>Ga0316204_10001974_pt1 | contig 50420 bp, 40 predicted proteins | sample 6monrhotite_MG_2_FD_205661 | JGI IMG/M metagenome (GOLD analysis project Ga0316204, IMG submission 205661) | Microbial mat bacterial communities from mineral coupon in-situ incubated in ocean water Damariscotta River, Maine, United States -... | ecosystem: Environmental > Aquatic > Marine >... | reverse complement strand
TCCCCCTCGCCCCGCAAGGGGCCAGGAGACAGGGAGAGAACTTCAGAGACAGCGACGAAGGAGCGCTGAAGGGCGAGCCGATACGCCTTGCGGCGAGGCATCTGACGTCGCAACACCCTCTAGTGTGAGGCGCTGGGACGTCGCGTTCCTCACAGGTACGTACTCGCAGTTGGCGCGCGCCGTGCGGCGCGTGCTGGCGAAAGGTGGGGACTTAGCGACGAGACGTCGCATTCCTCAAAGGGGCCTCTTCGCAGTTGACGCGCGCCATGCGGCGCGTGGAGTTGACGCTCACATGCCCTGACACTGCGCTCGACCTTCAAGACCTGGCGCCGCTCGCTCGTGCCAAGGCACAGCTCACTGAGCCGGAGGGCTGGGTGGGGATGGGACGGAGACGGGGACAGATCTGGGGTTGGGCTGCGCCTCACCCATCGCGATTGCCGTAAGCGCGCCGCTCTTGTCTTTAGCCTCACAGCCCTCTAAAACGACTGCTAAAACCGCGAGGCCCCGTGAAGCAAGCCGCCGACGCCCGCCCGGATCCCTCCTTCCACCGCAAAGCCGCCATCGCCCACGGCAGCGCCCTGGACCACGCCGGCGAGGTGGAAGTCGAGCCCATCCCCGACTTCGATCTCGACCGCACCATCTTCCAGACCCTGGAAGGCCGCGCCGCGCGCTACGTCATGCGCACCCGCGTAGCCAAGGAAGTCCGCTGGGCCCCCGAGATCTCAGCATCCGTACAGACCGCCTACGACGACGCCCGGGCCCGCCACCCCCTGCCTGAGGTGAGCCCCGAGCTGATGCGCTTCATGGTCGAAGAGTGCGACTTCGACGTCGAGCACGCCGACGGCTCCTTCCTCGACCACCTCTACTTCTGCTTTGAGTACACGGTCCAGCACTACCCCCAGGGCTCGCCTCTGGTGATGCTCCTCCACTCCATCCTCGGCACCGGCACCAACACCTTCGCCATGGAGGTCGAGAAGATCCCCACCCTGCGCTCGCTCATGAGCCAGTCCGACTGGATCCACACCGAGGCCTTCCCCTCGGTCCTGCGCCTGCTCTACGCCGGCCCGCTCCGACAAGAGCTGCGCGAGAACCTGAGCCGCCTGGGCGATCTTCGTTCCATCCGCTTCCACCGGGTGATCGACAACGCCGCCATCACCCTGAGCGCCGACGACCTCTGGATCGCCCTGAACTACCAGCTCATCCACCTCGTCGACTTCCTCCCCGTCGCAAACTGGTCGGTGCACCAGAACGACACCTCCTTCATCCTCTTCCGGGATCTCTACGACCTCATGGATCGGGCCAGCAAGCGGGAGGCCCACATCAACTACACCCCCGCGGCCGGCTCCAGGGAGCTCCAGGGCGAGGCCCGGGGCCTCGGCGGCTGGCTCACCACCCTGATCCCCGTGGGGCTGAGCGAGAAGATGGCGGCGAAGTCCGTCGCCCGCTTCTCCGAGCGAATCGGCCACTCCCTCGACTACAGCCTCACCTGGAGCTGACCTGCAGGGTGACGCGCCGTCAGGCGCGCTCAGCGGCGAGCCGGCTCATGCGCCCGGACTGACAAGTCCAGCATCGCCTGCCGGATCTCTCCAGGGGCGTTCATCACGAAGGCACGGAGAGACGCACGCTCTCGCCGTCTGTGAGCATGACCACCTGTCCCTCCCCCGCGGCCACGGCCTCCGAGCCGATCTGCGCCGCGCCCGGCCGGCGGCGCGGTCTCGACGGAGGCCCCGGCGCCAGCCGCCAGTGGTGAAAGTGGATGGGGGTGCGTCGAGTGCGCCCTGAGAACCCAGGGCAGATGGGTTCCCCCATGAGTCAACTCGGCCGAGGCCGTGTCGATGGGAAGAGCAGTGATACTTGATCTCTCCACCACTGCGCTCATCGGCGCGCTGATCCTGCTGTCTGGACCGCTCATCGCCCTGTACCTGCGCTCGACACGGATGAGGCGGGCGGCCGAGGTCCAGGCCCGACTCATGGATGACTTCTTCGATCTCTCCGGCGACGGGCTGCTCCTCTCCGACATCCGTACCCACAGGATCGTCCGGGCAAACGCTCGCGCCGCCGAGCTGTTCCGCGCAGACTCTCCCGAGGCGCTGATCGGTCTATCCAGCGAAGAGATGCACGCAGGCCACCTGGATCCAGAGGAGCTCAGTGAGCTGCGGCAGATGATGGATCGCGGCCTGGCCTGGCGCGCCGAGGTCGAGTACCGCCGGCTGGACGGCACCAGCTTCTGGGGAGACGCGATGGTCCGCGTCTCCCCCGAGCGGGGCATGCACTACGTGCGCATCGCCGACGCCACCCAGCACAGGTCGCACGAGCGCGCGCTGCGCGAGGCCCGGGATCTGGCGGAGTCGAACGCGCAGGCAAAGGGCGTGTTCCTGGCGGCCATCAGCCACGAGCTGCGCACCCCGCTCAACGGCGTCCTGGGGATACTCCAGTTCGCCCTGGAGGAGCCGCTGGACACAGCGCAGCGGGGCCGCCTCCAGACGGCGTTCCAGAGCGCGACCGACCTGCTCACGGTCGTCAACGAGATCCTCGAGTTCTGCGAGCTGACCAGCGCTCAGGCAGCGCCCGAGCTGGTCGCGTTCAACGCCAGGGCGCAGCTGGAGCTGCTGACGGCGCTCACCCGCCCCCGGCTGGAGGGAGCGGGGGTGCGCCTGGAGATCCAGGTCGAATCGGCGGTGCCCGAGGTCATCCGCGCGGACAGCGAGCAGATACAGAAGATCCTGGGTCACCTGCTGGACAACGCCGTCAAGTTCACTGAGCGCGGCGTCGTGACGCTCCGGCTGGCCGTCGAAGGCCAGGGGCTTCGCTGGGAGGTCGCGGACACCGGGCCGGGCATCCCCGAGGTGGCCCAGGCGCTCATCTTCAGCACCTTCCACGCCGGCCGCGACGTCCGGAGCCGCGCCAGGGACGGCGTGGGGCTGGGCCTGGCCATCTGCCGCTCGAGGGTCGAGGCGATGGGGGGCCGGATTGGCTTCAGCAGTCAGCCTGGCGAAGGCAGCACGTTCTGGTTCCACCTCGACGCAGAGGCCGCCAGCTCCGAGGAGCGCCCCGCCGCAGACGCCGTGAACTTGAGCACCCTCAGTGTCCTGGTCGCAGAGGACAACCTGGTCAGCCAGCGGGTCGCGCAAGGCATGCTCGAGCGCCTCGGGATCGAGCCGGTGATCGTGGCCAACGGCCGCCTGGCGATAGAGGCCAGCCGAAGCGAGCGCTTCGACGTGGTGCTGATGGATCTGCACATGCCCGACGTCAACGGCCTGGACGCGCTGTCCCGCTGGGCGCTGAGCGCTGCCTGATCTCTGAGTTTGAAGGTGCCTGCCCTGGCATGTGGCGGCGCTGCTCAATCAGGCCGCTGCCATATCTCCAGCGTGATCGAAGGTGTCGATGTCGCCAATATTACACAGTCAAATTCGGAGGCGAGCCACCAGGCCACGGCGGCGGTGCGCGCATCCATCGCGATCCGGGCCTACAACGAGGAGGCCCACATGGAGCGCCTCCTGCACGATATCCGCGCACAGACCGAGGGCGACTACGCGATCATCCTGGTGGACTCCGAGTCCACCGACCGCACCGTCGAGCGCGCCATCCGGGAGCACATCTTCGAGCCGTTCTTCACCACCCGCGACGACAGCGGCGGTATCGGACTCGGGCTGCCTATCAGTCGAACCATTATCGAGGAGCACGGCGGCTCGTTGGTGCTCTGCAGCGAGCGCACGGGCGCCAGCTTCCAGATTCAACTACCCGCCGCGCCAAACAAGTAGCACCGCCAGCAGTCTGGACGCCGCCTGTGGCCGCTGCCTCCCCATCCTCCAGCCCGAACGCTCCAGCTGGCGTAGCAGGGCGCGCGGTGTCTCCGTCAGGGACGCTCCAGGAAGTCCAGCAGCAGGCGGTTGATCGCTTCACTTTGCTGGATATTGAGGCCGTGGCCTGCGCCGTCGAGCTCCGTGTAGCGGTGCCCTCGCAGGATCTGGCGGAGGTGATCGATGTGGGTCCTGGGGATGTCGTGGTCTTCGGTCCCCCACACCAACAGGATCTCCCGTTCGGCCAGGGCCTGGTAGGTCTCCCGGTAGTCCGTCAGCGCGTCGGTCCTGGACATGGACAGCAGGGCCTGTTCGTAGCCCCGGTAGCGCGTCTGTGCCTCAAATCGGGAGGCGTAGTCGGGGTCCGCGCCGGACTCCTCGAAGAAGGCCGCCGCCCGGTCGACTGTGTTCTGGACGGAGAATACGCGGGCGTACCACTCCCCCAGGCCGGGCACCGCCGCCATCCCGAACAGCGCCTTGCCCTCGGCATAGTGGAGCACGGGCGCCAGCAGCGCGATCGTCTCCACCCGCTCCGGGTGCGCGGCGGTGAAGCTGGCGGCGGTGGCTCCGCCAAAGGAGATGCCCACCAGGTGGACCCGCTCGATCTCGAGGGCGTTGAGCAGCTCGAGGAGCTGGCGGCGGTACAGCGCCCGGTCGTAGGCGACCTCTGGTCGATCCGAGCGGCCCCGACCGAAGTGGTCGTAGCGGAGCACCCGGAAGCCAGCGCCGAGCAGCGCCGGAACCTGGGGATCCCAGTTCCAGCTGGGGATGGTCCCCCCGTGGATGAGGGCCACGACGGGCGCGCCGGAGGGGCCGCTCAGCTCGTAGTGGGTCACTCCGTCCGACAGCCGCACATAGTCGCCGCCGAGGCTCTCGCGGGTGGGCTCGTCCAGAACCCGATCTTCCCGGTGTGAGAGGAGGTAGGGCGTCGCCAGGCCGAGCAGCAGCGTGGCCAGGGCGAGCAGTGAGCGGGTGCGGCGCATCACCCCCACATAACCCCCTGCGGTCCAGGTGAATTCAGAGCGCTCTAGCTGTAAATGATGGTACCCCCGAATGGACTCGAACCATCGGCCTACGGATTAGGAAGCAGCTGATCCCGTGGTGCATTGGCTATTGAAGCCCCCTCGCAGCGCGGATCCTGAGGCACTTGCAGACCACTTGCAGCTCTCCAGCGACCAAGACACCAAAGCTCAGTCTGGCTCGGGTGTCAGCGGCGCTTCCTCCCCTTCTTGCGGCGCGCCTTCCTGGCCTGCTTCTGGCGCAATCGCTTGGCCTTGCGCTCCTCCGGGCTCACCTTCTTTCTCGTCGCGCCAGCCATGCGGGGGGGCGACTGACCGCTGAACAGCGCGACCAGATCCTTCGCAATGGAAGCCTCATGGCGCCGCTGCCGAACCCGGGCTTCATTCAGATCCCGCCGCCACCGCTCCCGCTCCTCCACCGCGCGTCCGTGCACAGTCGAGAGCACGATCAGCGCCTCCCCGACAAGCGTGTTGCCAGGCGACCACGCCTCCTCCAGCGGCGCCAGCGCCGCGGCGCTGCCGATCCCCTGGGCGGCCACGATCGACATCTCATCCCAGAAACCCGAGCGCTCGACGTGCTCCGCCACCGCAGCCCACGCAGCCTCGGTGGGGATCTGCTCCAGCGTGCCCAGGACAACAATCTCCGCGTGCCCGTCCTGATCCGCCTCCAGCGCCCGCTGCAGCGCTGCGACGGCCGGCGCGCCGATCGCGGCGAGGGCCTCCTGGGCAGGTTGGAAGAGGTGGTCGCCGTCGTCCCGGATGAGGGCCTCAACAAGCGCCGGCACCGCCGCATCACAGCTGCCTGGGGCAGCGCGCGCGATCTGCGTCAGCGCCTGTACTGCGCGCACCGCCCCCCAGTAGCTCGCCGGGTTCTGCGCGATGGCGATCAGCCGCGGCAGCGCCGAGGCCCCCTGGCCGACGACCGCCGGGACGACGCCCTCCCACACCCGCCGGCGCTCGCTACCCAGCGCCGCCAGCGCCGCCTCGTCGGGATCGGCTGCGGTGCGGATGGTTGCCTGATCGTCACGCTCCCAGAGCACCGCGCAGAGGGCGGCCAGCGCCAGCCCGTGATCCGCTGCTCTACCGGCGTCGCTCAGGGTCTCCAGCACCGCCAGCGCCGCCGCTGCGCGCCAGGCATAGCTGTCCGGCGCATATGGGGGCGAGGGTGTCACCCCTCGCGCTTCCAGGACCGCCCGCGCTGTCGCCAGCGCGACGCTCGCCAGCTGGTCGTCCGATGCGGCGAGCAGGCCCTCACGCTGCGGGACAGTGAGGTCGTCCCCTCGCGGTATCCAATGTTCCAGCTCCTCCAGCGCCCCCGCCCGCCCGCCGTCGTTGAGGGGCGTCACGATCCAATCCAGGATTTCGGAGACCTCCAGCGCGGACGCGACCGGGCCGAAGTGACGGCCCCGCGCCAGCCAGCCCGACACACCCTCCGGGCCATCCAGCCGTATGAGCCCGGCGGTCGCCATCCGATCATTTCCCTCTACCCGCGAGCGCTCCAGGATCCCCTGCGCCCTGGGATCCCAGCTCGCTGCCAGCAACCGCCCGGCGGTGACGCGCCGCTCGCTGCGCTCCCAGAACGCCATGAGCGCTGGGATGACGTCCAGCTCCGAGGGAACCTCCAAGCCTTGGGCGGCCTGGTCCGCGACCCTCCAGTCCGGATCGTGGAGGCGCTCCAGCAAGACGGGCACACACCGGCGGGGATACTGAACCCGCAGCCGCTCCACGGCCCAGCGCCGCACCAGTTTGTCCTCGTGGGCGGCGAACGCCGCGTAGTCCTCAAAACACCAGATCCGTTCCAACACCCGCAGCTCCTGTTCAGTCTCCCCGGGGCAGGTGGAACAGCAGGTGATCGACCCGCCGCTCTGCTCCACCCGCTTGGCCGATCGCCTCAAAGTGGCCGGTCAGCGAAGAAACCACCGGCTGCCGCGTCCAGCTCACCGCCCGCCCCTGAAGACAGACCTGCTCGTAGACACCCGGCCACCCCTTCGGCGGCTTGTCGGCGATCACCACCGCCGCGCCAGCCTCCACCCCCGCTGACCAGTAGCCCACCACCTGCTCATGGATCGCTGCGTAGTCGTTGCGCGGCCAGATCTTCACCTCGACCACCGCCACTGCTCCGGGGAAAACCGGATGGCGAGCCTTGAGGTCTGTGCGTCCAGCGCCGTGGATGGCCTCTCGCTCTACCTGCCAGCCCAGCCCCTCCAGCCCCAACACGAGGAAGGCTGAGAAGCTGGCCTCAGGCACCAGCTGCTTCTCACCCCGCTGCCGCCCCGGGCGGAAGAAGTCCGGCGCCAGCGCGTGGATCCGCCCCAGGATCGACTGGAGATCACCGACCAGCCGCGCCCGCAGCGTCTCCCCCTGGGAGGCTTCTCCCGGAAGGTTCAGGATGCTGGCGACCGGCCAGGCACACAGTGGATCCGACTGTAGCGACCCCTTGATACGGATCAGCCCCGCCGCCGCCAGCAGGTTCAGCGCGTCCTTCTGGTCCACCAGCAGTGCACCCTGCTGGTCGGCAACCGCCGCCTGGAGTACGTGCATGGGGACCCGACCAGGGTGTGCGCGGACGACCTCCAGAGCCCGCTGTGGTGTATCGGAGAGCCCCGAGCGCAGCACCGCCCGCTGGAAGCTGCGCAGGAACTCCCCGTGGTGCTCCTGGAAGTCCAGGAACGCCTCGGCCACCGCCCGCGGCGACGGCGACGGATGCTCCCAGAGGGCCTGCAGGGCGAAGGTCACCAGGGCCGGGTTGCCGCCGCTGGCCAGCATCACCGCCTCCAGCACCTCATCGGACAGCGCCGCTCCCCGCTGGCTGTAGGGCGCAGCCAGCGCGCGGAGCTCCCCGGCGGTGAAGGGGGCCATCAGGAACTTGCGCGCCCGGCTCAGGAAGTCCGAACCCAGCAGGTCCCGCAACACCAGCGTGCCCAACCCGCCGGCCACAAAGATCCCCAGACGGCCGCTGCGGCTCTTGCGGCAGCCCTCCAGGTTGTTGAACAACACCCGCCCCAGCTCCCCCTCCGCCGCGTACTGGTCCAGCTCATCAAAGAGCAGCACCAGCTGCTGGACCCCGGCGACCTGCGCCGCGTCGAGGATCTCCCGCATCTCCAATGGAGCGTCAGCGGACACACCCACCTGACGGGCGATGCTGGCCAGCACCGCTTCGGGGGTGCGCTCCATGGGCAAGGTCTCGATCAGGAGCACCCGCGTGCCTTCACGACGGCTCAGCTCCTGGTGGAGTTGGTGCAGTAGCACGCTCTTGCCCATGCCCCGCCCGCCCAGCAGATAGCCCCCACCCCCGCGGGTGAGCAGGGCGACAGCGGCCTCGATCAGCGCGGTGGCTGGCACCTCCAGCGCGGGCTGGTGGGTGTCCCAGCGGTAGGGGTTTTGGTCCTCAGGCACCTGCGCGTACCCGCGGAGGCGCGACCTCTGCGACGTACCAGGAGAGCAGTCGAGGCAGCGCGAATCCCGGCGACAGCAGCCCGAAGCGGCGAAGTGATCGGGTGCCCGAGGCGTCCGGGCTCACCGCCCTCCCCGCGGCGAGATCAGCCAGCAGCGTGGCGGCCTCGGGGTAGCGGCTGTCCAGGAGCCGCCAGATCTCCCGGGCGGTCTCCAGCACGGTGTCCCGCTCCAGGTAGCGCGAAGCGGCCTCCTCCGCGTAGGAATCGGAGCGCCGGGGGGCGGCATTGTGCTCCCGGGAGACCTCCAACAAGGCCGAGCCGAACTGTCGGTGTAGCAGCGGCAGCCCGCCACTCCACTCCCATGCGAGCGCGAGGCTGCGCGGCCCCACATTCAGCCCACTGCGCTGCCCCAGCTCCGCCAACATGGCGTCCGCGTCCGATTTCGTCAGCGGCCCCAGCCAGAGGGGAGAGAATCGGGATCTGGTGCCAGCGGGAGCGAGGCGGCGACTGAGCGCCATGAAGTCCGCTGGATCGCGCCCGATGGTGACCAGGGACAGCCGGCCGCTACCGCGGGCGAGACCATCGAGATCCCGGAACAGAGCCAACAGGCGGGGCTCGAGCCCCGAAGCCCTGAAGAGCAGGTCCACCTCATCCAGAACCAGGACCAGACGCGCCCCTCCATTCAGCGCCGCCGCGAGGAGCGCGACAAGGGCTTGATGGTCATCAGGGGGTGACGACGGCAACCCAGCGGACTCGTCGGTGCTCAGTGTTCTGCTGGCAGCGCGCAGGAGGGCGCGGCAGACCGCCTCGGGGGTTGGCCGAAGCAGCGTCTGGATGTCGAGCCAGATGAAGCGGGACTCTCCGCCACTGAGCGCGCGAACGAGGCTGGTCTTGCCGACCTTCCTCAGGCCAAACACCCCACCCCACCGCCCCTGATGCAAGCCCGCCTGCAGCCGCTCCAGCTCTCGCCTGCGACCAAAGAAGTGCCGACCCTGTACTGGATCGCGCCGCTCGAAGGGGTCAGGGTCGTTGAAAATGACGGCCATGCTTTGAAAGTAGCATGCAGGTGATCATTGGAGAACAACCTGCCTCCCAACTCAGGCGATCTTCAAGGACCAGGGACTTCAATAGCGGGACGCGTAGAGCCGCCACGCAGCGATCCACTCCACGCCCTCTGGCGGGGGATCAGGGATCGGCAGATCGGTCAGTGGGAGCACCTGCCGGTGCTCTCCCCGCTCACAGATAGCGACGATGTTCAGGCCCCGCTCCTCCACATCCACGACGCTCACCTTCACCCCGAGGACCCGGGTGGTGAAGGGTAACTCCAGGTTCTCCTGGACCATGACCATCATCCCCATGAACTGCTCGTCGTCACCGTAGGCGTCGATGACGGCGTCTTCGATTAGAGCCTCCAGTTCCTCGTCGCTGAACTCAGGAATACTCACGGCACCTCCCCCGACAGCGTATCGCGGGGTGCCTCTTGAGAACAGCGCGCTCAGGCTCGGGTACGCCTCAATGGTCCCGGAAAAGTAGTCCGTAGGTCTCTTGGAAAGAACCCACCTATGTCACTGTAATTTAAAGGTACCCCCGAATGGACTCGAACCATCGGCCTACGGATTAGGAAGCAGCGTTCATCGCGGCGCATTGACCTGTGAAGCCCTCTGGTGGAGCGGATCCAGGTGTTGGCGGCTTGATATGACCACCCCGGGGCGAGTGGGCTCATGGTCGATCTGGGCCAACGGCTCGCGGAGTCAGCGGCCAACCGGAGGCGTGTCCATCAAGTCCTGAGATAGCGGAAAGTCGTCACAAGTCCAAGCGTTGCCTCACAGCATCGCCAGCAGCCGCTCACGCAGGCGCTCTCCATACGGTCGGGCCGCGACCGTATGGAGAGCGGTCCCCTTTCAGTCTTCCGGTCTGAAGAACGGGTTCTTTCCACCGAACGGCTCGAAGGTGTGGTCAACCTGTGTTGTTGTAGCGCCGTCGAGCGCGATCAGAAGGTCCGCAAGGTCCAGCATGTCGACGGTGATACAGTCACGCCGATACCTGGCGAGCCTGGCTGCTGGGTTGTCGTGCGTGAGGAACACAAGCTCTTCCTCCTCGGCGAGCGCGATGATGCCCAAATCGTTCCGCTGCGGTCGCCTGAACCCCCTCGGGTCTGACCCTGAATCACCCGAATACGCCGACTGGAGTCCGATGAATCTGGAGCCACTCCCTGGCCACCAGCGGCTCCACGACCTCTCTAAGATCGTGCTTGATGTACTCGTTGTAGATACCTTTAGTGCAGTGATAGCGGACACCACGTTCGGCCAGCGCGATGAGGATATCCAGACCGGGTGGGGCCGTCTGGAGCCCCCGGGAGTGCAGCAGGCAGTTGGTGTCAAGCGCTACGTTCAGTGTCACCGGGCAGCCCGAGCGCGGCAGCGGAGGTGTTCCAGGTTGCTGCCGAGCCAGCCGCGCCTGCCGTCACGATGCTCCGCACCTTATCCCAATCTTCTGCGCTGAGGTGGAGCGCCTCGCGTAGACACCCCTCACCAATGAGTTCCTCGCCCCAGGCAGCCCGCAGACGCTCCAGGAGAGGTCCTCGCCGCAGCGTATCGATGACCGACAGTTCCCTGTTCGGGAGCAACGGAAGAGGTTCCCAGCTATTCCACAGCTGCTCTACCTGAGGCGGCAGCGGCTCAGGCAGCTGCTCCCGATCGATGATGTCCGCGTTGTGGAGGTAGTTGGTCTCTTGCCTACGCGGCGGCTCGATGTTGTGCCTGCAGAGGCGATCCATGCCGCGCATCTTGTGCCGGTCATAGAACAAGTGGCAGATCTCATGGGCCAGCGCGAAGCGCCGTGTGTAGGGAGACCGGATCCGCTCACTGTCCTGGTTCAGGACCACGACCGGGCCGATAGACTTGTCAGCCATGGCAAAAGCGTGGAGGTCCGCTTGGACCCGGACTGTGAAGACGAGTATACCCAGGGGCTCAAGGATCTGTCGCTGGAGGGACTGGATAGGGCCGGTGCCCAGGTTGAAGTGCGCCCTGACCTGAGCTGACATGTTCGCTGGGACGCCAGAGCGGGGGTGGCCAAAATCATCGCTGTTGCGGAACGTGCGGTTCAGGCGTCGCCAGCTAGAGGGTCGCCCCAAGTCGGCCTCCAGCATGCGCGCCTCGCGCGCGACGCTGACCACCTCGGAGAGCGCGAAGCGGGTCGACGCCTGGAGCGACTCCGTGTTGGCCTTGAGCAGCGCGGCGACAGGCGAGCGGTTTCCGGCCAACTTGCCCCGCTCCAGCACGTCTACCACGTCGACCCCGTACAGGGCCTCCAGCACCATGGCGTCGGCATCGTCGATGTCGTCCGAGCGCTCCAGGTCGCGCAGGTAGGCGAGCCCCCACCTAGTCTCCTCTGCGACCTCATCCGGGGTGAAGCCCAGCGACTCTCGCAGCATTTTCAGAGGTGAAGCAGGCATTCTCCTCCTATCGGAGCAGGCACAAGATCGACCGAGCCAGTCGCGAACTTCTTCAAAATTTACGCCTCAGGCCCTGCTGTAGCGCTTCTTCTTGCCGCGCCAGGAGACGGTGACCTCCCCTCGCTGCCACGCCTGCCAGCACTCCAGCAGCGCGCCGCGGCTACGCGAAGAGGTCGAAGGCCTTGAGCTTCTCCACCAGCTCGCGTGGGGCAGTCGGCAGTAGACTTGGTCGAGCATCTTGGAGTCCCGGTGCCGGAGCACACGCCGGGCGACGTCCTTGTCCAGCTTGAAGAGCCACGACAGCGTCGCGAAGGCGTGGCGGAACAGGTAGGGGGTGACTGTCATCCATAACTACGTCGCCTGACGTCCCGATGGCACCACCACCGCCGCCGAACGCTTCTTCGGGACCGCTCCGGACGATCTCTTCCAGTGGCTGGTCGAGAGGATCCCGGCGCCGACACGTCCAGCGAGACGACGGGCTCGGCCACGTAAAACAACCCTGGTAGAAGCGTCACAACGGACCGACTGGCCGAAACGATGCTCAGGCCCCGCCCCTCGATGGAGGTCACTCTCCCAGGAAGAGCCCACCGCGCTCAGCACAGAACCGCTTGAAGGCCAGCAGGTGCCGTCGGGCGAGCAGCGCCTCCTCGCCGCGGGGGATGCCGGAGAAGAAGGCGCGGCTGGCGACCACCACCAGCTTGAGGCGGGCCCGGGTAATGGCCACGTTGAAGCGCCTGGGATCCGTGAGAAAGTCCGACTCCACACGGTCGGGTTCGGAGGCCACCAGGCCGAACAGCACCACGTCGCGCTCCGCGCCCTGGAGGCGCTCCACTGTGTCGATCACCGGCAGCTCGCCCGGGACGCGAGCGGCGAGCGCCTCCGTGATCAGGCTGTTCTGGGCCCGGTGCGGCGAGATGATGGCCAGCCGCTCCGGCGGCAGCCCGCGGTCGACCAGGAGGCGCTCGGCCAGGGCGGCCAGCACCTCGGCCTCCTCGGGGCAGCGCTCCCGACGCCCGCGGTGATCCAGCAGCAGCAGCGCCGCTGGGGGCTCCGGCGCCAGGATCCGGTCCAAGAGATCGGACCCACCGCTGGGGGCCAGCCGGGCGGCGGCCACCGCGGGGGCGGAGGTGAGGCTGCCCTCGTACCAGGTCCGGCTGGGGAAGGCGCAGAGCCCATCATTCAGGCGGTAGCTGCGGTCCAGCCGCACCACCGGCTGGACCGCCCGCAGGTGCTCCAGGACAGAGCGGGATGGGTCCAGAGTGCGTCCGACCTCGTAGTCCCGCCCCCGGACTACCGGCGGCAGCTGTCGGCTGTCCCCCAGGAAGAGCGCCCGCCCCGCCCCGTGGGCCAGCGCCAGCCACACCTGAGGCAGCAGCAGCTGGGATGCCTCGTCGCAGACGATCCAATCAAAGGTCTGGCTCTCCCGTCCCAGGAGCCGCCGCAGCCCCTGGCCCGTGGCCCCCACCACGACCCGGGGGGACGCCAGGATGGTCTCCGCGCGCTCCAGGGCCTCCACCGAGAGACCTGGCTCCGGGGCGTCACCCGCCTGCCGCCCCAGCTTCATCACCCGGGCCGGGAAGCCCTCCAGCCTTCGCGCCAGCCCGACAAGCTTCCGCAGCGCCTCGTCGATGGCCTGGTGAGTCAGCGCAGTCACCGCGATCCGCAGGGGGCGGCCGACCTCGGCAGCGCGGAGCAGCAGCGCCGCCAGGATCCATCCCAGCAGGCGGGTCTTGCCCGTCCCAGGCGGTCCCTCAATCACCGCCACCTCCCGCTGAAACGCCAGCAACAGCGCCTCCTCCTGACGGGCCTCCAGCCCCGCCGCGGCCCCGGGGCCAGCCAGCCAGCGCCGGCCCCAGTCCTCCTCCCGACCTGGCAGCGTCGCGGAGGGTGCGATGAGCATTCTGTACAGTGGATGAGCAGCGCGCGACAGCACCGCCTCGCTCACCTCAACCAGCCGGGGGTGGCCAAAATCGTCCAGGTCCGCCTCCAGGGAGTAGCGGCGTCCCTCCGCAGGCCGCCGCCTCCCACGGCACCGAACCCCCAGCTCCCCCCCGCGCCGGTCCAGCGCCGAGAGGATCACCGGCAGCCCGGCTTGGAGATCCGCGCTGCCCAGCGGCGCCAGCCGCAGAAAGTCCCCCTCCCGCAGCCGGGTGGCGCCGATGGCCCCCTCCACGGTCAGCCGATGGACGGGCCGCCCCTCCTCGTCCAGGGAAGCGCCGGCGGCGAGCAGCGGACCCAGCGCCCCGAAGCGCGCCACCCGCTCGGCCAGCGGCAGCGCCTGGAGCGCCTGGATCCCTTCTCGGCGGAGCCGCCGCTCTCGCTCCAGGAAGCGCAGCAGCGCCTGCAGATCCGGGCCCCCCTCGGGGGTCGGTCCGGTGATCCCCTCCGCGACCGAGCGCAGCGAGGGCCCCACCGCCCGCGCCGCCGCCGCCATCACCGCCAGCTGATCGTCCAGACGGTCTGGCAGCTCGGCCTCCGGGTGCAGCAGAGTTGGGGGCTCGGCCAGGGTCGGTGACAGCCCCAACGCCCGACCGACGGCGTACAGGGAGGCAGCCCCGGGGGTGGGCAGGTGGAGGGACTCCAGCAGCAGCAGCCGCAGATCGCAGACCTGTCGGGCGCCGGTGTCGGGGGCCCGACTCACCGCCCGCCAGCGCTCGGGGGTGTAGTGCTCCCCCAGCGCATCCAGCAGCCGCAAGCTCCGCCCGCCGTAGTGAAGCAGCCACCGCCCCGGTGCGCGGCGCTCCAGCGCCTCCATGAACCGGCCCCAGATGGCCGCCAACTCTGCGCCCTCCCAGCGCTCCGGTGCCCCGCCCTGGTCCTCCAGGTCCAGCAGCGCCAGCGCTGCCGGCAGCCCAGTGACCGAATCGACCTCGACCGCCACCCCGACGGCATGCTCCAGCGCTCCCTCGGGCACGCGGCTCAAGGCGCCAGCCTCCTCGATCCGATGCTCCAGCAGCGCCCGAGCCCCGCCGACGAGGTGACTCAGCTCCCGCTCGGTCTGTGCCGCGACCCCCTCCAGGCGGTGGATCCCCAGCCGGTGCAGGGCCTCCAGCTCGCCCCGACGCAGCCCGGGGAGGAGCTGGACCTCATCCCGGCTCAGGGCCTCAGGCAGGCAGCGACCGACAAAGGGGCAGGCGGCGCAGACCGGTCCCAGCCGCCAGTCGAGGGACTCCGGCGACGTGGCGAGGAGCGCCTGGAGTAGGGCCAGGGTGTCAGGCGCCAGCTCCAACCATGGCGCCAGGGGGAGATCGACGCGGGGCGGACCGCCCGGCAGCGGCCAGAGGATCAGGAAGCCCTCGTCAGCCAGCGCCGCCCCCTCCGGTAGCGCCCCCTCCAGCAGCAGCCCGTAGAAGGCGACCTGGGCCTTCTGGTCGTAGCGGGCGGCGGCGCTGCTCTTGATGTCCCCCGGCGCGATAACCAGCTGCCCGCGGCGCCAGGAGACCTCCAGCAGATCGGGAATCCCCACCGCGCCAACCCCCGGGAGGAGGTCATCCCGGGTCAGGACGGGCTGGGCCAGGTAGCGGGTCGCCTCAGGACCGCCCCGCAGCGCCGCGGCCGCCGCCGCCAGACGCTCGATGGTCTCCCGGCGCCGCTCCGCCAGAGGACGCAGGGCGCCGCCCGGGTCACGGGCGGCGACGCGCTCCAGCCCGTAGCGGCGCTCCAGGGCGTCCAGGACGCGGGCCTCATGGGCCTGGCCGCGCGCCGCGCGTTCGAGGTTCGCCGCCCGAGAGAGCGTCTCGGAGCGGGCGCTCCAGCCCAGGTAGCGGGGACACTGGGCCAGGCGTATCCAGGAGGCAAAGCGGGTGGCGGACAGGGGGCGGGGCGGCCCCTCCGGCGGAGGCGACAGGGGCGGGAGGCCGCGCCGCGCCGCCGCCAGCGGCGGCTCCCCCCCGGCGGGAAAGCGGGCCCGCGCCGCCCGCGCTGGCGCCAGGTCCACAGGGATCTCCAGCGCCGCGGGATCGCCGCCGACCACTCGCGAGGAGGCGCTGAGCAGCCGCTGGAAGGCCTCGTCCAGCCGTGGGTCGTAGAGGTGCGCCGCCAGCTCCTCCACCAGCAGCTCCGGCGGCAGGGCCGCGCTGTAAGCCCCCAGTGGCACCGCGGCGCGCAGCAGGCGCAGGTGCCGCCGGGTCCAGTCGGCGAAGCGCTCACGCCCGATGGGCAGGGCCAGCGCCTGGAAGTCCACCCGAGCGCCGCACTCCACCCCCAGGGCGTCGCTCCAGACGTCGATCTCCTTGGGGAGGCGCTCCCGGATGGCCGCCCTGAGCAGCAGGTTGCCGAAGGTGCCCAGCAGGGTTCTGTAGCGCCAGCCCCCGGTCGGCGTCCGGTAGAGCTCCAGGCCGCTCTCCAGGCGGGCCACCGGGCGGGCGCGCTCCCGCTCCAGCAGCCGGCGGGTCCGCGCGTGGAGTCCCTCGGGGAGATCCTCACCGTCGAGCACCTCCCGCACCGATCGGGCGGCCTCCAGGGACACCGGGGCCGAGAGCCCGACCCAGGCCGGCTCGGCTGTGGGCGGTTCGTCGGTGGGGGCCGCCTCGACCCGCCGTCGCTGGCCGGGCTCAATCGACAGGATCCTCAGCCGCCGCGCCGCCAGCTGGACCCGGTCACCGACCTCCAGCTGCTTCACCACCTGGGCCGGCAGCTCGGCGACCACCTCCTGCTCCACCTCCAGGGCGAAGGGGGGCTCCTCCCGGGGGAAGTTGCCCCAGATGCGCAGCTCGACCTTCGCCTGATAGTAGCGCCAGCCGCCCTCCAGCAGCCCCCGCCGCCCCAGGCGCAGCCAGCCCCCGGACACCATGACCGGCAGCAGCCGATCCAGCACCGCTCGCTGCTCCGGGAAGAGCTCCTCAAGGGACTCGGGGGTGAGCGCGCGCTGCTCGTAGAGGCAGGAGAGCACCTGCTGGGCCAGGACGCTGGGGAAGCCCCGGGGCCAGGGGCGCTCCCCTCCCCCTTCACGAGCCAGCCGCAGCAACCCCACAAAGCGCAGCAGCTGCTGACCAGCCCCCTCGCCATAGCAGAGACCCCAGACTGTGGAGACTCCGATCCGGCGTCCGGCGCGGCCGATGCGCTGGAGGAAAGCCGAGGCGGTCGCGGGGGGCCCGTAGAGCAGCACCGCGTCCACGTCCCCGATGTCAATCCCCAGCTCCAGGGTGCTGGTGGCCACACAGAGGGACTCGGAGCGCTCCCGGAAGCGAGCCTCGACCTGGCCGCGCTCCCGAGAGGAGAGGTTGGAGTAGTGCAGCTCGCAGCGGCCCCGGAAGCGGCCTCGGGCGTTGAGCTGTGAGAACAGCGCCTCACAGCGCCGCCGACTGTCGGCGAACACCAGCAGCTTGCGGCTGCCGCGCTCCCGGAGGTCGCCGGTGAAGGCGAGCAGCTCCGCCTCTCCGTCGATCTGGACCAGCCCGGGTCGCAGCTCCGGGCCGCCAGGGATCACCAGCTGCGCGGCGCCCGGGGTGAGGTCCAGGCAGGCGATGATCGCCTCCGGGTCAGCCAGGGTGGCCGACAGGGCGATCCGCTGGAGGGGCCCCGCGCGCCGGGTGAGCCGCTCCAAGAGGAAACGCAGCTGCGCCCCACGCGGTCGCCCGGCGTAGGCGTGGGCCTCATCCAGGATCACTGTCTGTGCCCGAGCCAGGAAGCCACGAAGCTCAGCATTGGCGCTGCCCAGGGCGACGTCCAGAGACTCCGGGGTGGTCAGCAGCAGGTCGGGGCGCCCGCCGCCCCGGCGCTTGGTGTCCGCGGTGCGCACCGCCATCTGCAAGCCCAGCCGACCCCGCACCGATCCCTCGATCCGCCGCACCAGATCCCCAGCCAGGGCCCGGGTGGGGACAACATAGATCACGGCGCCCTGCCGCCCCCCCTGGATGAGCCGCTCCAGGCAAGGGGCCAGCACCGCCTCCGTCTTGCCGGAGCCGGTGGCGGCCTGCAGCACCAGATCCCGCCCCGCCAGGATGGGCTCGATGGCCGCCCGCTGGGCAGGCCGCAGCGCCAGGAAGCGCCCGTAGAAGGCCCGGTAGGTGTTGGGGAGGGCCCGCAGCGGGGAGAATGCGGTCAGCGTCGCGCCTGCTCCTGGAGATCCAGCTCGTCCACCAGGGCCTTGAGCGCCAGCCGGGTCTCGACCCCGCCCAAGGCGGCCAGCCGCCGCTCCAGGTCAGCGCGGCCCGACTCCGGGTCGGGCCGCCATCCGTAGGCCCGACCGTGCAGGTGGCCCAGCAGCCCGGAGAGGCGCCGCCAGTCCGCCGGAGAGAGATCGCCCAGCGTGTAGACCTTGAGCCGTCGCCGCAGCGCACCCTCCCCGTCCTCTTCCATTCGCTGGAGCAGATCCTCGGTGAAGGCGAAGACCGGGAGCAGCCCCGGGGCGGGCTCGGTCCAGAGGCTCAAGGCCTCCCAGGCGTTGCGCCGGGAGGTAGAGCGCACCTGGGCCATGGACTCGCCCTCGTCAAACAGCGTCATCCACCCCTTGAGCCCCATGTCCTGGAGCAGCCGGGCCAGGGCGCGGCTCCGGGCCAGCATCGCCGCCGAGCCGCGCCAGGCCAGAGGGCCACGGCGGTCGGGGACCTGGCGGTAGCGCAGGGCGTGGCGGACGCGGTTGACCGGGACCACCTCCCCCGCCAGCGCGCGGCGCAGGTGGTGGGGGAAGGCACGGGGGTTGTAGTTGCGGTGCTGCTTCTGGGCGCGTTGGGCGGGGCTCAGAGCATCGGTGGGCCGGACCAGCGCCCCCAGCTCAAGCCGAAGACCGCGGGGGGTACCTTCGGGGAGCAGGGCCTCGGGGTCGCCTGGCGACCGTTCGGCGACGACGGCCCGCCAACGCCGGACGAAATCCTGCTCGCCATCAGGGAATCGCAGCCCGCGCAGCAGGGCACGATAGACCAGCCGAGGTCGGTGGAAGGGGATCTCCCGGGGGTCCAGGGTGACCATGCTGGCGGCGTAGCCATGCTCCAGGGCGCGGTCCATCAGGAACTGGAGGCTGTGGGACTTTCCCTGGCCGTAAGCGCCGCAGACGCAGAGATGGTCAGGGGGGGATTCGTCAAAGCCACCGACCGCCGCGAGGCGCTCCCCGCCAGCGGTCATCAGGCGCACGACCAAGGGGTCGAACAGCCCGCTGCGCAGGCGCTCCACCGCCCGTCGGGCCTCAAAGGGTTCGACCGCTTCCAGCCCGGTCATCGATCCCAGCGGGGGCCGAGCTCATCGCGACGCTCTTGCTCGACTGCGGCGGCCTGTCCTGCGAGATCCACGCCGGCCTCTTCCCCCTGCTCGGCGGCGTCCAGGATCTGGATGAGCTGCCGGATGAAGAGGCGAACCTCGTTGGTGACCCCCATGCGGTCCTGCTGCTCACAGATGTCCTGGAGGCGCTCGTCACCGACAACCGCCCCATCCCAGCTGTAGGCCGCGCCATGAATCTGCCGCAGCCGTCGGCCCAGCTCCAGGAACTCCTCCCGCCCCAGGGGGGTGCGGTGGAGATCGATGAGGACGCTTCGGTAGTTGAGGCGCTTGCTGTCTCCCAGGGTCCGCACCCGGCTCCAGAGGGCGTCGTAGGAGCGGAAGCCCTTCTCCGCGGCGAGGACGTCGGGGATGATGGAGAGGAAGACGTGGATGTGCTGGGTCTGCTCAGCGCTGTCGATCAGCAGACGGACGTTCTCGTAGGCGGCGTCGCGGATGGTGGAGGAGCGGGCCATCACCGTCTCCACCTCGTCCAGCAGCAGGACCAGCCCCGTGTAGCCCAGGTAGCGCAGAAAGGCGATCAGGGAGGCCAGCATGCGCTTGCTGTTGGTGCGGTCGAGGGACTCGAAGACCTGGAAGGGCTTGAGCTCGCGCTTGCTGATGCGATTTCCCTCCAGCCAGCGCAGCAGGACATCGCGCCCGCTGTCCCGGGCCTCGGCGCCCTCGCCCTCCCCGGCGGGCGTCAGGTGGAGGCCAGCCAGGGCGCCCAGGGCCCCGGCGAAGCTCAGATCCATCCCCGGCAGGGCGCGCAGGGTCTCGGCGAGGGCCGCTGGCTCGGTGTCTTCGGCCAGCCCAGCGAGCCAGCCCTCGACCAGCGCCCGGATCCCCTCAGCTTCGGGCTGGCCTTGGAGCCTGCGGACGATCTCCCGGTAGACAGCCTCGAAGCGGTGAAGGGGCACCTCCCGGGTCAGGACCACGGAGGAGACAGCGAAGCCCTCCTGGCGAGCCAGGTGCTGAATCACAGCCATGAAGTGGGTCTTGCCGTCGCCGTAGTCGCCGTTGATGAAGCGGACCTTGGAGCCGCCCTGGGCGACATACTCAACGAGGTCGCTGCGGACATAGTCCAGCCAGCGCTCCCGGCCGACGGTGAAGCGCCGGACATGCTCCACGGGGACCACGCCCTTTCGAAGACTCTCGATGATAGTCCGGGCCTCGAAGGCGCTCAGCGCGTCCGCGCTCATTCGCTCATCTCCTGGAAGGCCACGCTAGTGTACTGACGCCGCTCGCCGCGGGTATCCAACAACCAGAAGGAGGCGCCGCGGCCAGAGCGGGGCTTGAAGACATAGCCGCCGTCGGTCTGGGAGATCTCAGACTCGTAGAAGCGCCAGAGATCAACGGAGAACTCATCGAGGGGGTAGCCGCGGAAGCGGCCCTTAGCCATGTCCTGGAAGAAGGACTTGGACTGGCTGCGGATCACGTGCCGGAGGTAGAAGTCCTGGATGGGGATCTGCTCCCCGGGGGCGGCGTCCTGCTCTTCCAGGATCTCTTCGTAGGTGGCGAAGAGGCCATCGATGAAGCTCTGAGGGTCGAAGGCGCGGCCGTAGAGGCGCTTGTCCAACCGCTGGAGTTGGGTGAGGATGCGGGCGGGGTCAACGGACTTCAGGGTCTTGCCGTTGATGTGGGTCTGCCGGTCCTCAAAGCGAACCTCAGCCTCGATCCCGGGCCGGACCCGGAGCCGGGGGAAGTCGATCTCCAGGGGCAGATTGGCCCCCTCGGCCAGGGCCGTCAGATCGCCGATGAACTCCGTCCGGTAGTCGCTGATCCGATCCTTCGCGTACTCGCGGAGCTGCTGGAACTGCTCCGCGGTGACCTCGAATCCAGCCTCCGCCTCGATCTCCTCCGCCCGCTTGCTCCCCAGCAGCTCCGCGATCTGAAAGAAGTCGTCCTTCTTGAGGGCCCGTAGGGTCTGCTCCATGAATTTGCTCAGCCGCTCCTGGCGCTTCCACTCTCTGCGGTAGGGCTTGAGGGCTTCGTTCAGAGCCTCGTGGACCCCCTCAAGGTAGTCTTCCGAAACCTGCATCTTCTCTACCTGATTCAATTGGGTTGAGTAGCCCGGAAAATTAGCCGGATGCCCGCGCACCAGCAACACAGCCGCTCAGATTCAGGCCGCCAGCTTCAGCGCCTCGGGCTGAGGAGCCTCCTGGCAGCGGCTACCATACGTGTTCGGCTCAGTCAACCATCATGGAGGGCACCTCAATGATGGGCACCTCACTGAATAGAGCGGCTTGAACATCCGGTATTGGGGGCTGGCGCTTCCACCTGCCAACGCACCGCACGGGTCGCGGTGACATCCACGGCGCGGCCTCGCCAGGCGCGATTCGTGGAGACGATGACAGGGTTGAAGTTGGCCTTGGCCCGAGACAAGAAGGAGCCCCCGTTGTAGTCGATGCGGTCGAACAGATGGAACTCGTAGCAGCCCAGGTCGAAGAGCAGTAGACACCCATTGACCCAGCGCTCCAGGCGCTTCCAGGGGACGGTGTCACCGACCCGCTCAGCAGAGAGCTTGACCTCTCTGGGGGTGTAGGAGAGCACGCTCATGACCATCATGTGCAGCTCAGCGTGTGGCGAATCACCCGGTGACAGCTCGCACGTCACGCGGTGTCTTCTCCTGGTATGAACGCCGCCCTCTTCTTCACCCTCTTCGCCTGCTGGCGCCCCCCGGACTGCCCGGGGCTGCCGGACGACCTCCCCTCGGACTGGGGGACGATCCCCGAAGGCCTCGACACGGACGCCTTCGACGAGGAGGTGCGATCGCTCATGCGCGCGGGCTGCATCCCCGGCCTGTCAGCCTCCGTCGTCGACGCCGACGGGCTCATCCTGAGCGCCGCCTGGGGCTGGGCAAACCTGGATGAGCGGATCCCCGTCACTGTGGAGACGCCCTTCATGGTCGCCTCCACCAGCAAGGCGATCGACGCGATCGCCCTCCTCCTCGCCGAGGAAGACGGCCTTCTCGACAGGGAGATGTCGGTCTCCGACGCGGTCGGTTTTCCCGTGCGGAACGAGCGCCTGCGCGGCGGCGAGACCCTCCGCATGAAGCACCTGGTGACCCACAGCTCGGGTATTCAGGACAACTGGGACCAGGTCCTCGACGCCAGCTACGCCCCCGGTGACCCCCAAGAGCCGCTGGGTGAGTTCCTGGAGAGCTACCTCACCCCGGACGGCGAGCACTTCCACCGACGCGGCAACTTCTTCCCCTGGCCGGCCGGGCGGGAGTGGATGTACAGCAACGTCGGCGCGGCGCTGGCGGCGTACGCTGTCGAGGCGCGGTCACAGACGCCCTTCGACGACTACTGCGAGGCCCGGATCTTCGAGCCCCTGGGGATGACGAACAGCGGCTGGTTCCTGAGCGACTTCGCCGACGCCGACGCCGTCGCCCGACCGCACGTAATCACCGATGGTGCCTGGGTGGTCGAGGAGCACTACGGCTTCCCGACCTGGCCAGATGGGCAGCTGCGAAGCACCCCCATGGACCTCGGGCAGGTCTTGCGCCTCGCGCTCGGCGACGGCGCCGTCGACGGGGAGCGCCTGCTGCCGGCGGGCGCGGTGAGGGCGCTCTCGACCGAGCCGGTCGCCGGGCTCGATGACTGGTACCTCGGAGACAACATGGAGGCTCAGTACTTCCTCTGGTTCGGGATGACCCTCGGCGACCGCTGGCTCATCGGGCACGATGGTGACGACATCGGCGTGACCTCGGAGATGTTCTACGACCCCCAGACCGGGATCGGCGTGAGCCTGCTCGGCAACGTCACCGACTGGCTCACCGGCGCGACGACCCGCGAACAGACGCTCGCGCTGCAGCAGCGGCTGTACGCGATCGGGGAGGAGGCCCGATGATCCCGATCGCGCTGCTCATCGCTCCCTGGAGCGTCGGCCCCGCCCCCTCGGCCCACGATGTCTCCCCCGGCCTCCAGGCAGGCGCCTCCGCGAGCGGCTTCCTCGGCGGGCCCCGGGCGCTGGCCGGCGGCTCCGCGGAGCTGGCCTACGGTGCCGGCGAGCGGCTCTGGGTCTCGCTGGAGGCTCAGGCGGGCTCGGGCTGGACGACCTGCCCGGACTGTCAGACCTTCGCCGGGACCGCGACCGCCCGCGGGGTGCTGATCCACCATCCTCGCTTCCAGTTCGCGCCCTGGATGGTCTCCACGGGGACCGGCGGGACGCTGGAGTGGACCCCTGGCGTCGCCATCGAGGGCGGCGGCGAGCGGGTGCGCGTCGACACCAGCTGGCCCCTCTGGTCGACCTGGGATCTGCTGACGACGCTCCGCATTACGCCGGAGCTCGGCGTCAGCTATCGCTGGTCGGAGAGCCAGAACACCCGCGCCGCGATCGTCGGCCTGGAGCCCGCCGTGGCGCTCCAGCACCGCGCGCGCGTCGCCGGCTCCTGGACGCTGGAGGGGACCGCCCGCTTCGGCGAGGAGGGGCTCGGGGCGCAGGTCGCCGTCTCCTGGGGTGGACGCCCCGATCGGGCCTTATGACACAGCCTGGGTGGGGATTATCGCGAGAACGGAGGGCGCCTCAGGTGTCCAGGAGGAAGCCCCGGTCGGCCTCCTTCACGGCGAGCACGGACAGCTCGGTGCGGCTCAGGATGTGCTCGGTGACGCTGCCCAGCGACCAGCGGGCGAGCCCGGTGTGGCCGTGCGTGCCCATGACGATCAGGTCCACGGTCTCCGCCGCCGCCAGCTCGGCGATGACGGTCCTCGGCTCACCCCGCTCGTACATCACCCGGGGCCCGATCTCCCCGGCGACGTACTGCACCAGCGCCACATAGGCCTCATGCTGCCGGCTCTGGTGGGCGCTCAGCTCGGCCGCCACGTCCGCTCCGCCCAGCCAGCTGTGGTTGTCGTTCGGGCGGACATAGAGGGTGATCAGCGGCACCTCGCGGAGCTTCGCGAGCCGAACGCCCATCTCCAGCGCGACGACGCTCTCGGCGGAGAGATCCACCGGCACCAGGATGGCGCCCCCCGAGGGTGTGCCGCGCCGCACCAGCACCGGCCGGTCCGCGGCCCGCACCAGCCGCTGCGCGGTGGCGCCCAGCGCCCGCCCGCCGAGGCGACGCGGCGGGTGCCCGCCCACGACGATCATCGACGCCTTCAGCTGCCGGGCCCGCCCGAGCAGCACCTTGACGGGGTTGCCCAGCAAGACCTCGAGCTCTGGCTGGCTGGCCCCTTCGGGCAGCCCTCCGGCGGTCCAGGTCGTGAGGTGCCGCTCCAGCGTGGGCCGGACCAGAGAGCGCAGATCCAGCGCCCCGAGCACCGAGAAGAAGGGCGCCGTGTCCACCACATGGACAGCGTGAACCGGCTGCTTCAGGAGCGCCCCGAGGCCCATCGCCTCACGAAACGCGTCCATGGCGAGCCCATCCTCATCCATGCAGACAACGACGCTACCTTCACCGAACATGCTCGCCTCCTGATCTGTGGCGCTTCACCACGACATCCGTAGCAATCCCTGTGCCGACTCAGGGCCGCGCGAGCCCCGCCGACGGACGGCGCGCTTCGGGGCTGACGGAGGGCCGAAGTGGCGGTCCACGGCAGTGCTATCTCACCCGCTTTGACAGGGGGCCGGCGTTAGTTATGACGTCGCCCATGAAGAAGTCCGAGAACATCCTGATACTGGGACTCGGCGGCATGGGCAGGTACCTCGCGGGGCGCCTCTCAAACGAACAGCATCATGTCACCGTCATCGAGCCCAGCGCCTCCAAGATCCGAGCGGCGGAGGGTGAACTGGACGCCCGGCTCATTCGCGGTGACGCGCTGGACTTCGACTGCTGGGCGACCGCCGACGCCGGGAAGATGGACTACGTCATCGCGGTCACCGACAACGACGCGGCGAACATCCTCTCGGTGCTGATCGCGGCCCGCATGAAGATCCCCCAGAAGATCGCCCGGGTCCGCTCCATGAAGATCTGGGAAGAGGACGCCCTGCTCTCGGCGAAGGATCTCAGCCTCGATCTGATCATCCGCCCCGAGGAGCTGGCCGCCCAGGAGATCGCCGGGCTGCTGCAGACCCAGGCCGGCAACGTCCGCCTGGACATCGGCGACGGCGACCTCCAGGTCGTCGCCTCCCACGTCAGCCGCCAGTCGCCCATGGCCCAGATGCTCATCCGGGATCTCTCCGAGAAGTACGACGACTTCCCCTTCCAGGTCGTCTGCGTGGCCCGCGACATCGAGACCTTCATCCCGGGCGGCGACTTCAAGATCCTCCCCGACGACCACGTCTTCATGGTCGCCAGGACCGAGGACATGCCCCGGCTGATGAAGCTGGCCGAGGTCTCGGAGGAGCGCCGCCACAACGTCCTGATCGTCGGCGGCGGCCCCATCGGCGCCCGGGTCGCCGAGCTGCTGGAGCCCCACTACCCGATCCGCATGCTGGAGAAGTGTGAGCGCCGCGCCGAGGAGCTGTCCCACACCCTCAAGCGCACCGAGGTGCTGCACGGCGACGGCTCGGACTCCGGCACGCTGATCCAGGCCGGGCTGCTGAAGATGGACACCATCATCACCACCACGGGCGACAACGAGGCCAACATCATGATCGGCGTGCTGGCCAAGCACCTGATCAAGACCCGGGCGCCCGCGGGCCGCGCCGCGATCGGCAAGACCATCGCCCTCGTCAAGCGCGAGGACTACCTCGTGCTCGCGTCGGCCATGGGCGCGGACCTCGCGGTCAACCGCAAGATCCTCGCCGCGAACAACATCCTCCGGTACATCCGCCGGGGCCACGTGCTCTCGGTGGGCCACCTCCACGGCTGCGACGCGGAGGTCGTCGAGGTGCTGGCGGATCCGGGCTCCCCCATCACCAGATCCTCCCTGAAGGAGATGACCTGGCTGCGCGGTCGCATCATGATCGCGGCCCTCTTCCGCGACGGCGCCTGGACGGTCGCCCGCGGCATCACGCAGCTCGCCGCCGGCGACCGGGCTGTCTGCGTCTGCGGCTCGGACGACCTCCGCGAGCTCCAGCGACTGTTCCTGTCATGAGCCTCTGGAAGCACCCGCTGCTGCAGCGCGCCTCCTCCATCGCCTTCGTGATGGGCACCATGCTGCTGGTCATCGCCGCGGCGATGCTCATGCCGATTGTCTGCGCGCTGCTCTACAGCGGCGAGGGCGATCTGGTCCCGCTGCTCATCTCCGCGGCCGTCACCGCCGTGGTGGGCGCGCCGCTCTGGTACCTCTTCCGCCGGGCGCCGGACCTCACCCACCGCGACGCCATCGTCGTCGCGGTCTTCGGCTGGGTGATCATCTCGGCGGTCTCCACCCTGCCCTTCTTGATCCACGGCTCGATCCCGTCCTTCACGGACGCCTTCTTTGAGATGATCTCGGGCTACACCACCACCGGCTCGACCATCCTCGAGGACATCGAGGTGGTCCCCCACGGGCTGCTGCTCTGGCGCAGCGAGACCCACTTCCTGGGGGGAATGGGCTTCGTGACGCTGGCGGTGCTGGTGCTGCCGCACGGGCTCGGGGGGCTCAGGCTCTTCCGGGCGGAGTCCAGCCCGGGCCAGGTCATCACCGGCGAGCGCTTCAAAGAGCGGAACCGGGACGCCGTCTACTACCTGTGGGGCATCTACCTCGCCCTGAACCTCGCGCAGATCGCGCTGATGTGCCTGGGCGGCATGTCCCTCTTCGACTCGATCTGCCACACCTTCGGCACCGTCTCGACCTCCGGATACTCCACCTACAACAACAGCGTGGGGCACTTCGACAGCGCGTACTTCGACTGGGTCATCACCGCCTTCATGTTCCTGGGCGGCGTCACCTTCGTGATGTTCTACTCCGCGCTCCGGCGGGACTGGCGCTCCATCTTCATCAACACCGAGCTGCGCTGGTACGTCGGCTTTGTGCTGTTCTTCTGCGGCGCGGTCTCGGCGATCCTCTGGCGGGCCGACCTCTACGACCTGGCGGACTCGCTCCGCTTCGGCACCTTCCAGGTGATCTCGCTGCTCACCACCACCGGCTTCGCCACCGCGGACTACGAGCTCTGGCCGCAGTCCGCCCAGATGTTCCTCTACGTGGTGTGCTTCATCGGCGCCTGCGCGGGCTCGACCACGAGCGGCATCAAGATCGTTCACTACGTGATCATCTTCAAGTTCATGGTCTCGGCGGTGAAGAAGATCTTCTTCCAGCCGCTGGCGGTGGTCTCCGTGCGCCTGAACGGCCAGCGCATCGACCAGATGGTGATCAACCTCGCCCTCTGCTACTTCGTGGTCAACGCCTTCATGGTCTTCGGCGGCGGGTGCTTCATGACCCTGGTCGATGACATGGACATCCAGACCGCCATGAGCTCGATCATCGCCACGCTGATGAACGTCGGGCCGGGCTTCGGGGACATCGGCCCCACCGAAAACTTCGCCCACATCTCGGACGTGGGGAAGTGGTTCCTCTCGTTCAACATGCTGGTGGGGCGCCTGGAGATGTTCTCGGCCCTGGTGCTGTTCTACCCCTCCTTCTGGGAATCCTGAGCCGCCCGCCAAAGAAACCCCAGCGGGGTTTGCCCATCACCCTGTTCTGAGCGTCTCACTGTTACCTGAGACCTCCACGCCCGCCGTGGCGACCATCTGGAGATCGGACAGGACGAGCTGATCTCGTTTGTTGCGATCGTTTTGCGCGCTTCAAGGCATCAGCTCAGAGCCCAACGCACCCGGAGCGGCCCGCCATGTTCTTGACGCTGATACTGATCGCATCAACGGGGGGCTGCGCCAATGACGGCGGCGACCTCAAGGCCGACTCGACCACGGCCAGCGACGACACCGCCGCCCCGGCGGGCAGCGACACGGCCACGGACGGCGACGGCACCTCTCAAGACACCGACACCAGCGGGCAGGAGACGAACTCGACGGTCGACGAAGGCGACTGGCCGGAGGAGATCGAAGCCCCGGAGCCGGTGCTGAGCGGCGAGCTGACGACCTGCGAGCACTCAGCCCCGAACTTCACCCTGCAGTATGCGGGCGCGAGCCCACACATCGCGTCGGTCCCCATCGCCGTGGTGGACAGCGTGGACATGGCCGCCGATGGCTTCTGTCTGGAGCAGACCTTCGCCGACGGCGGCGTGCTCTTCCGCTGCGGTCGCACGGACATCGACGCCCCCAGCGCCTACCTCCAGGGCGCCCCAGCCCCCGGCCAGGAGGTCTCCATCAGGCTCGGCGTCATCCTCGACGACGAGCTCTGCTGGGCGGACGCGCTGCCGCCCCTCGCGCTGGGCGAGGTCTCGGGGCCCGGCTTCGGGTACGCGCCGCTCCGCGAGGCGCTGTCGACGCCGGACTACCCGCCCTCGGCGATGGGCGTGATGAACACCGGCGAGGGCTCGTCGCTGTACGCGATGTCGCTGATGGACAGCCCGGACTACGGCATCCGCGCGGGGGACGTGCTCTGGTCCTACGGCGTCGCCGACAAGAGCGGTCACATCATCGAGACCGACCGGCTCACCAACGGCCTGCTGAGCTTCTCCATCGAAGGCGACGTGGGCAGCGCCACGCACGAGATCTACGACCCTGCGTTCGCGGACGTTCAGATGATGGCGATCGACGCGGCGGGGTTCACGTGGGTGAACCAGGGGGCCTGCGAGAGCGGCCCGCACCCTGAGTGCTTCGGCTTCATCCACCACGGCAACGCCGCGCTGACAGGCACCAACATCAACCTGAGCATGGGCTACGAGCAGCTCCTCGACGACGCCGGGGAGCCCAAGTACTACCCGGACCTCGGCGGGTACTACCTGCTCGGCGCGACCTTCCAGGGACACACCCTCGATCACCAGGGCACCCCGGACCGCGTCTTCGAGCTCAGCTTCCATGACCTCTTCGACATGGACCCCGACCTCTCCACAAAGCACGCGACCCGCTTCTACGAGGGGCCGTCCGGCGACACCTACCGCTCCGCCTACTACGTCAACTCCGCCGACGTGACCCAGGACGCCGCAAACCCCGGCCTCTACCACCTGACCGGCACCGTCACCGTCAGCCCCTACAGCGGCCTCTACCACGTCACCCTCAACGCCCTCGGCGACGTAGTCGAGGCCACCCTCTACAACGACCTGAACGACGAGCTCGACTGGGGCAACTTCCGGAACACCAACCCCCTGAGCACCATGGGGCACAGCGTCGAGTACATGGGCCAGGACAGCATGGAGCGGGAGCACTTCCTGGCGTATGACCGAAGCGTCTCCCGGATCCCCACCGAGCTCTCGAAGTGCGCCGGCTTCTACCACATCGTCGATGACGGCGGCGAGATGGACGTGGGCGGGCCCTACCACAACACGGCCGTCACCGATGAGGACGGACCCATCTGCGGCAACTCCATGTCCTATGGAAACGCCAGCATCCTCCACGCTCTCACGATCGACGGCTACCCGACCCCGATGGACCTCGTCGTCAGCTTCGACAACGTCGCCCTCCCCGCCGACCAGGGCGGCGCCTGGTCGGACATCATCAGCACCTACGCGGAGGGCACGCCGCGGCTGATGGGCCTCTACCTGAACAGCGACCGCTTCGACCCCCAGGAGTGGCAGGAGGCCAGCACCTTCCTGGGCAGGAACGTCGATGGAAACGATCCCGTCGGCTTCAACAGCCTCATCGAGGGTTGGCCCTCCATCCTCGTCGCGGACAGCCCCTTCATCCTCCACGATCTGTGAGCCCGGCCGACGGCGCCTGCACAGCGCGCCTCTCGACCCCCGAAGCCTCCTCCGAGCGCACCCCCCATGGCTGGGCGACCCCTCGGCCGGCGGGCCTCCGCTCTCGAGCTGAAGCCCGCTCCCTGAGGAGCGGGCTCGAGCGGGCTCAGGCGACCTCGCGCAGCGACCTCGCGTTCGCGTCGGGCAGCGTCAGCGAGGTCGTGGTGCCGACCCCGGGAACGCTCTCGATGCGGATCACCCCGCCGATCGCCTCGACCGCGGCGCGCACCGCCGCCATCCCCACGCCCCGACCGGAGCTGTCCGAGACCGTCTGCGCGGTGGAGAGGCCGTCGGAGAAGACCAGCGCGACCTTCTCCTGCGGGCTCATCGCGGCGGCCTCGGCCTCCGAGAGCATCCCCATCCCGACCGCCTTTCGGGCGACGCGCTCGCCGTCGATGCCCGCGCCGTCGTCGGACACGATGACGCTCCAGGCGCCGTCCGCCCGGTGAACGCTGACGGTGATGGTCGCGATCTCGGGCTTGTCGCCCCGATCCTCGGGGGTCTCGATGCCGTGATCGACGGCGTTTCGCACCAGGTGACCGAGCTGATCGAAGACCGAGCTCAGGCGGACGGGGAGCTGGCTCTCCATGCCACTGAAGACGACGTCGATCGACTTGCCCCTGCGCTCGGCGAGCTGACGGACGGCGCTGTCCAGCGGCCCCAGGATCGACGACGCGGGCTTGCAGCGGACCTGCTCCAGCAGCGGCAGCGCCAAGCTCCGGGCCTGCTGCATGTCGGAGGAGCCGGTCAGCGCGGCCTCCAGCTGCTCCAGGATGGCCTCGCTGATCGCGTAGCGCGCCTGCACGCCCTCGAAGCGGATGCCCCAGATCCCCTCCCGCTTCTTCAGCTCGACCTCGACGGCGCCGCGGGCCTCGTCGAGGTGGTGGACCGCGATCGTCTCGCTCTCCTCCAGCTCGTGGATGGTCCGCTGGAGGCTGCTCAGGCCGAACTGGCCGAAGACCCCCTTGGCCGTGTGCAGCACCCGACGGGCGAGATCCTGCCAGCCATCCGCGCCGGCGGTGGCCGCCAGCGAGTCGAAGTCGGTGGCCAGCTCCGAGACGAAGCCCTCGAACCGATCCCGGAACTGGAGCACCTTCAGCGTGCTTCGCATCCGCTCGATCTCACGCTCGGCCTCGATGAGGTCCGAGATGTCCGCGACCGTGAACAGCAGCGCGTCCACAGCCCCGTGTGGATCTCGGATCACGGACGCCGACATGGAGAGCGTGCGCTCCCCCACGGCGACCCGCTCCGGGAGCTGGCCCAGCGTCACGTCCTCGGGCATCCAGTCGTCGAAGACCTGATCGATGGACATGCTCAGCCCGGTGGCGTCGCGCTCGTTCATCTCCAGCAGGTCCGTCAGCCGCGCGCCCTCCAGCGCCTCGACGTCCGGAAAGAGCGCCGCGCAGGCCTCGGAGAAGCCCGAGCGCAGCGCCCCATCCGAGCCCACCACGAAGAGGCCGTAGGGCACGTTGTCCAGGATGACCTGGACCGCCTGGTTGCGGATGCGCTCCTCCTCGCCGGAGAAGTCCGAGAACACCAGGGTGATGCCCGTCGGCGCGCCCTCGTCATCCAGCGACGGGGTCGCCGTCAGGTAGAGGTGCGAGGAGGTGTCCTCCGGCATCTCCTCCACCTTCAGCGTCACCGGCCCGAGCCAGGAGCCCTCCCCATCGACGCCGTCGACGATGGTCTCCCAGGCGGGGCTGTCCAGCAGCTCGGCGATGTGGCGCTCGGTCTCGCCGAACATGCGCGTGAAGCCAGCGTTGGCGAAGCGGCGCTGATCTTCGAGATCGTAGCCGATGATGGCGACCCGCTGGGTCGAGGACAGGATGCTGGCGAGGTGATTGCGGGCCTCGATCTGGGTGACCAGCTCCTTCAGCATGGGCTCGTGGGTCAGCCGCCAGCGCTGCTCGCTCGTCTGCAGGCTCCGCCAGAGGTGATCCGCCCAGGGCTGCTCGAAGCGGTGGTCCTGCGGCAGAAAGAAGGTGCCGGAGTGGCTCGTCCCGTCGATCAGCGCGCGCATGTCCTGGTTATCGGGGGCCGGGAGCGGCTGGAGGGGCTGCTGGGCCTCCCCGGCGACGTCGACGGTCCACCAGAACCAGCTGTCGAAGTGACCCGAGCGGGGCATATCGATCCGCCCGCCCTCGCGGCAGGCGGCGTGCACCTGCTGCTTCACCGTGAACAGGAGCATCGCCTGCTCGACGGCGTAGCGCTCGAGCGCCTGGCGGGCCTCGTTGGCGCCCTCGCCGTCGCCGGTGGCCGTCGCCGCCTTCAGGAAGTGGGCGTCGTACTCCTCGTCCCGGACCAGCGAGAACAAGCCCTGACTGAAGAGGAAGATGAACTGGTGGAAGACGCTGTCGAGCAGCGGATTGTCCACGATCGAGAGCGCGAAGTCCCCGCCGTAGGGGGCGCCCGAGAGGTTGCCGCCCACCACCTGACCGATCCACTGGGAGCGCGGCACGATGTCCGCCTCCAGCGTCACCCCGACGCGGCCGAGGAACTCGCGCACCGCGAAGTAGACGCCGGTGCTGGTCTCGCTCACCAGCCCGCGGAGGGTGAAGCCGTCGGGGTAGCCCGCGTCGGCGAGCATGCGGCGGGCGAGCTGCGGGCTGTAGCGGAAGTGGGGGACGTCGTCGGTGTGGCCGATGCTCTCGACGGTCGCCACCGAGCGCTGCGGGCTCGCGTAGCCGTGCTCGGAGACCTCGGCGATGAGCGAGCGCTTGATGGCGTGGTTCAAGGCGCGGCGGACGTTGACGTCAGCCAGCGGGCCCTCGTGGGCGAGCAGGAACCACTGGGACAGCGCCGCCTCGCGGCTGCTGACCTCGATCCCCTCGACCCGCCCCGCGCGCACGGCGTCGTGGGAGTCGATGTTGAGGATGATGTCCAGCTCCCCGGCGGCCATGCGATCGACCCACTCCTTCTGCCGGATGATGGGGATGCTGATGCGCTCGATGCTGCTGGCCCCCCGCCAGTGCTCGTCGTTGCGAGCGAGCAGGATCTCCCGCCCCTTCTCCCAGTGCACGAAGCGCCACGCGCCGGTGCCGATCGGGTGGCGCAGCATGGCCCCGCGCCCCTCGCTCTCCAGCACCCCCTTCGGGTAGATCGAGAAGAAGAACAGCCGCCGGAGCAGCATGGCGTCCGGGAAGGCGGTGGTCACCTCGACGCGGTGCTCACCGAGCCGCTTCACGTCGGAGATCGACGCCAGGATGCCGCCGCCGCAGGCGCTCGGGGTGGGGTCGTGGTGGGCCTTGAAGGTGGCCACGACGCTGTCCGCGTCAAAAGCCTCGCCGTTGTGAAAGCGCACGCCCTCCCGCAGCTCGAGCTCCAGGGTCAGCGGGCTGGTCCGCTCCCACCCGGTCGCCAGCGAGGGGATCACGTCGCCCTCGGGGCTGATCGCGACGAGGGCGTCGCTGATCGCCAGCAGCGTGACGAAGGACTCGGGATCAAAGGCGTGGAAGGCATCCAGCGCGGGGGGATCAACGGAGTAGATACCGAGCTTGGCGGTCTTCATTAAAGTGGCTCCTGAGCACGTCTGCAGGTGTTCTGGAGCGCGCCTCGCTGGCGGTGTCGGGTCCACTGTGGACCGACCTCCCCCGCTCGACTCCCCACCCCACCCACCATCCATTGATGGCGGTTCCCAAGGAGTTATCGACCTTTGGTGTGCCTTCTTTAGGAGCCCGCCGATCAAAAACTCAGGCGCTATCGCTTGCCGTGCCCGTAGCCGGGCAGCCCATCGCAGTCGGGCTCCGAGCGCATGCCGTCGTCCGAGGCGTCCGCGGCGATGGCGTCGGACACCACCTCGGCGATCGCCCGGTATCCGGCGCCGCTCGCGTGCCGGATGTCCTCGTCTCCCCAGCACGAGCGCTGCGCGAGCACATGCCCGGCGAACTTCGCGCCCGACGGCGCCATCGCCTCCTGCCACTTCTTCGCGTTGACCTCCCGGGCCCGGACGCCGTCCGTGAGCTGAGTGGGCATCAGCACGAACCAGGAGTCCACCCCGCGCTCACCGGCCTCCTGAATCAACACGGTCAGGTCGTGCACGCTCGACTGGAAGGTCTCCCCGGAGTCGTCGCGGGGGTACTGCGGTCTCGTGTAGGGCGCGATCAGCCGCCGCAGGACGAGGTACAGGCGCAGCTCGATGAACGGCGCGCCCCGGACCGCGTCGTACCAGCCCGTCCGCTTCTCCATCAGGCTCTGCTGACGCGTCATGTTGTGCGGCGTGCCGATGAGCAGCGCGTCGACCTCGAAGACGTCCTGATACTGGCGCCAGCGGCGGAGCATGTCGAAGGCGCAGGTGCCGAAGACCCCGGCGTTGATGACCTCCACGTCGCGCCCGCCGATCTTCTCGGGGAGCACGACCTCCAGCTGCGCCGGCAGCGACCAGCCCTGATCCGCGGACCATCCGAACATCCAGCTGTCCCCGAGCGCCAGCATCCGGTAGCTGTCCGGCGGGCGGGCCTCGGGGATCTCGGCGTCCTCCCGCAGCCCGATGCTGTTGGTCCGGCTCACCCACTCCCGCGTCCCGTCGTGCTGGCGTCGCTCGGTGTTCGGCGGGATCAGGAGCCCGCCGTGATCGTCGATCACGATCGTGGGGTCATCCGACTCCCAGGAGAACTTCAGGCGATCCGCCGGGATCGTCACCCGCAGGACGCTCTCCAGCGCCACCAGGAACAGAGTGGTCGCGATCAAGCTCATCGCCAACTTGCGCGCTGCGCTCATGCCGCTCCTTCGAGAGCGCTCAGGGTCGCCCATCCGTCGGCGCCATTCAAGCTCCCGCCCCCGGTTTCCGATCTCCGATGCGTCCTGCTAAGGACCGCGCACGCGGATTCCGGGGTGTATTCATGGTCAGGCAGTCTCCCATCGCGTCCACCTTCTCGGGCGTCCCCGACGGCGTCCTCCGCGTGCGCTCCGGGTACCGCCCGCTGGAGGCGCCCGATCGCACCGCCATCATCCTGCAGGTTCCCCTCGGGACGCCGGCGGTCTCCATCGCCGACGGCGAGATCGTCGCGCGCCTCTGGAACGACCCCCTCGTCGGCCACGCCGTCCGCATCAACCACGGCGTCGACAGCGAAGGCAACCGCTGGATGAGCGACTACCTCTTCCTCATCGAGACTGACGCGCGGCAGTGGTCCACCGTCAGCGCCGGCGCGATCGTCGGCTACTCCGGCCGCACCCCCATCCCCGACCAGACCGGCAGGATCAATCGGTCCGGGATGGGCTTCGTGCTGCGTCGAAACGGGCGCACGGTGGACCCGATCCCCGCGCTGAACTGGCGCCCCTTCGAGCTGCACGTGCCGGATATCAGCGGCTGGACCTGCTACTTCCGTCCCGACCGGACGGACCGGCCGCGCACGGTCACCGAGTGGGAGCGAGCGCTGCTCGACGCCGGGCTCCACATCGGCAACAGCGGCCCCGCGGGGGACGGCGTGGACGGCCTCTGGAGCGAGCTCGACCAGTTCGTCCTGGAGGGCTTCCAGGAGGCCAACGGCCTCCGCACCGGCCGGCGGGACCGGGCCACGGCCGACCTGCTCGTCGCCGTCGCCGCCGGCTCGGACCGAATGGCGGCCTGACACGCGGCCTCGGGCGCTCGTCAGCCTCAGGCGCTCGTCAGCCCCAGGGTCTGCCGCACCCTCTCGACCAGCGCGGCGCCGGGCTCGGCCATCGGATCCGCGCGGTAGAAGGCCCGCGCGCGGCTCAGCGCCTCGATGCCGGCGAGCTGCTCTCGCAGCGCCCCCAGCGCCAGCGTGCCCTCGGCGTCGGCGGGATCCAGGCGCCCCAGCCTCCGGGCGGGGCGAACGCGCTTGTGGCAGCGACAGCCCGCCGCCGGGTTCACGACCCCACAGGTCCGCTGGAGGTTCAGCTCGACCGACGCGCGAGCCCGGCTCAAGCGCTTGCGCCAGGCCGCGTGGGAGAGCCCGAGGGCCTCGGCGGCCTCGGGCCCGGGCACCTCCAGGATCTCGCCCAGCACGTAGGCGACGCGCTGCTCATCATCCAGGCACTGGAGCATGGCCCGGCTGCAGCCGAGCTTCACCTGCTGGAGGAGCACCCGGTCCTCGGCGCGCTCGATCGCCTCGTCGTCCCGATCCCGGGCCAGATCCGCCTCAAAGGCTTCGATGGGCAGCGGCAGGCGCGCCCGCCGCCGGCGGTACTCCAGCACCACCCGGGTCGCGACGGACCAGGCCCAGGTGGAGAAGCGGGCCTCCCCCCGGAAGCTGGCGAGGTGAGTGATCACCCGGAGGAGCGCCTCCTGGGTGGCCTCCTCAGCGTCCTCGCGGGAGGCGAGCATGCGAAGGCTCAGGTTGTAGAGCGGCGCCTGCAGCGATGCGATCACGCTCCGCAGCGCCTCCGCGTCGCCGCTGGTGGCCGCCTGAACCGTCGCCGGCGAGATCTCCAGCCCGCCGACCGCGGCGCTCAACGCGCGCCCACGAGGTCGAGCGACCGGTCGCCCAGGCCCTGAACGGCCGCGTGGGTCTCCGCCGCCCCCCGCGCCTCTACGGCCTCGAGCTCACCGAGGCTCCCGGGCTTGATTTTGAAGGCGATGCTCTGAATACAGCGGTCGGACATGTCCAGCTCCTCTTTTGGGTTCAAGGGGTTGGAGTGTCTGGTGGTCCCCGCTGTGACCCGCTCTTTCAAAAACTTGCGCGCTCCCTATTCATCCTGGTGAAGCTGTATAATCATAAAGGCAACATCCCAGCCCTGACAGGAGATGAATGCCCGACTACGACCCAGCCCTGTTGGCGCGGGTGTTGGAGCATGTCCCCGACAACATCTTCCTGCTCGATGCACAGCAGCGCATCGTCTACATCAACCACGCGGTCCCAGGCGTCACCGTGGAGGAGATGCTCGGGGTCAAGCAGGAGAGCCTGCTGCCTCCCGATCAGCTCCAGATCGCCGCGGAGGCGCTGAACCAGGCCAGGGAGACCCGGGAGACCACCCGCTACGAGGTGCGCTACGAGGCCCCCACCGGCACGCGCACCTTCGAGGCGCGGGTCCGGGCCGTGTATGAGGCCGATCAGCACCTCGGCTGGGCGATCAGCAGCACGGACATCAGCAGCCACATCGACATCAGCCAGGACTTCCAGCGCTTCTTCGACATGACCGACGAGCTGCTGGCGATCGTGGACGATGACGGCAACTTCTTGCGGGCCAGCCCCAGCTTCAGCGCCCTCGGCGTGGCGCCCGAGTCGCTGGTGGGCCGCTCGCACTTCGACCTCATCCACCCGGATGATCACGCCGCTGTTCGAGAGGCCATGTCGCAACCCCGCGCGCAGGTCGAGTTCAGGATCTGCCACCCCGACGGCCCCGAGCTGATCATCGCCGGCTGGTTCGCCCGCTCCGATGCCCACGGGGGTCGCATCTACGGCGCGGCCCGCGACGTGACCGAGGCCCGCGCCCTGGAGCGCCAGCTGCTCCGCAGGCAGAAGCTGGAGGTCGTGGGTCAGCTCGCCGGTGGGGTCGCCCACGACTTCAACAACATGCTGCTCAGCGTCCTCATCAACGCGACCCACGCGCTCGAGGAGCTGGACACGGATCACCCGGCCGCCGAGTACATCCGCGATCTGCGCGAGGCCGCGCAGCTCTCCGCCGATCTCACCAAGCAGCTCATGGCGTTCAGCCGCCGCCGCAGCCACCGCCCGCGCGAGCTCGACCTGAACGAGCTGACCAACAGCACCCTCCAGGTGCTGCGACGCACCATCCCGGCGAGCATCGACATCGACTTCATCCCGGGGCACGGCCTCGGCTGGATCCACGCCGACGCCGGGCAGGTGGAGCAGGTGCTGCTGAACCTCTCGCTGAACGCCCGGGACGCCATGCCCGCCGGCGGGCGCCTCACCTTGAGCACCCAGAACGTGTTGATCAACGGCGCCTACCGCCGCACCCACCCCTGGGCGCGCGCCGGGCGCTACATCCTCCTCACGGTCAGCGACACCGGCGTCGGCATCCCACCGGAGCTCCGGGAGACGATCTTCGAGCCCTTCTTCAGCACCCGCGACTCCGGCACCGCGGCCGGGCTGGGGCTCACCATCGTGCATGACGTGGTGCAGCGCCACAACGGCATGATCAACGTCTACAGCGAGCCGGGCATGGGCACCATCTTCAAGGTGTACCTGCCTCTGTCCACGGTCGCGGCCTCGGACATGCCGAGCGCGCCGGAGGGACCAGTGCCAGCAGGTAAGCAGGAGACGGTGTTGTTGGCGGAGGACGAGCGGCTCGTGCAGCGCGTCGTCTCCCGAATCCTCAAGCGGGCCGGCTACCGCGTCATTGTCGTGGACAACGGCAGGGACGCGCTCCAGGAGCTGGACGAAGGCGCGGAGGTCGACCTGCTCCTCCTCGACGTCGTCATGCCGGTGATGAGCGGCCCGGAGGTCGTCCGCACGCTGCGAAAGCGGGGCGCGGACATCCCCGTCGTGCTCGCCAGCGGCTACTCCGACGAGATGCTTGAGGGAGACGCGCTGGAGGGCGTGCCCCTCATCGGCAAGCCCTACGAGCCCGACGCCCTGCTGCGGCTGCTGCGGCACCAGCTGGACACCCACCGCTCCGACTGATCGGGCCGCTCAGTACAGGCTCTCAGTACAGGCTGCTCACGTAGAGCGCGAGCCCGCCCCCCCCGATCATGCCGAGGGTGGCGCCGCCGACGATCCAGGCCATCTTGCGAGCGCCGAGTGAGATGACGAGGCCGAGCTTGACCAGGGTGTTGGACAGCGACGCGATGAGGATGCCTCGCACCGCGACCGTGCCGTCCAGCCCACCGTCGCTGACCTCGTTGCAGAGGGAGAGGGTGATGGCGTCGACGTCGGTGAGCCCGGCGAGGGCCGAGACGGCGTAGACCCCGGAGGCCGAGAGCTGCTCCTGGGCGATCTTCACGGCGACCAGCACCGCCGCGAACAGCGCGCCGATCTTGATGGCGCCGATGAGGCTGAAGGGGTTCTTCAGCGGGATGTCCTCCTTCTCCTCCTCCTCCTTCTTCTCCTCCTCGGCGGTCTCGCGGACCGATCGCCACGCCAGCCCGGCCGCCACCGCGCTGGGAACGGCGAGGCCGATCATCGGCCAGAGCAGCGGCTCCAGGAGCACCGGCGCGACCGCCATCACCTCGATCAGCACGCGGATCGCCATGGTCATCCAGGCGATGAGCACGCCGGCGGCCAGCGCGCCGCTCATCCCCGGCGCCTCACGGCTGCGGCGCGCGAAGGACAGCGAGACCGCCGTCGAGGACACCAGCCCGCCAAAGAGACCGGTGATCGCCATGCCCCGGTTCTGCCCCAGCCAGCGCACGCCGATGTAGCCCACCAGCGAGATGGAGGCGATCAGGATGACGAGCCACCACAGCGAGTACGGGTTGATCGCCCCCCAGGGGTCGATGGCCTCGCGCGGGAGCACCGGCAGCACGATGAAGGTCGAGAACAGCAGCTTCAGGCCCGCGAGCACGTCGACGCGATCGAGCTTGCGGACGCCGGCGTGCAGCGGCTCCTTCAGCGCCAGGACCAGGGCCGTGACCACCGCCAGGGCGACCGGGATCTCCCGCTCACCGAACATGACGACGCCGCCCAGCAGGAAGACGACCACGGCGGCGATCTCAGTGGTGAGGCCGACCGAGTTGTAGCGCCAGGCGTTGATCAGGTAGGCGCTCGCGACCAGGAGCACGCAGCCCAGGAGCGCTCCGATGAAGATCCCGGGGGCGTCGAACAACCTCGCCATCAGCGCGGAGATGGCGCCGGCCTCCCCCACCAGCACGAAGGTGCGCAGCCCCATGAGGGGATCGGACTCCGCGGGCGCGCTCTGGCCGCGCTCGGTGCCGATCAGAGCCCCGATGAACAGCGCGATGGCCAGATTGGTGAAGATCTCAGGTAGGGGCAGGGCTTCGGTCAGCGGCTCCAAGCCTCGTCATCAATGCGTCACACGATTGTAGACCCAGGAGTGATATCACCGCTGCTCTCCGCCCAGGAGGTGTCCGAGCTCTACCTGGAGCAGGCGCTGGTGGGCAAGGCCCCCGCCGGGAGGAGCTGCTGACGTGGCGTCCCTGATTCGATTGCCGCCCATCCACACCTTCGAGGACATGGTCGAGGAGGTCAGCGGCGCGCGCGTGGTCCGAACGGCCCGCGGGGTCGTGCTGAGCCTCGTCGTGTTGTCCACCGTCCTGGCGGTGGCTGTCGACGGCATCGGGCCCTTCGTCGCCGCCCCCTTCACGGTCGTCGCGATCATCATCGGGCTGGTGGCCGAGACGGAGCGCGCCACCAATGACAAGCGCGTCGCCCGCCTCCGAGGCCCCATCGAGAGTGTCATCTGGCTCTGGCGAGACACCTCCGAGTCGCCCTTCGGCAAGCACTCCGTGCTCGTCATCGGCTACACCGACGGCCACCGGGATCGCATCGCCCTGGCGACCGGCACCGATCTCCGGGAGGCGCTGCTCCAGCGCTTCCCTCAGGCGCGCGCGGGGTACTCCGAGGCCCGCGAGCGCACCTTCGAGGAGTCACCGGCCAGCTTCCTGAGCCGCACCAGCGCGGACGCCCCCATCAGCGAGGGGAGCTGGTAGCGCTGGCCGCGCCCAGCGAGGCGCGGCGGCCCTCTCCCTCGGCACGGTAGAGACTACAGCCAAAGAAACGACTCCTTGAGCGCCGGCGTCTCGGCCGTCGGGCCGTCCACCTGATGCATGCAGCCGTCGTGGTGGTCGTGGCCGCCCTCGGAGGGCTCGTCAGCGCCGCCGTAGGTGCTGATGTGGAAGTGGTGGTGGTGGTGCTTGTACCAGCCGTTGCCCCGGTTCACGGTCTCGTAGGCCAGCGCGCCGCCGCCCCGACAGACCGGGTGATCGGCGTCGATCCAGCCCTCGTCACAGAGCCGCTCCCAGGCGCGCTCGATGAGCGGACCGATCTGACCGTCCACCCCGATGATGCGGAGCTGCTCGCTGTCGTGGAGCTTCGCCAGGAACATCGCCGTGCGGAAGACGTCCAGGTTGTCCGGCGCGGAGACGCAGCGCTGGAGATAGCTGCCCTTGGGATCCCGGTGCTCGCAGACCGGCCGCAGGTGGTTGTCGTCGCCCTCCAGCTGGTAGTAGGCGATGTCCATGTCCTTGCCGTGGAGGTGCGAGCCCGAGGGGTGGCCCGGATCGTCCTCGCGGCTCCCGGGGATGGCGCCGTCGGCCTCCGACATGTCGCCGAGCCCGAGCGGCTGCTGGTTGCCGAACGCCCAGTCCTGCCCCATGCACCGGGTCCACGCCGCGGCGTACTTGACCAGGGCCCGCACGTCCCGGCGCGCGTAGCTGCGGTACATGTCGTCCCCGGTCTCGCCGTTCTCCGGGTAGTTGTCGTAGCCGTCGCCCTGGTAGGGGGTGAAGGCCACGAGATCCTCTGGCTCCCCCTCGGCCTCGAAGCCGAGGCCCGGGAGGTCACCGAGCCGACAGTCGGGCACCTCGCCGAGCACGAACTCACAGACCGCGTCGACGCAGGTCATGCCGTCGCCGCAGGGGTTCTCCCGATCGCAGCCGCGAACGCCGCAGTCCGTACAGTCGGTGCCCGGCGGACACTGGCCGTTGGTGGCGCCGGGACCGCCGTCGTCGCACATGCCGTCGCCGGCCCACTTGCCCGCCTCTCCCTTCGGTCCGCAGGTGTCCTCGCAGACGGACAGCTCGGGGGCCATGGCGGGGAGCACATCGGAGAGCGCCGCGAGGTCGCCGAGGGTGGGCGTGACGGGCTCGCAGACGCGGTCGTCGGCGCGGGCGTCACCGGGGAGCGCGGGGTAGAGGGTCAGCGCGGACGCGGCGACCAGGAAGATGAGGGCGCGGAAGCGCATGCGGGACTCCAGGCGGGAGGGGACGTCGGTGCCTGGGTTGCCTGTCCGAGATGCAAGGGGGATGCCATCCGTCGTGATCGGCTGCTGGTCAGGGTTCTCGGGGGGGTGACCTGATGCGGTGAGGCGCGGCGGCCGGTGGACGCGTGGGACAGTGGGGAGCGCATGTCTCGGATCGCTCTCCCGCGCTCAGCCATCGTCTTCAGACCGGACCTGCGCCCGGGCCTCGCTCACCCCCGGCGCGCCCCCCTCCCCCAGCGCGCGAATCACCAACACCGGGCACTCCGCTCCCCGGAGCACCGACTCCGTGAAGTTCGCCTGCACCAGCCGCCCCAGCCCGGCCCGCACGTCCGATCCGACGACCAGCACATCCGCCCGCTCCGCCCGCGCGCAGGCCAGGATCCCCTCGATCACCGGACCGTGGCTGATCCGGAGCCTCGCCTGGAGCCCCTCCTCCCGCAGCAGCGCCACCAGCGGCGCCATGTGTCGCTCGGCGTCCCGCTGAAGATAGTCCCCGACCGCGACCCCCTCCGCGCGCTCGCCGGGGTAGAGCGTCACATCCGCCGCCAGGGCGTTCTGGACCTCGATCTGGTACAGCAGCACCACGTTGGCGCCGAGCCCCTGGAGCAGGGGCGCGGCCCGGCGGCAGATCTCCGCGGCGTGGGTGGCAAAGTCGACGGCGACGACAGCGACAGGTGTTCTCATGGCCGTCAGATTACCCCAGCTCATGACCTCCGCGGTAGCCGGCTGTCACCTCATCCGCTGTCACCCGACGGGCGACACCGCCGCGCCGCGCTCCGACGCGTCCGCCTCGGCGAAGGCGACCGCCGCGTCGATCATCTCAGCGGTCTCGCGCTCCAGCGCGCTCAGGGTGTCCGCGTCGAGCCAGCCCCGCTCCCGGAGCATCGCGGTGAAGCCCTTGATGGGGTCGTGCGCCTTCCAGTACGCGCGCTCCGTCTCCTCCAGATAGCGCCTGGGTTCGAGGGCGGAGTGTGCCCGGAACCGGTAGGTCTCCAGCTCGAGGAAGTAGGGCCCGCCGCCGCCATGGATCGCCGCCACCGCGCGCCGCGCCGCGCGCTCCACCGCGACCACGTCCATGCCGTCGACCTTCTCCGAGGGGATGTGGTGGCTGGCGACGCTGGCGGCGATGTCGCCCGGCTCCCCGGGGCGGCCCTCCTCCTTCTCCGCGATGTAGTGGTTGTTCTCGCAGCAGAAGAGGACCGGGCAGCGCCACAGCGCCGCGAGGTGCAGGGACTCGTGGAACTCGCCCTCGGACGCCGCGCCCGCCCCGAAGAAGCAGGCGGTGACGCGATCCCGCCCTCGGACGCGGTCTCCCAGCGCCATGCCCACCGCCATGGGCAGGTGGCCACCGACGAGGGTGTCGCCGCCGTAGAACGCCCTGGTGGCGTCGAAGAGGTACATGGAGCCGCCGCGGCGGCTGCCCTCCAGGTGGCCGTACAGCTCCGCCATGATGAGGCCGGGGTCCACGCCGCGCACAAGGGCGTGGCCGTGCTCGCGGTAGGTTCCAAACACCGGATCCTCATCGCTGAGCGCCGTCATGACGCCGACAGCGATGGCCTCCTCGCCGATGTAGAGGTGCAGGAGGCCGTGGATCCGCCCCTGGGTGTGGAGCTGTACGCAGCGCTCCTCAAAGCGACGGACCCGCACCATCTGCCGCAGCAGCGCCAGCCCGTGCTCTTGGGTCAGCTCGCCCATGATGTGACCTCATCGTTCTCAAACTTCGGGGTCTTCGACATGACGAACTCCCGGACGTTCTGCCTCATCCCATCAGCAGCAACCGTGCCAGCCGTACGACCGTGCCTTGTCAGGCATCACCGGCCCCGGCAGTGGGATTTCACCCGTCGGCGCTGGGCGGGGCTGCACAGGGACTCACCGCTTCGCCGCCTCCAACCCCGCCCGGGCCCCGGCGTGGGCTGGCGCCACCGCCAGGATCTCCCCGAACAACACAGCAGCCTCCGCCGAGCGCCCCTGGAGGTGAAGGGACCAGGCGAGCCCCGACCTCATCTCCGAATCGGAGGGGTATCCCTCCAGCACGTCGCGGTAGGCCTCGGCGGCCTCGCCGTAGCGCCCCAGGCTGTAGAGGCACCACCCCCGGCGGCTGGCCGCGAGGTAGTTCCCAGGGCTCAGCGCCAGCGCCGCGTCGGCGGTCTCCAGCGCGTCCCCCCAGCGGCGGAGCCCCATCAGGGGCAAGGTCAACCCCAGCAGCGGCTCCACGGCGCCAGGCGCCAGCGCGGCGGCCGCCCGGTAGTCCGCCGCCGCGTCCTCGAAGGCCCCCATGCTGTAGCGGAGCCAGGCGCGGCGGAGGTGGAAGAGGTAGCCCTCGCGGTCCTGCCCCTCCAGCCCCTCCAGCACCTCCAGCGCCGTCCGGGCGTCGCCGCGGGCCTCGGCGTCATAGGACGCCTGCCAGACCGCGGGGTCCGCCGCCGCGGCGCCGATCCAGATCACCAGAAGCCACGACATCATGACGCCCTCTCCCCGGCCTGTGCGGCCTCTCTCGGCGACTCGGCCGCCCGCTCGGCGCGGCGGCGCTTCCCGCGCACGGTGACCTCCACCGCGCGCACTCCGATCCCCGGCGCCAGCTCGGCCCGGGTGGTCACCCACGGCGTCCCGGCGCGATCTTCGCGCTGGGAGCGCCCCTCAACGATCAGCCCGCCGGCCTCCCAGCGCGCGCTGTAGCGCACCGCCAGCCCGTCCCAGGGCAGGAAGGGCTGCGCCGGGTCCAGCAGCCAGCGCGCGGCCGGCGGCAGGAAGCGCCGCAGCGGCAGGTGATCCGTCCAGATCAGCGCGGCCTCGAAGGGGAGCCTGGGCAGCGCCATGTGCAGCAGGTGGAGCACCGAGCGCCGCGAGCCCAGCGCGTCGTAGATGGTGAACAGCCGCCCGTCGACGCCGTACCGCAGGCTGGCGGCGGGTCGCGCCGTCTTCAGCAGGCGCTGCCCCAGCAGGTCCACCGAGGCCTCCACGACCTGCTCCTGCCCCTCCACCACGAACCGCAGCCGCTTGCCCGGGCGGATGTCCAGCAGCCGGGCCAGCGCGTCGTCGGGCTCGATGTTGCGGACGGCCTGCCCCTCCGTCGGCACCGCGGCGCCGCAGATCGTCTCAGGCCCGTCCGGCGACGCCAGCACCACGTCGTGCAGCTCCACCGGGAGCGTCGGGGAGCCCGGGGTCGCGGCGGCCTGGAGCTGGAAGTGCAGGTGCGGCGCCGGCGAGCGGCCGGAGCTCCCGCAGCGGCCGAGCAGCTCGCCCGCCCGCACGAACTGACCCACCTGCACGGCCACGCTGCCCGACGAGAGGTGAGCCACCAGGGAGTACACCCCGGGCCCGTGGTACAGCACCACGAGGTTGCCCCAGTTGTGCTCCAGGTCAACCCCGCCGGGCTCGTTGTCGGGGACGCCGTCCACGGCCACGGCCACCGTGCCGTCCGCCGCGGCCAGCACCGGCAGGCCGTAGCAGCGCCAGTCCTGGCGGCGCGCCCCCGAGCCCGCGTGGCGCTGCCCGTCCGCGCCGACCACCTCGAAGTCCAGCGCGCTGTACCAGAGGCCCTTGTGGGTGTGCTCCCCCCGCTCGCCCTGGGTCACCACCCAGCGCCCCAGGAACGGCGCCCGGAAGCGCGTCGTGTAGTGCGCCCCGAAGCGCGCGACCCGGGTGCGGTAGTAGTGCAGGTTCTCCTCGGGCGTCCCCGGGAGGAAGTCGACCGACCGGGGGGCGACGTCGCGTGTGCGCTGGCGGGCGGCGAGCAGCGTCAGCAGCACCACGAGGTTCAGCGGGAGCACGGACACCGGGAGATCCAGCCGGGCCAGCATCGGCGCCGCTCCCAGCGTCAGCAGCCCGGCCATCGAGGCGGCGGCGGCGGCGGCCACCAGGGCGCTGGGGCCGGGGACGAACCACACGCCCCCCACCGCGAGGGCGGTCAGCGCCATGTTGAAGCCGAGCGTCTGCTGGAGGATGGCCTGAGAGGGATCGAGCCCCACGGCCATCGCCCCGGCCAGCCCCAGCCCGATCCCCAGCAGCAGCGCGCCGTAGCGGCTGTAGATCAGGAGCGCGCCGAGCACCAGGAGCCCCGCGTCGGCCCGGGGCACGAAGAACAGCGCCCCCAGCCCCCGCAGGAGGCGCACGCCGACGTCGGGCAGGCCCACCGCCGGGGCGAAGGGATCCGCCAGCGGCGGCGCCCGCGTCACCCCCAGCGCCGCCGCGGCCCCCAGCGCCAGCCAGAGGGTCAGCACGAAGGGCAGCGTCAGCGCCGGGAGCCCCGCCCCGCCGAGCGCCGAGCGCGCGGCGGCGGTGCCCAGCGTGGCGGTGGCCGCCGCGATGACCAGCAGCGCCGCGGCGGCCGGCGACGGCTCCAGCAGCGCGCCCACGCCGAGCCCGACCAGCAGGGCGTTGTAGCCCATGACCCCCTCAGCGGTCGCCTCCGCCGAGAGGCCGGCCAGCCGCGAGAAGCCGTGGGCCACCGCCACCGCGACGAGCCCCGAGAGGCCGACCGCCGGTGACAGCATCGTGGCCAGCAGCAGCAGCGCGCCCACGCGCCACGAGCGGGCGAACAGCACCTGGCTGTACGCCCGGAGGCCGGCCTGGACCGCCTCGATGGCCCACCGCGCCCTCACGCTGGCGTCCTCAGATCCAAGGCGGCGTCTCCTCGGGGCCGAGCACGTCCTCCAGCGTCTCCCGCCGACGCATCAGCGCGTGCCGCCCGTCCGGGCTGATGAGCACCACCGCCGGCCGGTAGGTGATGAACTGCATCCACTGGGTGACGTTGTAGGCGCCGACCGTGCGGAAGACGAGCCTGTCGCCGGGGGTCACCGGCGGGAAGAGCAGCGTGTCCCGCACCACGTCGATGTTCATACAGAGCGGGCCGTAGATCACCGTGGGCTCCGGGATCCCCCGCCAGGGCTGGGCCGGCGCCACGTCGTGCCGGTACCAGAAGGCGGTGAAGAGCGCGTTGACGCCCACGTCGACCACCACCCCCCGCCGGCCGTCGGGCAGGCGCTTGTCGGCCACCACCGTGGTGATGAGCGAGCCCGCGTCATCCACCAGCGCCCGGCCGGTCTCCAGCACCAGCGTGGGCATGCGGTTCGGCGGGTAGCGGAGCTGGGAGAGGCCCTCGGTGAGCGCCTCGGCGTACCGGGAGAAGGACGGGGTGGCCTGATCGCCAGGGAGGTACTGGGCCTTCAGGGTGTTGTGACTGGCGAAGCCGCCGCCCAGATCCAGGAACTCCAGCACCACGCCGAACTCCTCTCGGAGCGCGTTGGCGAAGGCCGCCAGCTTGCCCGCCGCCTCCCGGTAGGCGTCCGGCTCCAGGATGAAGGTGCCCAGGTGGCAGTGAACGCCCACCAGCTCCAGGCGCCCGCCGCTCATCAGCCGCACCACCGCGTCGCGGGCCTGACCGCTCTCCAGGTTGAAGCCGAAGCGGCTCCAGGACGGGATGCCCTGCGCGGAGAGGTTGATGCGGATGGCGACCCCGAAGCGCGTGTCGTGCCGCTCGGCGATGCGCTCGGCCTGGGCCAGCTCCTCGAAGTGGTCCAGGTGGACCTGCGCCCCCTCGGTCAGCGCCAGCTCCAGATCGGCGTCCGGCTTGTAGGGGCCGTTGAAGTGGATGCGCTCGGCCGGCACGCCGATCCGCCGGGCCTTGGCGTACTCGAAGCCGCTCACCACCTCCGCCCAGGCCCCCTCGCGGTGGAAGACGCGGCAGACGGCGTCGAGGTAGTTGGTCTTGTAGGACCAGGCGAGCCGCACCTTGGGCCAGCGCAGGGCCAGCGCGTCGCGCAGCGAGCGGTAGCGCTCGACCAGCGTGCGCTCCTCGAAGGCGAACACCGGGGTTCCGTAGGCCTCCACCAGCTCCGCGACGGGCACGCCGCCGATGGCCTCGACGGGCTTGACGGCCGCGACCCGGGAGAACTTGTTCATGTGACCCGGCGTGTGTCGCACGATCACCGGGCGCTCATAGACAGGGCGGTCCATCTACGCCTCCTCTTCGATGTTGCGCAGCTCGCCTCGTGAGATCAGCTGCTCGTAGTCCGAGATGTCCGCGATCTGATCCAGCGCGATGCGGACGAACAGGGTGCCGGCCCGGGGCGGCCCGAGGGGCTCGACGGGGGCGCCCGCGGCCAGCCGCATGGCGGCTCGGGGGAGGTTCACCCCGGCCCCGGCGCTCAGGTAGATCCAGGCGGGGAAGCGCGGGTTGATCTCCAGGAGCTGCCAGCCGCCGTCCCCATCCTTGATGAGCTCCAGCTCGAACGGCCCCCGCCAGCGGGTCGCGGCCACGAAGCGAGCCGTCATCTCCAGGAGCGCCGGATCCCGCACGGCCACCCCCGCCCAGCCCTTGCCCTTGTCGGTGAGCAGGGTCTTCCGCATGGGCACCGCGCCCACCAGCCCGCCGCGCCCGTCCCCCACCCCGGCCACGTCGTACTCCACGCCGGTCGCGTCGGCCTGGGCCAGCACCGGCAGCCCCCAGCGCGCCACGACGTCGTGGTAGGCGCGGACGGCCTCGTGCAGGTTGGCCGCCCGGGCCGCGCCGTAGAACGCCCCCTTGATCCAGAAGGGGTACGGCATCTCCTGGTGGATCCGCGCCAGCGCCTCGGGTCCGCTCAGCACCAGCGTCGCCGGCACCCGCAGGTCAGTCATCGCCCCCAGCTCGGGCAGGTGGACCTTGCTGCGGAGCTCCAGCTGCTCCGCCGTGGGCATGAAGGCGCCGATGCCCAGCTCGGACAGCACCGGCTCCAGGGCGATGAAGCCCGGCAGCTCGCTGTCCAGCGTCGGCATCACCACGTCCAGCGGCACGCGCTCGTGGATGTAGCGGAGCCGCGCCTCCAGCGCCTCGGCGCCCTGAGAGGGGTACGGGATCAGGAAGACGTCGTCGACCAGCCCCCCGGCGTAGGCGCCCGAGTCCAGGGCGTCGTAGGTCAGCCCCACGATCCGGCCGCGCCAGCGCGGGTCGTGGCGGAGCGCGCGGATGACGGCGACCCCGGGGGCCGGGTTGTCGGTGGCGTTCAGCCCCGTGACCGCGACGGTGAGCTGCTCGGGATCCTTCCTCACGGCGCCACCTCCGCGTCGGTCGGCAGCAGCTCGTTGCGCCGCAGCAGCGTCACGAACTCGTCGACGTCCCGCTCCAGATCCGCGGGCGGCGCCCCCGCCCCGTCCCGGAACTCGAAGCGCTCCCGCAGGCGCGCCGCCAGCGCGGCGCGGCCCAGCCCCTCCTGCAGCCCGCGCAGCAGACAGAGCCCGCTGTCATTCAGGCTGAACGACGACCCCGTCCAGGGGTCGAAGACGAAGCCATTGTCGCTCACCGCGAGATCCTTGATTCGTGCTGATCCGCTCATGACGCGCCTCCCGCGCTCCAGGTCGCGGACACCGCCGCGACGTGTAGATCCGTGCGTTCGCCGTCCACCGACGACCGCAGCCACTCCCACCCCAGCTCAATCCCGAGGGCCTCAGTGGCCTCCAGCCGCGCCCAGGCCCACCCGCCCCCGAGCACGCGCCCTGGCAGCGGGTGAATGGAGCGCGCGCCCAGCGCCACCGGGCGCTCCTCGTCGCCGTAGCGGCCGCCGATCTCCAGCGCCCCCGCCTCACCGGACAGCCGCGCCGCGCCGAAGGTGGACCAGCCGGCGCCGTCGACGCCCGCCTGGAGCGCGCCGCCGGGGCGGAGCGTCAGCGGCCCCGCCGCCGGGCTCGTCCAGGCGGCCACGCCGCGCCATGCCGCGCCCTCCTTCCAGCGGACCGCGCCGCCCTCCAGGTAGACATCCCCCCACGGGCTCCAGCGGGCCGAGCCGCCGCCAGCCAGCGCCGAGTCCACCGGCTCGGGCGGGCCGCGCTGCGCGTTGCCGTTGCCGTTGCCGTTGCCGTTGCCACCGTCGCTGCCCGCGCTGCCGTTGCCCCCGTTACCGGACGTCCGCGCCCCCGCTGCTCCGGGCGCGTCCCCCGACGCGTCCCCCGGGCTCTCGGAGACCGTCAGCCCGCCCAGCGCCGCCGCGTGGGCCATCACCCCCCACCGCAGCCAGGTCGCGCCGACCCCCGCGTGGCCCTCCAGCCACGGCGCCCGACCGCCCGTCCCCTCCAGCGCGCCCGCCCGCGCCTGCCCGCCGATCAGCGCGCGGCCCTCCAGCGTCGCGTCCAGGCTGGCCCCGCCCGCGTAGCCGTGGGTCCACTCGGGGTGGTCGGTGAAGAAGCTGGCCGCCCCCGTGGGTCGCGCCGACACCCGCGGCGCCCGGGCCGCGGCCACGGCCGCCAGCCCCTCGGAGGCCCCGCCGCCGGAGAGGGCGTCCGCGTCTTCAAAGGCCGCCTCCGCGCGCTCCCAGGCCATGCCCGCGTGCCAGGCCCACCCCGCCGCCGAGGCCGCCGCGAAGTCCTGAGGGTGCTCACTTCGGAGCGCCTCCAGCCGGCGGGCCGCCGCCAGCGGGCGCCCCGCCGCCGTCAGCGACGCCGCCTCGGCCATGACCGCCTCGTAGGTCGGCGCCGGCGCGGCCATCGCGGTCATCCCGAACATCCCGATCATCCCGATCATCCCGATCATCCCGGTGATGCTACCCAGCGCAGAGATCATTGTGGGCTCCCGGCGTGCCGGTGTCGTCGACGCCGCTACCCAACAGCACCGACATGAGCGCTGAAGCCAACATGGCGCACCTCTCCACATGAGAATGGTGCTCTTTGAGAGCAAGACCTGTACCAGCCCATCACCGTGGTTTTCGGTGCCTCCACGTCCCCCGATGTGCCGATACACTCAGCGACAGTGCGGCTTCCCACACGATCTACTATCTGCCGACTATCTGCACCAGAACGGGATCTCGCCCCTCTCCAAGGCTCGCTGAGGGGTGTGTACACAGCCCGTTGGTTGGGATGTCCAACCACGAATCCCCACCTTCAACCGATCACCACGCCCCCTCTCTGAGTCCCACCTTTCGCCAGCACGCGCCGTCAGGCGCGCGCCAACATCGGATGCGTACCGTTGAGGAACGCGACGTCCCAGCGTCACACGCGAGAGGGTGTTGCGACGTCAGATGCCTCGCCGCAAGGCGACATCAGGAGGCAAGACCTTGCGAACACGTGGACGGTTTTCGACGGAGCCCAGGTGTTGTTGTTCCGGACCAATCCAGTAAAACCG
>Ga0316204_10001973_pt1 | contig 50434 bp, 48 predicted proteins | sample 6monrhotite_MG_2_FD_205661 | JGI IMG/M metagenome (GOLD analysis project Ga0316204, IMG submission 205661) | Microbial mat bacterial communities from mineral coupon in-situ incubated in ocean water Damariscotta River, Maine, United States -... | ecosystem: Environmental > Aquatic > Marine >... | reverse complement strand
CGCCTTCGAAAATCTTCGCCCCGCCCATGCGCGCGCCCTTGGCCAGCGACATGGTGACGTCGACGGGGTTGGCGCGTCCGTCTTCGGGGATGTAGAAGGCCGACAAAACATCGCTGAGATCGCCAATCGGAAACAGCTCTTGCGCTTCCTGGGGCGAGATTTCTTGGATGTCGATCCCATGGCGGCGCATGAACGGGGCGATGCGCCGCATCTCGTGAACGCGCTCTTCGTTGCTGGCGATCTGCAAATAGCCGACATCGCGAAACCCGGTGGAAAGGCCGGTTTCCTGTTCCAGGTTGGCGTAAAGATCGCGGCCATGGGTGTAGATTTCACACTCAGATTCGGTTTTCAAAAGCCCGGCGACGATCAGCCCCGCAGCATGCCAGGTGGTGCCCGACGTCAACTGGCCTTGCTCCAAGACAACGACGTCGCTCATGCCAAGCTTGGTCAAATGATAAGCCGTGTTGCAACCGATCGATCCGCCACCGACGATAACCGTTTGCGCATGAGTGGGGAGGGGCTTGTTCATGGGGGGTCCTTCAGATGATGCGTAGGCTTGAGCACTGAACTGTAGCGTTTGCATGGAACCGCTTGCAAGGCCTTGCCGGTTCAAGTCCGGCCGCCCGCACCCGTATTCCTCAATACCCGGTTTCGCGATCCACCCCGGTGGGGATGTTGCCGGATTGAAAAAATGTTTCGATGTTGTCGGCGGCGATGATGGAGGCCGTGGTGCGGTTGGTTGGGGCTGAGATGTGCGGCAGCACGGTGACCTTGGGGTGGCTCCAATAGGGATTGTCGGTGGGCAGCGGTTCGCTGTCGAAAACGTCCAAAACTGCGTGACGCAGATGGCCCCTGTCGAGGCTTTCAATCAGCGCGCTGTCATCGACAATCGGCCCACGCGCAAAATTGATCAGCGCCGCACCTTGGGGCAGAATCGCCAGCCGTTTGGCGTTCAACAGGCCCCGCGTTTGATCTGTGAGCGGCAGCAGGCAGACGAGGATGTCGGTTTGCGCCAGCATTTTATCCAGGCCAGCATCCCCGGAAAATGTTTCAACGCCGTCCACTTGGCACGCTGAACGTCGCCAGCCGCAAACGCGAAAGTCCTGAGCAACAAGTTTGGCCGCAGCGCATTGCCCCAAATGACCGAGGCCGAGCAGGCCAATCGTGCGCTCGCCGGGCAGTGGAACGTCGTGTTGAAGCCACAGCTTTTGGCTCTGTTGCTCACGGTAGCGCGGCATGTCGCGGTGTAGATACAACGTCCACGCCAAAACCGCCTCGGCCATCGTTGCCGCCAGTTGCGGGTCGGTCATGCGGACAATCGAAAACGTGGTGTCGGGAAGCTCACTGATCATGCGTTCCACACCGGCCCACAGGCTCTGCACCCATTTCAGGTTGGGCAGCCGTGATAGATCCGCCGGGTCCGGGTTGGCGACAATCGCCACTTCGGCGCGGTGCCGTTCGTCATTACTCATCTGATCGATGGTGACGATGCGCTGATCAGGCAGGGCGGCTTGCAATGCGCGCAACCACTTGTTTTGTTCGTCGTCGCCAATCCGCGATACGAACGCGATTGTCATGCTCATGATGCGTCACCTTTGCCCATCTGGTCCTGCTGTGAGCATTGCATCAATCCAGGCAACAAAGTCAACGAAGTTGGACGGGCTTTATGCTTTTTCAACCATGCGGGCGATGACGCTTTCGTTGAGGGGACCTAAGCCGTCGTCCACAGCGCTTTTGAACAGGGCGGTTGCCGCATCAAAAACCGGCGTGGAACAGCCAAGGCCGTGCGCCATGTTCACACCATAATGCGCGTCTTTGGAGCGCCACTGCGCGGCAAAGCGCACGTCGTCGTGATTGTCTTGGGCCATGCGCAGGGCAATGTAGGTGGTCATGGGGCTGGCGACCGATCCGGTGCCCAGCGCCTCGGCAACCATATCCAGCGGCAATCCGGCTTCGCGCGCGACGGCGATGCCTTCGGCGACGGCGGCGGCTTGGACAGCGCCGATGGTGTTGACGATCAGTTTGTAGGCGGTGCCCGCACCGACGGGACCGAAGTGATAGATGCGTTTGGAATAGGCCTCTAGCACCGGCGTGGCGTCGGCCAAGGTTGAGGCTTCACCACCCACCAGCATGGTGAGCGAACCTGCATCCGCACCCGGCGGGCCGCCGGTGACCGGGCAATCTAAAAACCGCAGCCCGGCTTCGACACAGCGGCTTCCCAGCGTGATCATCCAATCGCGCGACACGGTGGTGCTTTCCACCGCGATGGCGTTCGCAGCCATGGAACCTGAAAGGATGCCGTCTTCGCCCAGCCAGATCTGTTCAGAGGAACGGTCATCGCCGAGGATGGTGATGATGATTTCAGCTCCTTCAACGGCCAGGGCAGGTGTTGGTGCCGTGCGTGCGCCAGCATTCGCAAGGGGCAGCGCTTTTTCCGGTGAACGGTTCCAGACGGTCAACTCATGGCCGGCTTTGAGTACATTCAAAGCCATGCCCTTGCCCATATGGCCAAGGCCGAGGAATGCGATTTTTGTCATTGTCTATCCTAGATTGTAACGGAACCTGTCGTGAAAATACGGCGTGCTGAACGCTATGCAAATGACAATAATATGACAAATATCCCAGCATTATACGCCTGCAAGTTTATCGCTCAGGGCAAAAATGTTTACGATGCCTATATGAATTCTCTTATGAGTGGTATGTATAGTGCAGCTATAGGCTTGAGATTGGCATAGGAAACCTACGTGTGAATGTCTCAGGCCTGGGGGGCGGGAAGAATGGTGGGGCGGGCAGAATGGCCCGACGAAATGATGGGTGCAGAATGACCAATCCAATCGATAACGGGGAACTGATTCATTTCCTCTATCGGGCCGTTGACGAACCGGGCGCGCTTGAAGAATTTATGCGTCGTTTTAAAACGTCTTATAATTCTCATTTCGGTTTTTTATCTATCCGCGATTCAGCTGATCTCCGGGTCCTTGATGCCTACCAATGGGGCTTCGGCGAAGCGGGCATGAAAGCGTACATGGACTATTATTATCAGCACGATGTGTGGTCCAATGCCCTGAGGTCTTTACCTCAATCTACGTTTCACGCCAGTCACGAGATATACCCCGATGATGCCTATTTGAAGACGGAAGGGTATAATGATTTCGCTAAGCCCATGAGCCTTCGCCATGGCATTGGGGTAAAGTTTTTGGTTCCCCAATCTTCGCATTATGTCCAGTTCTCAGGCGCGCGCAGGCCGGACCAGGGGTGCTACGACCGGGCAATCGTGGCCCAGATGGATCAACTTGTTCCCCACCTAAAGCAGTTCATGCATTTGAGAACGCGGTTTGGCGACCTGCAAGGGCGGGCCGCGTGCATGGAACAGGCATTGTCGCGCATGGGAACGGCTGTGTTTATCTGCACCAAAGACGGCATAATTCTGTTCCAAACGGATCAGGCGGAAAGGCTTTTACAAGACCGTTCAGCGGTGTTGGCCCCGAAGGGGAGCTTGCGTGTTCAGCAGAGCCAAGCCAATACAGAGCTGAATAGCCTGATCCAAAATGCCGTCGCGGCATCACGTGGAGAAAACCGTACCCCAGGCGGGGCTTTGCGCGTAGATGACGCCCAGGGTGTGCTTGAGGTGTTGGTGACGCCGGTCCGATATGCCCCCCCTGGGGGCTTGTTGGATTCATCGTCCCCGTGTGCCGCGGTTTTTATGCGTGACGTTGATGCGCCACGCATGGTCGCCCCTGAGTTCCTGTCTGTTTTGTACAATCTATCGGCGGCGGAAGCCGATATTGCCATTCGCATGAGCCAGGGGGTATCGATTGCCAAAATTGCGGACGGGCGTGGTGTGAGTGTGCAAACCGTGCGCACGCAAACCAAAACGTTGTACCAAAAAACACAAACCGTCGGTCAGGCGGATCTGGTGGCTTTGGTCAGCACAAGCCTCGCTGGGATGGCGGGCGTGTTGCGCGATTAAGTTTGCGGTCGTGACTTATTTTTTGGTGCAATACCCCATCTGGGGGAAACACAGTACTCGCAAACGTATTATGGATTTAGGTAACGTGAGCAGCTTGAGTGGCTGATCACCGTATGCGACTGAAATTTTGCACACAGAACGTGAGTGGCACTTATGCCCAATGACAACAAAAATCAATCATATCAAAAGCATTGGAATTTTTTCCCCTCCGAATATACGGAGGAACTGGGTGAAAAAATTACCAGGACCAAAGCTGAAACGGTTTATTTATACAATGAGGATCGTAGGAAAGAAGAACGGCACATCGCCGATTTGCTTCATATGTTGACGCAGATCGAAAAAGCGAAAGCCGAAATCTTGTCCTATAAAGTTCAAGATTCTCCAAAAGCTCTGGAAACATTCAATGTTGCTTCATCGGTTATTCAAAAGTATTTGGAAATCGCGATGAAAACCTCAGCGCCCAGCACGGTCGGTGTGGTTGAGCGCAGCATTGATGAAAACGTCACGCGCCGGCCTGGTCTTCTGAAGAGTATGGCTATCAACAAAGTGGTGTGATGGGGGCATCACTCATCCAGTGACGTTGATGGCCACTTCCTTGGTGTAGGTTTGATTGGCGCTGTCGGTCCAGGTGAACGCCATGGTGCCGCTGTCTTCGGCGCGCACGTAAAACGAGGTGTAGGGATTGGCCGACATCGCCGTGTGCCAGACCGAGTACAGTACATTGCGACCGTTGTAGGTCACGTTGAGTGAGCGGATGATGTCGCGGGGAATGGTTGCGCCGGTTTCTTTGTCTTTGCGCAAGCCCGTTTCCATGCGATGCGACACCAGGGTCTTGACCTCGAACAGTTGACCTTTGGTGAGTTTTTTCGGCACCCGCACGCGGGGTTTGATGTTTTTCGTCGCCATAATCTTCTCTCTCAGCCTCCGCAACCGCCAAGGGTTACTTTCACTTGTTTACGCCCGATCCAGGTCTCGCCGGTGTTGGTTTGGGCCACCGCCACCACGCTTTGTGTTTTCGACAAGCGGATACGCAGGGACAGCTCAGCCTTGCCGTTGAACGGGCCGAGGTAATAGCTCGCCACTTCGGGCAAGGGATTTCCGTCGGCGTAAACATGCACGGCTTTGATGTGATCTTCGCTCGACATGGGGCTGTTGATGCTCACCGTGAGGGGAACAGTGCCGCCGTTTTCAGCGATTTCGGGCAGGGTCAAAACGACCCGGGCATCGTCTTCGAACGCCTTGCCACCCGTCAGATTATCGATTTCGGCTTGTACGCTTTGCGGTGTGGCGTTGGCTGAAAAAGGCGTGGCGGCGATGGCGCAGGTCCCCGCAGCCGTGATTTTCAAAACATCACGCCGTCGAAAATTGGTGTTGATTTTCATAGATTTCGTTCCGTCTCAAAACAAACATCGAGAGAGAGGACCAGCCCCGCCATACGAGTGGGAGCACGATGGGGGGCTGGCCTGTGCGTCTCTCAGACGAAAGACGCGAGGTTCACTCAAGGTGAGGTCAGGGTTTGATGTAGGTGTAACCCTGCTGCTGAAGGTGCGCGAGTTCCGCCACGCCGGATGGCACCACGTCTTCGTCGAACACTTCATAAAGTTGATCGAGGCCGATCTTCTTGCCTTTGAGCGTATTTGCGCAGACCTGGAAGCTGGTGTTTTGCGAACGCAGGTTGGCGACTGCGGTTTGAACTTTGCCGGTGGCTTTGGCCGACTGCAAAAGGCCAATGCCGTTGCCATGGATCACGACTTTGAGGTCGAGATTTTCCGCACCCACGGCGTTGATGTGGTTTTGAATGTTGCGCATCGCACCCAAGTACGCTTTGTCGCTTTCTCCGCCCGGATAATTGACGTGGTAAACGACTTTTTGTTTGCCATAGCGTTCAGCCGCATCGGCGGTGGTAACGTTGCCGACCATCAACATGACAGCCACGATTGACGAACAGATGATTCCCAGTAGACGCATTTAGCCCTCCCTTAATATGGCGTTGCGGGGGGAGCAGAGACGTTGTTGTTTTTCATTAAGACCTCCACCCCGGTGTGAGAGTCTTACATCACTCAGACGGGCGGCAGTATTGGGGAATACCCTTATGCGTGTGAGGGGGCAGGTTAGGGAAGGGGCGTCACGCCGAGGCGATCAGGGACTTGCGGATCAAGTCGGCCAGCGAGCTCGCTTGTAACTTTTCCATCACCTTGGCGCGATGTGCTTCGACGGTTTTGTCGCTGATGTCCAGCGCATAAGCGATTTGCTTGTTGGTGTTGCCGGAGACGATCATGTCCATCACTTGGCGTTCGCGCGGCGTCAGGGTATCGACGAGTTCTTGGATTTCTTGGTGACTGGTGACTTGGGTGCGGCGGCGTTCGCATTCGCGCACGGCTTTTTGCACCAGATCGAGTAGGATTTGGTCATTGTAGGGCTTTTCGATGAAATCAAACGCGCCGTCCTTCATGGCGCGCACCGCCATCTGCACATCGCCGTGACCGGTGACGATGATCACCGGCAAGCAGTGCGGGTTTTCGGCGAGACGCTTTTGCAGCTCCAAACCGCTCATGCCCGGCATGCGCACGTCCACCAGCAAACAGCCGGGACGTGTGGGATCGTAGACGTCGAGAAACTCTTGTGCGGAAGCGAAAGTTTCAACGTGCAAACCCACCGAGGAAATCAGCCAGCTCAACGAATCGCGCACCGCCTTGTCGTCATCGACGACGAAGATGGTTTTGTCGTTCATCGGTTCATCAGACATGTCGCGTTTCCGTCTTGTTCGTGGGTTTGGGCGCGCCGGGCAAACTGAATTTGAATACGGTCGCGCCGCTTGCGTCAACCTCTACCCACATGCGCCCGCCGCTGGCTTCGATGATGGACCGGCTAATCGACAAGCCCATGCCCATGCCGTTGGACTTGGTCGAATAAAAGGGCTCAAACAGTTGCTCTCGCGCGGTTTGTGAAAGCCCGACGCCGGTGTCGCGCACCGCCGCGATGACGTCTCCGTGGTCATCTTGGTATGTCGAGATGGTGACGATGCGCTGAGCGCCGTCGGCGTCTTGTATCGCTTCCATGGCGTTTCCGATCAAGTTGAGTAGCACCTGTTCGATTTGCACTTTATCGACGACCACCGGCGGCAGCGCGTCGGCGAAAACGCTGCCCAGTTCGATGTGCTGACGTTCGGCTTCGGCGTGGGTGATGTCCATGGCTTCGCGGGCGATGGCGTTGATGTCCAGGGTTTCCAACGACAGTTCGCCCTTGCGCACGAACGCTCGTACACGTCGGATCACTTCGGCGGCGCGTTCGGCTTCGGCGGCGATGGTGGACATCACCGTGTGCAGGTCGGCGGGTGAGATGGTGTCGAGGTTCAAGCGCCGCACGCTGCCGGTGGCGTAATTGGCGATGGCCGATAGCGGCTGGTTGATTTCGTGGGCCAGACTGGCGGTCAGCTCGCCCATGGTGTTGACGCGCGACACGTGGGCCAGTTCGTTTTGTCGTTGACGGGCGGTGTCTTCGGCGCGTTTGCGCTCATAAATTTGAGTTTCCAGTTCCGCGTTGGCTTGGGACAGTTCCGCGGTGCGTTCGGCGACCAGGTGCTCGACCCGCACCCCCCATAAGATCGCGATGCCCATCAAGACCCCGGCGAACACGCCCCACTGCCAATACTGCTCGATTAAATCGGAAAGCTTGATCTCAACCGGTATATCGTAAGGGCCGATGTGGAGCTCTTTGAACAGTTCATGCACCGGTTGATAATCCAGCGGCACGGTCCAGCCCGCATAATCGCCGATAAAAGCGGCGGTGTGATCTGTGGGCATGCCAAGTAGCGCGATGACCACTTGTTGCGACAGCATTTCCGGGGTGTGTTTGAGCTTCGCAAACGGCCATTCGGGATACAGCCGCGTGCTCAGCGCGTATGGAAAACCCGGCTCGTCTTGAGCATTGAGAATGCGCAGGTCTGAAAGTTTGATCATGCCGGTTTGGGCGAGGTTTTCCAAAACCCCGGCGCGCACTGTGCCCGCATCCGCGTCCCCGGCGAGCACGCCCTCGACCGCTTTGTCTTGCGGAAAGCCGACGAACATCAAACTGGCGAGGTCTTCGAACGGGTCAAGGCCTTGGGCGTGCATTTCGCGCCACGCCATTTGAAAACCGCCAAAGGCGTTTTCACGGATGGCCATGAAGCGCTTGCCCTTTAAATCACCGATCGTTTCAATACCGTTGTCGACATCGCGGGTGAAGATGGTGGCGCCCAAGGTGTCGGTCTTATGCTGGGTGCTCAATCTTTGGGCGCTGGGCCTGATGGTGGCAATGCGGGTGACGCCGTGGGCGGCTTCGTGCTCCACGTAGTTTCCCGGGTTGGTCAAAATGAAATCCACAGACTCAGACTGAACCGCTTGCTGCATTTCGGCGAGCGTCAGCGGCACGATGTGAAACACATGGCCCGCCACCCGCTCGGTCAAAAACGCGGCGGTTGGCTGCCATTTTTGCACGGCTTCGGGTTTGCCGCGAAACGCCAGCACCGCAATGTTGACGTCTTCGGCCCAGGCCTCGCTTGTCGACACAACCAACAGCGCGCACAGCCCGCAGACGGCTTGCAAAAAATGACGGTATTTGGTGGACACCCGTGTTACCTCCGATGGCTTCGCCGTGACAACGATATTTCAAGTTCACGCTTTTGCCTATGGCGAGGATGGCGCAGGCTAAAAACACGCCTATATCTTTTGAAACATCAATAGACGACAGGTGCATAGATGAGCGTCGGCAATGGACAGCCTGAGCCCGAAATCATTCCCCCCGGTGAAGACGCCAAGCCAAAGCAGGCGCAAAGCAGCGGCTTTGACGATCTGTCGGATGTGCTGTCTCATCCGCTGAGCATGCCGCGCTTAACTTATGTGCTGTACGCCATCGCCTCGGTCACCGGCTTTCCCATGTTGATCGGCTTGATCCTCGCCTACGTCGCGCGCGGCGAAGCGCCGTCTTGGCTGCAGGGCCACTACACGTTCCTGATTCGCACCTTTTGGGGCGGATTGCTGCTGATTTTGGTCGGCGTGCTGACGTTTGTTTTTGGCATTGGGATGTTTTTGCTGTGGGTGCTGCCACTATGGTACGTGATCCGCATCGTGCGCGGCTGGATGTTGCTGGAAAACCGCCAGCCGGTGCCCAATCCCGAAAGTTTTCTGTTCGGTTAAGATTTTTGGTCCTTGTCAATTTCGCCCTGAACGCCGACATTAAGAATGCGCGTTGGGGGACGTAAAGAAGGGGACATCATGCACGCCAGTGCGACGGTTGCCGCCGATTTTCAGATGTGGGTGACGTTTGCCGTCATCATCGCCGCCTTTGCGCTGTATGCGTGGGAAAAGGTGGCGATTGAGGTCACGTCGCTGGGCGTTCTGTGCGCCTTGATGATCTTCTTTTATATCTTTCCCATTGAAGGCTCAGGTCCTACCGGGGTGGTGGGCAACGTCTTGTCGCCCGAAGTGTTGCTGTCGGGCTTTTCCAATCCCGCGTTGATTACGGTTTTGGCGCTGCTGGTGATCGGCCAGGGCATGGTGCGCACGGGCGTTTTGGATGTCGCGGCGCATTTTGTGCTGGGGTGCTGCGGCAGCGCCAGCTGGATATCGATCTTGGCGGTGTTGCTCACCGCCACGCTGGTCAGCGGCTTTCTCAACAACATTCCCGTGGTGGTGATTTTCATTCCCATCATGCAAGCCTTGGCGGATCGCTTCGACATGGCGCCGAGCAAGCTGATGATGCCGCTCAGCTTTGCCGCCATTTTGGGTGGCATGACCACGTTGATCGGATCGGGCTCGAACCTGTTGGTCAACTCCGCGCTGATCGGCATTGATCGCGAACCGTTTGGGTTTTTCGACTTCACCGTGCCGGGCTTGGTGCTGGCGGGCGTGGGCTTGGTGTATTTGCTGGTCATCGCACCGTGGCTGTTGCCGCGCCGCGAAGGCATGGCCGAAAGCTTGGTCGGCGGCAATACAGGCGGCAAGCAATACATTGCTCAAGTCACCGTCGGGGCCGTGTCGCATCTGGTCGGCGAAAAAGCCGTCGGCGGCATTTTTCCGGCGCTTGGCAACATGACCTTGCGCATGGTCCAGCGTGAAGAAGAAGCCATCTTGCCGCCGTTCGAAGACTATGATGCTCGTGCCGGCGACGTGTTGGTGGTTGCCGCCACCCGCAAGGAAATTCAAGAGGCCTTGGCGCGCGACGCCGAAGGCCTTTATCCCGATCTGGAAGGTGCCAGCGGCGGCGTGGTTCCCTATACGGCCGGGCACAAGCCCGCCGAAATGGACGAAAGCGAAGGCAACCCACCAGACGGTGCTCTGGACGACAGCCCAACCCCGTGGCACGGCGGTGAACGGCTGCTGGCCGAAGCGATGATCCCGCCAGCGTCGCGCATCATCGGCCAGACCCTGCCGCAAGTGGGCTTTCGCTTTAAAACCCATTGCATCGTGTTGGGGGTGCAGCGGCGCTCGCGCATGATCCGCACGCGCATGACCGAAATCCGTTTGCAGGCGGGCGATGTGTTGCTGGTGCAAGGCAGCCCCGTCGATGTGCAGGCGCTGCGCACCAATCAAGACGTTTTGCTGATCGAATGGTCGGCGGCGGAACTGCCCGCCCATCATCACGCCAAGCGCGCGGCGATTGTGTTGTTGGGCGTCGTCGGCGCGGCAGCCACGGGCTTGGTTCCGATCGTCATCGCCGGGCTGACGGGGGCTGCGGCGATGGTCGGGCTGGGCGTGTTGAATATCCGCCAAGCGTTTCGCGCCGTGGATACCAAAATCCTCACCATGATCCCGGCGGCGCTGGCGATGGGCGCGGCCATGCACGCCACCGGCGGCGCGCACTTTGTTGCAAGTATGGTGATGGGGATGTTTGACGGCGCGGGGCCGTGGGCGGTGCTGTCGATCTTCTTTATCACGATGGTGATCTTGACCAACGTGATCAGCTCCAAAGCCATGGCGGTGTTGTTCACGCCCATTGCGGTGGACTTGGCGATTTCCATCAATGCGCCTGTGGAAGCCTTTGCTGTGGCGGTGGTGTTCGCCGCCAACTGTTCGTTCGCGTCACCCATCGGTTATCAAACCAACCTGTTGGTGATGGCCCCGGGGCACTACCGTTTCACCGATTTCGCGCGCGCAGGCGTGCCGCTGATCTTGCTGATCTGGGCGGTGTTTAGCGTGTTCGTGCCTTGGTATTATGGGCTGTAAGGCCCAGCGGGTTTCTTTTCCCTTCGTTCACAAACTCATCCGTGGGACGTCACTATTTTGAGCGCGTTGCGTGTCGTCGGGGCATGCAGTGGGTTTCACTGAACCAGTGCAAGGGGAACTGAGATGAAAAAAGATGATCGAGAATGCCCGCCACTTGATGAATTCTTGGCCGAGGTCGCTGAAACCGGCGATTGGCACGATGTTTTGGATGTTTCGACCGGTGAAGAAGACCCGGTTCGTTTCCTTGGTGCTGACTTGGACGGTGATGAGGACGATGCGATCCAAGGCTTGGCCGCGGCGGATGAGGCGGATGACAAGCGTCAGCCGGAAAAGAAGTGCGGTCCCGACATCAGCGAATGGTTCCGCAATGAAATGGAACGCCACCGCAAGAACCTGGATCAGGTTCGGGCGAACTTCGTTCCCGCGCTGTGGATCGTTTGGGTGTGGAAACGCGGCCTGAGCATTCAATACAAGTCGATGGAGTTCAAAACCGCCGACTGTCCGTCCGGCTGCGAACATTCCGTGTGGCTGTGCGGCCATTGCATGGATCGATCTGAGCTCGGCAACGTCATGTTGGGGTTTTGGGTGGCTTATCTGGGCTTTACGGCGCGCGTCCTCGCCGCCGGGGTGAACATGATCGGCAGCAAAAAACCGGGCGAAGGCGCGGACAACCCCACCGATACCTCCGGTTTGGGGCTGGGTTTCGCCATGGGCGTCAAGCTGCGCAAGGCCCGCAGCAATGCGGCGACGCCTGCTGAACTGAAAGATGAAGCGAGCTTTTGTAAATTCTTCAATGAAGGCCTGCCGTGGACGCGCAAGCGGTTGGAAGACTATTTCGACGATGCTTTCAAAAACGGTAAGATCTGGTCCGAAGGCTGGTCGGATCCGTTTAAGCACATCACCAAGGGCAAGGAAGACTGCAAAAAATGCGCGGACGTGTGGACAGGCGCCCCGCACCCGCTACCGTCTCCTAAACCGCCGCTACAATAGGTGCTCAAATGCTGGATAGCGTGATGTACCCATCCCATGATGAAATCCATGAGTTGTTGGCGGGCAACGGTCGCGTCGAAGGGGTCGATCTTTCGAACCTGGAATTCGAAAACCTGGATAGCGACGATGAGTATGGCTTTGATCAATGCGTGGTGCGCAACGTGCACATCAAAGGTGATGCGCTGCGCGGATCTGAATGGCGCGATTGTCAGTTCATGAACTGTGTGTTCACGGGCTGTAATTTGCGTGAAGCGGTATTTGAAAACTGCCATTTCTTCAACGCCGAGACAACTGAGACCACCGTTTTTCGGTTTTGCGATTTGGACTCGGCACGCTTCATATCGTGCGACCTTTCTGTCGGCGGGCTTTTTGGCAGTTATGCGTATGACGTTGAATTTTCACAGTGCAAGATGGTCGGGTTCCAGGTTGAGAAAACCAACTTCTCGCGAGATTTTGGGAAGTTGAAACGCAATCTAGCGACGTTCAATGCATGCTCCATGATGGATGCGGTCATGCGTGACGCCGATTTGTCGACGTGCGTGATCAAAGACTGCGATCTCAGCGATGCGGATTTGTCCTCTGCGATTTTAACCGGTGCAGAGGTTATGGAGTGCAATCTTTACGGCGTCGATTTCAAAGACTGCGACCTGTCGGGAAGCGATCTGCGCGGCTCATCCTTGGACGGGTTTGATTTGACCACCGTGAAGGCTTATCAAGGTCTGCAAATCTCCGCCGGGCAGCAACACCTGTTGCTCACCAGCATCGGCATCGACGTTTTTGCCGACTGAGCGACCCGGCACTATTTTCCCCTTTGCGGCAAGACCTGTCGTTTTTCAGTGAGGCTTGAGATCACAGCTCACTGTTGTTGTGGGGGGCGCATGTGGATGCTTTTTGCCTGTCTGTAAGGAAGTGACACAGAAGGCTCCGCCCACGACCAAATCAGTAGACCAGGCCACGACGCTTTTACAAACGGTGAGCACAGCAAGCAAAACCAAGTTGCGCGAGGCGCCGGTCAGGGCAAGTTTTGCGCAGCACATTTCTCGAGTCAATGAAGACGCCTCTTCGGACACTTTTGCCAGATTAATCGATCCTCGAGGTGCCGATTTCCTTAAGAAGTCAGAGTTTTCACAGATTGGTATTATGTGGGCCTGATGTAAATTCAACACCCTCAAGGCCATCGACAAAGAAAAGCAATAAGCCAAACATTGTGAGGATTGATCCGATCACGATGTTAAAGAACCGCTGGTTGTCGAGTATTCGACTTCGAATGCGATCTGAAGACATAAACATTGAGACCATGGAGAACCAAATTAAGTGAGATAAGGAGATGAACAAACCCCATGCGACCTGATGCATCAAGGGGGTTTGCGGACCAATCACCTGAGTGTAAAGACTGATGACGAAAATAGATGTCTTGGGGTTGAGACTGTTGGTCAGCAGGCCGTTCCCGTAGAAAGAATATTTGCGTCGTGGTGTCGTTGCGTTTGTCGATGCAACCGGGTTGGGAGATGAAAACGCGGTACTAACGCCCAGATACACAAGATAGGCGGCACCAATAACTTTAATGATTTCAAAGAGGTTCGGCAGGGTGTTTTGGATGATGACAATGCCAAATATTGCGTAACTGACGTGCAGCCAGCAAGCGGAAGCTATGCCAAGAGACGAAGCGAAACCTGCCGCCCGCCCATGGATTAAACTATTTTTCGAAACAATCGCAAAATCGGCACCTGGGCTTAATACGGCCAGCCAGATGATGGTCACGATTATGAGTGCCTGACCAATATCCATCTTTTAGTTTACTCCGTTTAAAAGTTTCAACCATTGCACTGGCAATATCGACAGGCTTATGTCCGCCTGAACGTGATAACCAAAACATCCCGATAACCAGGAAGATCAGGGTCTAACCTCAAGATGGGCGTGACGCCGTGTGCGACTTTATGGTCATTCAGCAGTACGGTTTCAAACGGTTCCATGAGGGTGAGAGTCTTAAGTTTATGGCCTTCCAAATTCGTAATAGAGGTTTCGCCTTCGATGATATTCGAGCGCTGCACCATCATGATGAGGATATAGTCCACGCCATCTTGGTGATGGCCTTCTGGTATTGGGTTTCCACCATCAGGGGTCGCTTTAATGCGGAATTGATGGGCTTCGATATGCCAATCCGAAAAGGGGGAAAGGGCACCAAATGTCCTCGACCCAAAATCTAAAATTGCTTTGAATACCGGGTTTTCAATCGTTTCTTGTTTGAAGGGCGCAAACATGCGCTCAACACCGCCATTGAGATGGTTGTAAGAAACCTTTTGGTAGTGCGGCTGGTGAGGTTCTAACTGAACCGGGCCTCCGAAGGGCGCTGCGGAGAACGTGGAGTAGCGACGAAAACGATAATTCCCTCCATCAGCCATGTAATCATCAGCTTCCAAATCGGCCCAACTCTTTAGAAACTGACCGATTGAGGCGGGGTCGGTTTTTTTCCTGATGATTGATTCTAAAAATGAGGTGGCGGATATTTTTACATAATCGTGCTTCGCTAGTTTTGAGCAAACATGGATCATCGGTGGTTGTGCAGACAGTGTTGACGCTGAATCGGTCTGAATATTGCGCATTGCGTTCTCCATGGGTAGCATTGCTGTGATAAATCATAATGATTTTCTGGAATTTCATGGAAAAATCTGCCATGAAGAAGACCTCCTTAAAAACGAATTTTTCTCAACCCATGAGTGAAAAAAAATCAAGTAAAGTAAAATGGTGGGACGCAAATATAGAAGACCCCGGCTTCCTCAACTGAGTGCTTTAAAAGCCTTTGAAGCCTCGGCGCGGCATGAGAGCCTTGTAAAGGCTGCAGATGAGTTGCACGTCACACAAGGTGCAATCAGTAAGCAGGTTAAGAACCTTGAGGTCGAGTTGGGGGCAGAGCTGTTTGTCCGCCGTAATAGGGGTGTTTTTTTATCGCAAAAAGGCCGCTGGCTCGCTCAACGGCTGCGATCTATTTTTTCTAGCCTGGATGATGTTGTCGAAGACTTCCGCAACATGGATGCGCAGGCACCACTCGTTGTTTCTTGCGAACCTACGGTATGTTTGCGCCTACTTATTCCCGCGATTGATGAGCTGAAAGAAGCCACAGGGCTTGTCGTGCGGGTCCTTGCAGCAGGTGGTAAGATTGATTTTCGTCGTGATCACGTTGATGTTGCGATCCGTCGCAATGACTTTCCCATCGATGATGATATTTTTACGCTAGAGATCGGAAGAGAAGCTGTTGGTCCGGTTCATGTGCCGGAGATGAACCTTTCAAAGACCGGTGATTGCTATAATATTTCTATGATTCACGCACAAACTAGGCCGAATGCCTGGAAAGCCTGGGGACGTGACAGTGGTGTGCGTGTGCACTGTATCGACAATGTCAGTTATGAACATTTTTATTTGGCGCTGGAAGCTGCAGGTGCAGCCCAGGGCGTTGCTATGGCCTCCGTTCATATGGTCGCGCGCGATATTAAAAATGGCCGACTGATTGCGCCGTTCGGATTTTATCCAGATGGCTCGCATTACATTTGTTTGTCAAAAACAGAATTCGATAAAGACCCTCGCAAGGGGCTGTTTATGAATTGGATGAAAAAGAAAATGGCAAATAATTTTCAAGGGGTGGGGTAATACGATTGTTCCGTCTCTCAAAGGCGTGGCGTAAGACGGGGGGCTTTCGTCTCGTTTCGGGGCTCTCTTGGTGGCAACAGAGAGCCCCTTGTTTGGGGCATGGGAATCGGCTATACCGTCTCTGGGCCACGTTCCCCCAACGGAGCGCGACCCTTCTGCCGTAAGGCGAAGGGCTACTTTTGAAGACCGATTTAGCGCGTGAAATGTCTCTTTTCCGCCTGGTTTGGTGTTTTGAAGCTTCCTTCGTCAGTGTGTTGAGAAGGGAGTTTTTTTATGACCAACACCGTGAAGCCTGACCTCCGTCCGGCGAACCCCAATTTTTCCTCCGGCCCTTGCGCCAAACGTCCCGGCTGGACCGTGGACGCTCTTTCCGGTGCTTTGACCGGTCGTTCGCACCGTTCCGGTCCGGGCAAGGTTAAGCTCGCTGAAGCCATCGATCGCACCCGCGTCGTCTTGGGCGTGCCGGACGATTACCGTATCGGCATCGTGCCCGCGTCCGACACCGGCGCAGTGGAAATGGCCATGTGGTCGATGCTCGGCGCGCGTGGTGTTGAGCTGTTGGTCTGGGAAAGCTTCGGCGCCGGTTGGGCGACGGACGTGACCAAGCAATTGAAGCTCGACGACGTCAAAGTCACCACCGCCGAATACGGCACCATCCCTGATTTGGCCGCGGTCGATTTTTCCCGCGACGTGATCTTCACCTGGAACGGCACCACGTCGGGTGTCAAAGCACCGAACGGCGACTGGATCCCCGCCGACCGTGAAGGTCTGACCTTCGCCGACAGCACATCCGCCGCGTTTGCCATGGACCTGCCGTGGGATAAGCTCGACGTTGTGACGTACTCTTGGCAAAAAGTCATGGGTGGTGAAGCCGCACACGGCATGCTGATCTTGAGCCCGCGCGCGGTTGAGCGTCTGGAAAGCTACACCCCGCCGTGGCCGATGCCGAAAATCTTCCGCATGACCAAGGGCGGCAAGCTCAATGAGGGCATCTTTCGTGGTGAAACCATCAACACGCCTTCGATGATCGCGGTCGAAGATGCGCTGGACGGCCTTAAGTGGGCTGAAAGCATCGGCGGTTTGGACGGCCTCAAGGCGCGCTCCAACGCCAACTTGGCCGCCATCGAAGCATGGGTCGAAAAATCCGATTGGGCGGCGTTCTTGGCCGAAGACAAAGCCATACGCTCCAACACCTCCGTCTGCTTGAAAGTCAAAGATCCGGCGTTCACCGCGCTGGACGCCGACGTGCAGGCGGGCGAGCTGAAAAAGCTGGTCAAGATGCTCGACGCGGAAGGTGTCGCTTACGACATCGGCGGATACCGCGACGCCCCTGCGGGCTTGCGCATCTGGTCCGGTGCGACGATTGAGACGTCCGACATGGAAGCGTTGCTGCCATGGCTCGACTGGGCGTTCGCTGAAATCAAAGCTGGCCTCTAAGCCACCTCATAAATTCTCTATTGATGAAAAGGACTGACCCCATGGTTAAGGTTCTCATTTCCGATAAGATGAGCCCGCTCGCCGAACAAATCTTCAAAGCGCGCGGCATCGAAGTCGACTTCAAACCGGGCATGACGCCCGACGAGCTGAAAGCCTGCATCGGCGAATACGATGGTCTCGCGATCCGTTCCGCCACCAAAGCGACGGCGGACATCATCGCCGCTGCCGACAACCTCAAAGTCATCGGCCGCGCCGGTATCGGCACCGACAACATCGATAAGGCTGCCGCAACGGGCAAAGGCATCGTGGTGATGAACACGCCTTTCGGCAACGCCATCACCACCGCCGAGCACGCTATCACCTTGATGATGGCCACCGCGCGCCAAATCCCGGCGGCCAATGCCTCGACCCACGCCAGCAAGTGGGAAAAATCCCGCTTCATGGGCGTGGAAGTCATGGGCAAGACGCTCGGCTTGATCGGTGCGGGCAACATCGGCTCCGTGGTTGCCGACCGCGCCATCGGTATGAAGATGAAAGTCGCCGCGTACGATCCGTACCTGTCGCCGGAACGCGCTCAGGACATCGGCGTGGAAAAGGTCGAGCTGGACGAAATGTTTGCCCGCGCCGACTTCATTTCCTTGCACACCCCGATGACCGACAGCACCCGCGGCATCGTCAACAAAGAAGCCTTCGCCAAAATGAAAAACGGCGTGCGCATCATCAACTGCGCACGCGGCGGTTTGGTGGTTGAGGCCGATCTGTTGGAAGCTTTGGAAAGCGGCAAGGTCGCCGGTGCGGCGTTGGACGTGTTCGAAGTCGAACCCGCCGTCGACAACCCGCTGTTCGGTCGCGAAGACGTTATCTGCACCCCGCATCTGGGCGCATCCACCACCGAAGCGCAAGTCAACGTCGCGGTGCAGATCGCCGAACAAATCTCCGACTACCTGCTCACCGGCGCGGTGACCAACGCGCTCAACATGCCGAGCGTGTCGGCCGAAGACGCGCCGAAGCTGGCGCCGTACATGAAGCTCGCCGAACAGCTCGGCAGCTTCGCCGGTCAAGTGACGGTGTCGGGCATCCAATCGGTGAGCATCGAATACGAAGGCCACGCGGCAGAACTCAACACCAAGCCGATCACGGCGGTGATTTTGCAAGGCCTGTTGAGCCCGATGCTGGAAGGCGTGAACATGGTTTCCGCACCCGTCATCGCCAAAGAACGCGATATCGATGTGTCCGAAATCACCCACGAACGGCCGACCGAATACCAGACCCTGATCACCGTCACGGTGACCACGGAAGCGCAAAAGCGCTGCGTCAAAGGCACGTTGTTCGCGGGTAAAGAGCCGCGCATCGTCGACATCAAAGGCATCTCCATGGACGCCAAGTTGGGCGAGCACATGCTGTTCCTCACCAACCACGACAAGCCCGGCTTCATCGGTGGCCTCGGCACCGTGCTGGGCGAGGCTGGCATCAACGTCGCGACCTTCAATCTGGGCCGCGCCCAAGAAGGCGGCGAAGCCCTGGCGCTGATCGAAGTCGATCAAAACGTCGACGACAGCGTGCTCGACGAGTTGCGCGCCCTGCCGCAAGTGGTTCGCGCCCAAGCGCTGCGCTTCTAACCGAAGCCGCACTCACACACACAAAAGGGCCTCCTGCGGGGGGCCCTTTTTGTGTGTGGAGGGCGGCGTAGAGGGAGTTGGGCAAGGGGGGGGAAATTAAAGATTAGAGCCCCGTTTATTGGACGCATACCGGGGACATGACCGATTTCCCACTTGGGAACATCGGATCGTGTCACCGCTATGCGGGCAAGGTGACAGAAAAAAATATTGTGTCCCCTTATTTTAGTAATCCCCCATAATCCCCGAGAAATTGGTGATGACTAACCAATAGGTTGTTTTTTATTGGCGTTGACTCCATCACCAGGGGTGCTACGTAAGTCCTGTTTAGAGTGAAGCTAATGATGGAGGTCTGATGCCTTTAGAACGTGATGAACACGGTGTGTGGACTTTGGAGGTCAACGAGGCCGATGAGGAAAACATTGGGCCAATGCCTCCTTCATATGTAGAGGCGTTGCCCAGATACCTTAGTGCCCTGGACACTGCTTTTGAGCGTGCGAAAGAGGTGTCGGAATTTAATCTTCTTTTTTCGATCTTTGCGATCAGAGGACTTCAGGACGCAGGGTGGGACCCCTATGAAACGACCACAAAAGCCATCGGTATAATTAAGGAAGTCCACGATGGTGATATCGGCGGAGAAGCTAGTCGGCACTTGGGGCTCTGGCTGTACGGTCATATCATGGAGGCGTCAGAACCTTATGAATTTCTGGCAAATCTCATCAGTGTAACTACTGGTGGCCGATTTAATAATGAACACTTTCCTCCTCGTCCTAACGGCGCACCGCTTTCTCCGCAGATCAAAATTAATCAGCTTGAAGAGCAGGCACGGGAAGCAGGTCTTCCCAATGTCATCGTACCGATGAGGGATGCGTGGGACCGTGATCTGCGGAACGCAATATTCCACGCAGATTACAGTCTCTACGGACCGGAGGTCCGCACGATTCGCCCCCCGCGTATCTATACTCACGACGAAATCACGACATTAATTAATCGTGCTATGGCCTGTCATGAGGCGATAACGATACTGAGGACCATGATTATTAAGAGCTACACAACACCCACACTTATCCCAGGTGATCCTGAGTTTACCCGTAATCCAGGGGAGAGAGCCATGGTGATCGTGCGTGAGGGGTATGGTGCTGTTGGCCTCAAGGATGCGTGGACTGAAGAAGAGTTAGGGAGGGGGTGCATTCCCTATAGGTTAGGAAGGTTTACGTGTGAAGAAATGGAAATGCTCGATGCGAACCGGACACTCGCTTTACTTCCGGAAGCGGTAGCTTAATGACACAAATTAATTACGGTGACAGTTTATTTTATTTCTCAAAAAAAGGGACATAACACTAATTTTTGGACCTCGCGTGCATAGCGGTGACACGATCTTCCCAAGCGGGAAATCGGTCATGTCCCCGGTATGCGTCCCCGCTATGCGTCTGGGGTATGCGTATAGCGGCGCTGACTATTCCGGAATAGAATCCGTCCACTCCATCGTCGTCGGCTCGAACGTTTGCGGACCGGCCTTGACCGGGCCTTCGAGCATTTTTATGTCGACCTCGCCTTCAAAGCACGGCTGCACCGCTTCGATCATCGCTTTGGTGATGGCGTAGCGGGTGGGGCATTCGTTGACGTACATCATGTAGTGATAGCCGTCTGGGCCGGGCTCGAAATAATACGCCGCGGCGGTGGGCGCGTGGGCGTAGAGATAGCGGCGGAACTCTTTGCCCATTTGGTAGACGACTGAGGCCTGCTTGACGCCTTCGTGGAAATCGAGTTTCAGGCGCACCATGCATTCGTCCATGGTGTAGTGCGGCACGAAATCCTTGAAGAACGCGTCGGTGGCGCTGCGATCGGCGCGGCCTTTTGCTTTGCAGCTTTGGGAAATGGCCCATGCATCACCGGAAAACGATAGTGCGGCGGTGGCGATGGTGATGGCGACGGCGGCGTGCAAAACGGTGTGGATGGTGGCGGGCATGGTTTCCCGTCTCTCCCTTTTTGGCTGTGTGCCGGGTTTGTGCCCGGTATGTGCGGGGCCATGATAGGGGCACGGGGCGCGCGGCTCAACCTGTGTATCGAGACCGGCGGGCTGATGAAATAAAACCAACAGTAAAAAGACACTTGAAACGGATCGTTTTATGGGGGCTAAATAGTTCCAAGCTCGACAACGAAATAGATTGAGCGGACGCGGGAGGTTACGGAGCATCGGAACAGAGGCCGGTTCTCTTTACATATCTGGGAATTTGGGAAGCCTTAATAGGGCTTTGCCTATTTTCGTTCACCTTTCGCACCGCATACCCGATCAATCAGCTTGGCCCGATCAATAAGCTTGGCCGCGAAAAGCTGTAAAGAGACCAATCATGGGAGGTGCACATGGAAAAAGCTCTGGTTCTGGACGCCGATAAATGTACCGGCTGCGAACAGTGCGAAATCGCCTGTTCGATGGAAAATGAAGGGGTCTCCAACCCCGCGAAATCACGCATTAAAGTTTTCAACTTCCACGACGAAGGGCGCTTCGTGCCCTACACCTGCACCCAGTGCGACGACGCCTGGTGTATGCAAGCGTGTCCCGTGGACGCCATCACCGTGTTCGACGCGACCGGCGCGAAGGTCGTTTCCGACGCCCTTTGTGTGGGCTGCAAGGTGTGCACCATCGCGTGCCCGTTCGGCACCGTGAATTACAACCCCGCCAGCGGCAAGGTCATCAAGTGCGATCTGTGCGGCGGCGATCCGGCCTGTGCGAAAGCCTGTCCGACCGGGGCGATCACCTACACTGACGCGGCCGCAACCGGCTACGCCAAAATGAAATCCTGGGCCAAGGCAACCGATGCCGGCCAACAGGCCAACGCTTAAGGGAGGGTACGCAAATGTCATGGGCTAAACGCATACTGCGCGTCAACCTTTCCGAAGGAACGTGTAAAGAAGAACCGCTCAACATGGATTGGGCGAACCAGTATCTGGGCCAACGCGGTCTGGCGACCAAATACCTGAGCACGGAAATCGACCCCAAGGTCGATCCGTTGTCGCCCGACAACAAGCTGATTTTCGCCACCGGGCCGCTGACCGGCACGGCGGCGGCGACCGGCGGTCGTTGGTCGGTGATCACCAAGGGGGCTTTGACCGGCGCGATTGCGTGTTCCAATTCCGGCGGTTTCTTCGGCGCAGAGCTGAAGTTCGCGGGCTGGGACATGGTCATCTTCGAAGGCAAATCACCTAAGCCGGTGTATCTGCTGATCCAAGATGACAACGCCAAGCTGGTCGATGCCTCCAATTACTGGGGCCGCACGGTGTGGGATACGGAAAAAGGCCTCAAGGCCGAATACCAAGACCCGCAGCTGCGCATCGCGTCCATCGGTCAAGCCGGTGAAGTCGGCGTCAAGTTCGCCGGTGTGGTCAACGACCTGCACCGCGCCGCCGGACGTTCCGGCGTGGGCACGGTGATGGGCTCCAAAAACCTCAAGGCCGTCGCGGTTCGCGGCACCAAGGGCGTGTCGGTCAACGATGTCGATGCATTCATGAAAGCGACCACTGAGGCCAAAGCGGTTCTGGCCGAAAACGGCGTCACCGGCGAAGGCTTGCCGGCACTGGGCACCCAGGTGTTGATGAATGTCATCAACGAAACCGGGGCGCTGCCGACGCACAATCACAAAGACGTGCAGTTTGCCGGTGCATCGGACATTTCCGGTGAAGCCATGCAAGAGCCGCGTCGCTCAGACGGTAAGCCCAATCTGACGCGCAACGGTGCATGCTTTGGCTGCACCATCGGCTGCGGACGGATTTCGACCATCGACCCGACCCACTACACGGTCAAAGACCGGGAACAGTATCAGATCGCGTCCGGCGGTTTGGAATACGAAGCCGCTTGGGCGCTGGGTGCGGCCAACGGGGTTAATGACCTGGACGCGCTGACGTTCGCCAACTTCATCTGCAACGAACAGGGCTTCGATCCGATCTCGTTCGGCGCCACCGTCGGTGCGGCGATGGAGCTCTATGAAATGGGCGTCATCACCACCAAGGAAACCGGTGGGATCGAACTCACCTGGGGCAATGCAGAAGCGCTCACCACCTTGGCCGAACTGACCGGTCGCGGCGAAGGCTTCGGTGCGGAAATCGGCTTGGGTTCCAAGCTGCTGACCGAAAAGTATGGCCATCCCGATCTGTCCATGTCCGTGAAGGGCCAGGAATTCCCGGCTTACGATTCACGCGGCATTCAGGGCATGGGCTTGACCTATGCGACGTCCAATCGCGGTGCGTGTCACCTGCGCAGCTATACGGTTGCGTCGGAAATCTTGGGCATTCCCGAAAAGACCGATCCGTTGTCGTCCGACGGCAAGGCCGGTCTGGTCATCGCCTTCCAAGACGCCACCGGTGCGGTGGACAGCGCTGGGCTGTGTGTGTTCACCACCTTTGCCTGGTCGATGGACAACATCGCGCCGCAAATCGACGCGGCGTGCGAAGGCGACTGGTCGGTCGAACGCTTGCTGGAAATCGGCGAGCGCATCTGGAACCTGGAACGCAAGTTCAACATGGATGCGGGCTTCACCGGCAAGGACGACACCTTGCCCAAGCGCTTGCTGAAGGATGCGGCCAAGACCGGCCCGGCCAAAGGCAAAGTCAACGAGTTGGGCAAAATGTTGCCGGAATACTACTCGCTACGGGGCTGGACCGAAGATGGCGTGCCCACCAATGAAACTCTGGATCGTCTGGTTCTCTAGACACATCTGGGATTTTTCAACGCAGCCCCGCCCGTCGGCCTCGAGGACATTGAGGGGGCGGGCGGGGCTTAGCGTTTGGGGAGGATTTTATGAAATACGTAATTCTCGGTGCTGGACCGGCGGGTGTTGTCGCCGCTGAAAATCTGCGCAAGGCGGACCCTGAGGGCCATGTGACGTTGGTCGGGGGCGAAGCTCACCCGCCGTATTCGCGCATGGCGATCCCGTATCTGCTGACCGGCAAAATCGCCGAGCAAGGCACGTACTTGCGCAAGACCGATGGTCATTACGACACCTTAGGCATCGAATACCTGCACGGGACAGCAACCAAAGTCGATCCCGACAACGGCACGGTGACCATGCATGACGGTCACCAAATCGGTTACGATAAACTGTTGGTGGCGACCGGCGCGACGCCTGTCACGCCGCCGGTTCCGGGATTGGATCTGGACGGCGTGCATCATTGCTGGACGCTGGAAGATGCCGCTTATATTGCGGGGCGCGCCAAGGCCGGTTCCAACGTGGTGCTGATGGGGGCGGGCTTCATCGGCTGCATCATCCTCGAAAGTTTGGTCGAACGCGGCGTCAACTTGACCGTGGTCGAAGCCGAAGACCGCATGATCTCAAAAATGATGGACGCCACCGGCGGCGACATGCTCAAAAGCTGGGTTGAGGCGAAGGGCGTTAAGCTGATGACCTCGACCAAAGTCACCGGCGTAGCGGACGATGACGGCAAGCTCAAGGTCAGCACCGACAAGGGCGGCGATCTTTCCGCCGACTTGGTGGTGGTGTCGGTCGGCGTCAAACCCAACACTGATTTTCTCGCCGGTTCCGGCGTCGAAATCGCCACCGGTATCAAGGTCAATGACCGTTTGCAGTCGTCCGTCGAAGGCATCTACGCGGCGGGCGATGTGGCCGAAGGTCCCGACTTTGGCGGTGGCATTCAAGTACACGCCGTGCAGCCGACAGCCGTCGAACACGGTCGCATTGCGGCCTTGAACATGGCGGGTTCCGACGCCAAGTACCGGGGCAGCTTGATCATGAACGTGCTCGACACGTTGGGGCTGATTTCGGCCTCGTTCGGGCATTGGAGGGGCGAAGACGACATGGCGGTGATGATGGATCACGATCACCATCGCTATATCAAGTTGGCGTTTAACGACGACCATCTGGTTGGCGCGTTGAGCCTGGGGCGCACGGATCAAATCGGCGTGCTGCGCGGCTTGATTCAAAGCCGCATCAAACTTGGCGTGTGGAAAGACAAGTTGAAGAAAGACCCCAGCCGCATCGCCGAAGCTTACGTCGCGTGTAGTCAAGGATAGGTCTTTGCAGATCACTCTTAAACTGTTCGCGCTGTTGGACAAATACCTGCCCGACGGCGCGGTCAAAAACCAAATCGACATCACCGTCGCGGACGACGCGACGGTGATGGACGTCATTGGCAGTGTCAATCTGCCGTCTGAATATTGCCACTTGGTTCTGATCGATGGCGTGTACATCGCCCCCAGCGAACGCGAGACGCGGGTCTTGAACGAAGGTGAAGCCCTCGCCATCTGGCCGCCGGTCGCTGGTGGGTGAGGGGGCATGAAGCTCACCAAGGAAATGGCGCTGACGGAGAAGATGTTTTTGGACACTTTATCACGTGCCTTGAACAGTGATGCTTATACTTGGGACGGCAGCCAAGCGGTGCTGGAACAAGACGGCAAGTGCTTCTCCATCACGTTTGAAGAACAAGCCAACTTCGCGCTGGGTGGTTTTCGCATTCCACGCGCGAAGGTGACGCTGGATCTCAGTGGCTATGAAGATGACGAGGCTCAAATCGCCGTGGCCCGCTTTGAGAGATATTTTCACCGCGGCGGCGGATGAGGCTATAGTGCGCTGATGGTGAAGAGCACAGCGAAACGATCACCCCAAAAGAACCCCAAAAGTCCGCGCGTGCGCATCTTGATCGGTGCGGCGACGGCGCTGGGGCCGGGCAAGGTCGAACTGCTCCAAGCCATCGACCGTCATCGCTCGATTTCCGGTGCGGCGCGCGAAATGGGGATGAGCTATCGTCGCGCTTGGGTTCTGGTCGATACCATGAACCGCTGCTTCACCTCCGATTTGGTGGTGACCGCGACCGGCGGCAAAGGCGGCGGCGGGGCTGAAGTCTCCCCGCTGGGCCTGGACGTGATGCGGCGCTACCGAGAGATGGAAGACAAAGCCGCCAAAAGCGTCGAGGCAGAGGCCCGCGCCTTCGCCGCGTTGCTTAAAGATCCCGGTGGTGATGCTTAGTCATAGCTGCCGGGCATTTCACGCCATTTGACCTCGCCCACGGAAAACCTTTTGATGTTCAGCGACGCGAGAAAGTCCGCGTACCCCTCAAGCGTTTCATAAGGCCCGTGCAAGCCGATCATTTTTTTCCAATGCGAACCTGCGCCGTAGTCCATGACATAGAGTTTTTCGTCCACGGTGAAACCCGTGACCCAGTGATTGGGCTTGCCTTTGGCGTTCTTCACAAAAATCCACCGCGCATTATATTCGGGGTTGATTGTGTTGAGCGACACCAACGCGAAATATGCGGCGTCGGCACAGTAGCCTTTGGGGGTGTCAAAGGTAGCGGCGGGTGCGCGCACCAACAGGCCGCTTGGTCCCGATTGTTTCAATCGCTTTTGAATGATTTTCTGGCGTTTTTGGTCGAACTTAAAATTGTCTTTGAGCCATACGCCGACGTCTTCGGCAGACGTCCACGCGGCGACGGTGTCGTCGAAGTTGCCAGCCTGAGCGGGAAACATCCACGCCACGAACACCAAGGTTAGAATGGCCAAGCGGAGCATGATGTGTCCTCCTCAAAGCAATGTGTCCAGCTTACAGTTTACACCTTCTCGACCCTCACCGCGCAGTACTTTAGTTCGGCGATTTTGCCGAACGGGTCGAGCGCCGGGTTGGTCAGCAAGTTGGCGGCGGCTTCGTGAAAAGCAAACGGCAAGAACACCACGCCGCAGGGGATGTCGCGATCGGAACGGGTGGCGGCGCTCAGCTCTCCGCGTCGGCTGGTGAGCTTGACGACGTCGCCGGGCTCAAGGTTTAAACGTTTCAGGTCTTGTGGATTGACGCTGATCACGGGGACTGGCTCAAGCGCATCGAGTACCGACGCGCGCCGGGTCATAGCCCCGGTGTGCCAGTGTTCCAACATCCGCCCGGTGGTCAGCACAAACGGATACGCCTCGTCGGGTTGTTCGTCGGGCGGGGTGGGGTGCGCGGGCACCAGCTTTGCTTTGCCCGACGGCATGGGAAAGCCCTCAGCAAACAACACGTCTTGACCGGGCAGATCCTCTGATGGGCACGGATACGTCACCGCGCCGTCGCGTTTCAGGCGCACGTGCGAGATGCCCGCGTGAGACGGCATCACGGTGCGCATTTCTTCAAACACTTGGGACGCGTTTTCATAATGCCAGTCCAAACCCAAACGCTTGGCGATGTTTTGAACGATCCACAAATCTTCACGCGCGTCGCCGGGCGGGGCTAAGACTTTGCGGCCCAGCTGCACTTGGCGGTTGGTGTTGGTGAAGGTTCCGGTCTTTTCATAAAAGCTGGTAGCGGGCAAAACCACGTCGGCGAATGCGGCGGTTTCGGTCATGAAAATGTCTTGCACCACCAGATGATCCAAACTCGCCAAGGCACGTCGGGCTTTGTTCAGATCCGGGTCCGACATGGCCGGATTTTCGCCCATGATGTACATGGCGCGAATGTCGCGCGCCAACGCGGCGTGCATGATTTCCACCACCGTCAGGCCGGGGGTGGGGTTGAGATCGCAGTGCCATGCCGTTTCGAACCGCGCCCGTCCTGCGTCGTCGCTGATGGGTGTGTAATCGGGCAACACCATCGGGATCAGCCCCGCGTCCGACGCGCCTTGCACATTGTTTTGACCGCGCAACGGATGCAGCCCGGCACCGGGCCGACCAATGTTTCCGGTGAGCAATGCCAGCGCGATCAGGCAACGGGCGTTGTCGGTGCCGTGGGTGTGCTGGGATATGCCCATGCCCCAAAAGATCATCGCCCGCTCACTCGTGGCGTATGTGCGGGCAATGGTGCGGATGGTGTCAGCGTCGATGCCGCAAAGCGTTTGCATTTTTTCCGGTGGATACGCACGGATGTGTGCGCAAAAGGCGTCATAGCCCTCGACCCGGTTTTCGACGTAGGCGTGATCAACCAAGTCTTCGCTGACGATGACGTTGAGCATGGCGTTGAGCAACGCTACGTCCGCGCCGGAACTAAACTGAACCATGTGATCGGCGTGACGGCTCAAAGCCTGTCCGCGCGGGTCCATGACGATCAGCTTGGCCCCGCTTCGTTTTGCGGATTTGATGAAGGTCGAAGCGACCGGATGGTTTTGCGACGGCCTTGCGCCGATCACAATGATTACGTCGGCGTGTTCGGCGTCGGTGAACGGTCCGGTGACGGCACCCGATCCAATGCCTTCCATCAGCGCCGCAACCGACGACGCATGGCACAGCCGGGTGCAGTGATCGACGTTGTTGGTGTGAAAGGCGGTGCGGATCAGCTTTTGAAATAGGTAGGCTTCTTCGTTCGATCCCTTGGCCGAGCCGAACCCGGCGATGGCGTCGGAGCCGAATTCTTCAAACGCACTTTCCAAGCAAGCCGCCGCATGGTCCAAGGCTTCTTCCCAGGTGGCTTCGCGAAATTGGCTGAGCGGATCGCCGCCATCTAAAATTGCCGGGTCTTTGGCCGCGCCGTCGATGCGGATCAACGGCTTGCGTAGGCGGTCGGGGTGGCGGGCGTAGTCGAAACCGAAACGCCCTTTGACGCACAATTTGCTGAGATTGGCCGGACCGTCGCGGCCTTGGGTGTAGAGGATTTTATCATCCGACACATGATAGGTGACCTGACAGCCAACCCCGCAATAGGGGCATAGCGAGTCCACCGTGTGGGTATCGTGTGTTGGCTGGGGCAGGGCCTTGGGCAGCAGCGCGCCGGTCGGGCACGATTGCACGCATTCACCGCACGCGACACAGGTGCTGAAACCCAACGCGTCACCCTGGTCGAACACGATGCGGGAATTTTTGCCGCGCCCCGCGATGCCGATCACCGCGTTGCTCTGCACCTCGGCGCACGCGCGCACGCAGTTGGTGCACAGAATGCACTTGGACATATCGACGTCGATGGCGGGGTGTGAAGTGTCGGTCGAAGGATGCTTGCCGTCTGCCGTGAAGCTGCTGGCATGCACGTCCATGGTTTCACTGAGCGCACGAAAACGATCTGCCGGATGATAGGGGCTGTCTTCGAGAACCGGGTGGTCGGCGAGCAACAGCTCCATCACCGTGCGCCGGGTCTTGTCGATGCGCTGTGAGGTGGTTTTGATGTTCAGGTCCGGTGTGACCGTGCGTTTGCAACTCGCAGTTAGGATGCGTTCGCCTTCGACCTCGACCATGCACAAGCGGCAACTGCCATCGGGGGCGTAGTGGGGGTTGATGCCCGAACAGATGCCGGGGATTTCGATGCCTAAGCGCCGCGCGCATTTGCGGATCGTTTCACCGGGCAGGGCTTCGACCTGTTGGCCGTCGAGGAAGAATGTGATGGTATCGCTCATAGATCATCCTCCTCAAAATGGGTGAGAAGACTGAGCACCGGGTTCGGGGCGGCTTGGCCGAGGCCGCAGATGGACGCGTCGCGCATGGCAGCCGATAAATCGTGGATCAGGTCGGTGTTGGTGTGCGGATCGTCGATCAGTCCCCGTAACTTTTCAGTACCGATCCGACACGGCGTGCATTTGCCGCAGCTTTCGTCGGTAAAGAACGCGCTCAGGGTGCGCGCCACGTCCCACACATCGTCGTGGTCGGACAACACTGTCAACGCGCCCGAACCGACAAAACCGCCGAGTTCTTCAAACACGCCAAAATCCATGGCCTTGTCTTGAAAGCGCGCCGGGAATATGCCGCCCGAAGCGCCGCCGGGCAAAAATGCGGTGAAGCGATGGCCCGTTACCATGCCGCCCGCCATGTCGACCAAGCCCTTAACCGTGGTGGTCGAGGCGGCGCGGTAGACGCCGGGGTTTTTGATGCGCCCCGACACCGAGTAGAACCGCGGACGGCCCTCAGTGACATAAGCGTCGGCGCCGCGCGCCGCGATGTCGGCGATCCAATACAGGGTTTCGACGTTGTGCATGATCGTCGGGCGGCCCTTGTAGCCGTGCTGGGCGGGATAGGGCGGGCGGTTGCGGGGCTGGCCGCGCTTGCCTTCCAGACTGTTGAGCAGTGCGGTTTCTTCGCCGCAGATGTATGCGCCCGCGCCGCGTCTGAGATGGAACGTGATGCCATCGACGTGCAAGGTTTTGAAGGTTTTGCTGAGCATTGCATGGATATGCGGGTATTCATCGCGCAGATAAAAGAACACGTCTTGGACTTGTAGGGCCTGGGCGGCGATGAGCATGCCGCGCAGGACTTTTTGCGGTTCTCTTTCCAACAGATAGCGATCTTTAAAAGTGCCCGGTTCGCCTTCGTCGGCGTTGACCACCAGGACGCGATCTTGAGGCGCACCGTCGAAAAATGCCCACTTGCGCGCGACGGAAAACCCGGCCCCGCCCATACCGCGCAGTCCAGCCTGGTTCAGGGCCTCATGGATGTCTGGCGCGCTTGGAACCGGGATGTCTTCGACGACGGGCAAGGGCGACGGCCCGGCGTCTTGCGTTTTAAGCTTTTCAACGGTGGCATGGGCTATGCGGTTTTTGCCCAACATCACTGAGGGTGGCGTGTCGCAGGCCCCTTGGCAGGGCGCGGCGCTGATTTGGACTTGGTCGGCAAACGTCGCCAGGGCGTCTTTTAGCAATGTTTTTGCCCCGGCCATGCGACACGCGGGCCCGTCGCAGATGCGCAGGGTGATCGGTGTGGCTTGTGCGTCCGTGATATGGAAGTGAGCGTAAAATGTCGCCGTTTCATAGACGTCGACTTGCGCCAGGCCCAGCAGGTACGCCAGCGCGGCGATGTGCCCGGCGCTTAAATGTCCAAAGTGGTCGTTGAGGGTATGCAGGTGTTCGATCAGCAGATCGCGTCCACGCGGCGCCTCACCCATCAACGCGCGCACGGCATTGATGTCGGCGTCGCTCGCTTGACGGCCCTTAGGAAAGGGTTTTCCGGTACGTTTTTTGCCTTTTAGCCCCATGTTGTCAGCGATCCCTTGCGGCCTCGGTAAGTCCAAGTCAATAATAGGAAATATAGGAGCTGACAGGGTAAAAAATATGAATATCGATCATAAAGTGGCGCAATTGTTGGTCTCGCGCGTGTGTCACGACTTGGCCGGCGGCGTCAGCGCACTCAGCACCGGCGCTGAATTGCTGAGCGAGGACAACCAAATGGCCGATGACGAGACCCTCAACGTCATCGCCATGAGCGCCACCCAGTGCGCCAGCCGCTTGGCGTTTTTTCGCGCTGCCTTCGGGCTCGGCGGGGGCGAGAGCGATACCGTCACCACCGATGAGCTGAAAAAACTGCTGGGCGATTATTTGCAAGGCGGGCGGGTGTCGCTGATCTGGGCGGCACAAAACACCAGGATTGGCTTGATGCCCGGAAAATTGCTGCTGTGCTTGTGCTTGATCGGCGCAGAATCTTTGCCGCGCGGCGGTGATCTGCGAATCGATATCAGTGAAATCGGCGGGCGTTTGGGCTTTGCGGTGTTTGCGCAAGGTGCCGGGGCCGGGCTGCGCGCCGAGATACAAGCGGCTATGGCGGTGGATGCAGCGTCGCAATCACTCACGGCGCGAACGGTTCACGGACATTTTGCGGCAATCCTAGCCCACAGCTTGGGTGCGGAGATGGAAACTCTTGCCGAAGATTTGGGTGAAATTCGCCTTGCGGTGCTGCTGTAAGAGAGTTTTTTCACCTTTCTATGCGTTTATCGTATGAAATCGTTAGAAAAAAATTGGACCAAAGCTGTTGGGGCGTTAATATCTTGAATATTGGGAAGAGGGTTTCAATCTAGAAAGATCATAACCTTCTCAACGCGCGCTGCTTTTGTGCGCCTGCTTTTGCAATTAGGGATCCACTGATGGACGATCTTTTAAGCGAATTTATTACCGAGACGTTGGAAAGTGTTGCGCAAGTCGATGCTCAGCTTGTGGAGTTCGAGAAAGACCCGCAAAACGCAGCGATTCTTGGAAATATCTTCCGCTTGGTTCACACCGTCAAAGGAACCTGTGGTTTCCTGGGCTTGCCGAGACTTGAATCCGTTGCCCACGCTGGTGAAAACGTGCTCGATAAGTACCGCGATGGCGCGCTGGCCGTGACCCCCGATGGGGTGTCGTTGGTTCTGCGGTGTATCGACACCATTCGCGGGTTGGTCGATGAATTGGCTGAAACCGCCCAAGAACCAGAGGGCAACGATGCCGAATTGATCGCCGAGCTGAACGCGCTGGCCAGTGGCGAGACCGCACCCGCCGCAGCCCCCGCCGCCGCTGCGGCCCCCGCTCCAGCCAGTGATGCGCCCGCGTCTTCCGGTCCGACGCTCAACGCGCAAGGCTTCCCCGTCGCCGCCGAACTGCTCGCCGAATACGATGAAGCTACAGGTGGTGGCGATGGTGCATCCAGCCCCGCAACGTCGGACCAGGGTTTTCCTGTCGCGGCTGAATTGTTGGCTGAATACGAAGAAGCCACCGGCGGTGGCGATGAGCCTTCCGGCCCCGCGCTCAACGATCAGGGTTTCCCTGTTGCCGCCGAGCTGTTGGCGGAATACGAAGAAGCCACCGGCGGCGCCATGACGGATGACGAGGCTGCCGCGGCAGAAGTCGCCGCCAATGCGGAAATGGAACGTCTCGCCGCCGAGGTTGCGGCTGTTCCTGAGCCTGCACCCGCACCCACCCCGGTACCGGCTGCATCGGTGCCCGCAAAGACGGCAGCTTCAGCTCCCGCCGCTAAAAAAGAACCCGCCAAGGCCCCGGCTAAGGCCGATGCCGGCGGTGGCGTGGCCGCATCGTTGCGTGTGAACGTTGACGTTTTGGAAAATCTGATGACCTTGGTTTCCGAAATGGTCCTGACCCGCAATCAGCTATTGCAGATGATCCGCGGTAGCGAAGACAGCGAGTTCACCGTTCCCATTCAGCGTTTGAGCCACATCACCACCGATCTTCAAGAAGGTGTGATGAAAACCCGCATGCAGCCGATCGGCAATGCGTGGGCCAAATTGCCGCGTATCGTGCGCGATCTGTCCCTTGAAACAGGCAAGAAAATCGACTTGCAGATGTTGGGTGCGGAAACCGAACTGGATCGCCAAGTTCTCGACCTGATCAAGGATCCGCTCACCCACATGGTGCGCAATTCCGCCGATCACGGCTTGGAAACACCGGCCGACCGTGTCGCCATGGGCAAGCCCGAAATCGGCACTATTACGCTGAATGCTTACCACGAAGGCGGCCACATCATCATCGACATCGCCGATGACGGTAAGGGCCTACCGATGGATCGTATCCGTCAGAAATGTATCGACAATGGACTGCTCACCGAAGCCGAGCTTGACGGCATGGCGGATACGCAGATTCAACAGTACATCTTCAAGGCCGGATTTTCGACCGCCGAAAAAGTCACCAGCGTCTCGGGCCGTGGTGTCGGCATGGACGTGGTGCGCACCAACATCGAAAAAATCGGCGGCACCATCGAGCTGAAATCCGAAGAAGGCCGCGGTTCGACCTTCACCATCAAAATTCCCCTGACCTTGGCCATTGTCGCGGCGCTGATCGTGGAAAGCTGTGGCGAGAAATTCGCCATTCCGCAAATCAGCGTTCTTGAGCTGGTGCGGGCCTCAGCGCGTTCTGAGTATTCGGTCGAAGTCATCAATGAAAGCCCGGTTTTGCGCCTGCGCAATCGCTTGTTGCCGTTGGTGCACTTGGGCGATCTTCTCAAGTTGTCGACAGGTGGCAGCAAGCATATCGCCGAAGAGACCTTCATCATCGTCGCACAAGTCGGCACCTACAGTTTCGGCATCATCGTTGACCGCGTTTTCGACACCGAAGAAATCGTGGTCAAGCCGACGTCGCCGGTGCTGCGCGACATTCCGGTCTATTCGGGCAACACCATTTTGGGCGACGGCTCGGTGATCATGATTTTGGATCCCAACGGCATCGCGGCCTCGACCGGCGAGCTTGGGGCGGCGCCTGAAGCTGAAAGCAGCGCAGATGAACAGGTCGGTAAGACCGGTGACGAACGCGTTTCCATGCTGATCTTCCGCGCTGGCGGCGATGAACTGAAGGCGGTGCCTTTGGCGTTGGTCGCGCGTTTGGAAGAAATCGATATGGCCGAGGTCGAGGTTTCTCACGGTGAGCACATGGTTCAGTACCGTGGACAGCTGATGCCGTTGGTGCCGTTCAGCGCGGACCAAGAATGGAAGACCGAGGGCCGCCAAGCGGTTCTGGTGTTCACCGAAAGTGAACGGTCCATGGGGCTGGTGGTCGATGAAATCGTGGATATTGTCGAAGATCGCCTGAAAGTGGAAATCACCGCCAACCGCTCAGGCTTGATCGGTTCCGCCGTGATCGACGGTCGCGCCACCGATGTGATCGACGCGGGTTATTATCTGACCCAGGCATTCCCAGACTGGTTCGGCGGTTCGGAAGAAGATGCAAGCGGGCTTATTGCTGGAAAACACGCATTGTTGGTGGACGACAGTCCATTTTTCCGCAATTTGTTGGCACCGATCTTGTCGGTCGCGGGCTTTAGCGTCACAACGGCAGAATCCGCAATCGAAGCCTTAAAAATGCGTGATCGCGGCTCGAAATTCGATGTCATCATCAGTGACATTGAAATGCCGGAAATGGACGGTTTCGCCTTTGCCGAAGAGGTCCGCGGGGACCTGCGTTGGGGCGAAATTCCCATGGTTGCCCTGTCGGCGCACGCCACTGACCGTGACTTCGAAAGGGGGCGTTCCGTTGGCTTTAACGACTATGTCGCTAAATCGGATCGTGACGAATTGGTGCGCTCCTTGGCGATGACCGTGAACAGCGTAACCACTTAAATTGGTACGTTATTTCGACAAAAGGCCCTGTCGGGTTACCGACAGGGCCTTTTTGTGCGAAAAAGGCTTATCTTTCAGGCCATATTGCGCTATTCGTTTCCTATGAGCTTTTTCTGTCTCAACGGATAGAAATCGCAGATCGGTTCACCTTTCAGATAACAGGGTCCCCATGAAATCTTGTCTCATTGTTGATGATTCCAAGGTCATTCGAATGGTGGCTAAAAAAATCCTCCAAGATCTGGAGTTTGAAACCGCCGAAGCCGCTGATGGTCAGCTGGCTTTGGACGCCTGCAAAGCCGTCATGCCGGATGCCATCCTTTTGGATTGGAACATGCCCGTGATGAGCGGGATCGAGTTTTTGCGTGAGATGCGCGTGCTGCCGGGCGGCGATAAGCCGGTGGTGGTGTTTTGCACCACGGAAAACGACATTGAGCACATTCAAGAAGCCATCGAGGCCGGGGCGAATGAGTACATCATGAAGCCTTTTGACAGTGAAATTATTCAGGCCAAATTCACTCAGGTTGGCTTGCTCTAAGCATTAACAAGATTTCCGGCTTAACCCTCAGTAACGGATACACAGGCGTGAGCGACACGGCGCAAAATACGACCAACGGCAGCCCCATCCGCGTTATGGTGGTGGATGATTCCGCCGTCATCCGTGGGCTGATCACGCGCATGTTGGAAGCCGACCCGGATGTCAGCGTAACGGCTTCTGTCGGCAACGGTCAGTTGGCCGTCAATCAACTGACGCGTCAGCCCGGCGTGATTGACGTTGTCATCTTAGATATTGAAATGCCAGTGATGGATGGCCTTACGGCCTTGCCGCTGCTTTTGAAGGCCGATCCCAACATCAAGGTGATCATGGCGTCGACCTTGACCAAGCGTAACGCGGAGATCAGCTTGAAAGCGCTGAGCGCAGGCGCCACGGAATACGTGCCCAAGCCGTCCACAGCGCGTGAGCTCAGCGGCGAAAACGATTTCAAACGTGAATTGATCGATAAGGTCAAGAATCTCGGCATCATCCATCGTCAAGCCACACGCCAGCCGATCACCGCGCGCCCGTCGCCCACTGCCCCATCCGCAGCGCCCAGGGCTACACCTGGCGCAGCAGCCGGTGCCGCATCGGCGCCCGCACCCGCCGCCGCAGGCGCACAGCAGGGCTGGAAAATCAACAGGAGCGGTGAAATCGTTCTGCGCAAAGCAGGCACGAGCAAACCGGATATTTTGGCCATCGGCAGCTCGACCGGCGGCCCTCAGGCTTTGTTTGAATTCCTCAAAGGCCTACCCAAAACCATCAATTTACCGGTGGTCATCACCCAGCATATGCCGGCGACGTTTACGGCTATCTTGGCGGAACACATCACGCGCATGACCGGCTGGCCGTGTTCGGAGGCCAAAGACGGCGATGTCATCGAAGCCGGTAAAATTTTGCTGGCCCCGGGTGATTACCACATGATCATCGCGCAAAAAGGTCCGCAACGTATCGTCACGTTGAGCCAGGACCCGCCAGAGAATTTCTGCCGACCCGCCGTCGATGTGATGCTGCGCAGTGTCGTTAAAGTTTATGGTGGGCGGGTGATCACCGTGATCTTGACCGGCATGGGCAATGACGGCGCAAAGGCTGCGCAAGATGTCGTAAACGCTGGCGGCACCGTGATTGCGCAAGATGAAAAGACCTCGGTGGTTTGGGGCATGCCGGGCGCTGCGGCGTCGTCGGGGGTGTGTAGCGCGGTTTTGCCGATTGCCGAATTGCCGGGTTACGTCGCGAATTTCGTCAGCCGCACCAAATAAGGCTTTCGAGTGGTTTTTGACTTGGGCCTTATGGGAGAGGTGACCTCTTGGGCTCCGGAAATTTCCAATATCTTCGCGATTTTCTCAAAAACAGGTCCGGTCTGGTCATTACGCCGGGCAAAAATTACCTGATCGAAACCCGCCTGAGACCCGTAGCGCGCAAGCATGGCTACAAAACCATTGATGATATGGTTCAGGTCCTCATGGCGGGTCCTAATGAGGCACTGGCGGTCGAAATCGCGGAAGCGATGAATACGCATGAATCGTTGTTTTTTCGCGACCGCGCGCCATTCGACTTGTTCACGTCGACGATCTTTCCCGAACTGTTGAAACGCCGTACGGCCAAGCGCCACATTCGCGTGTGGTGCGCGGCGTGTTCCAGTGGACAAGAACCTTATTCGTTAGCGATGCTTGTGAGCGGTGAAGCGACCAAACTGGGCGGCTGGACCGTGGAAATTGTCGCCACGGATATCTCTCATTCAGTATTGGCGCGCGCCGAGCGAGGGCTCTTCAGCCAATTCGAAATCCAGCGCGGCTTGCCGGTTGATTTGCTGGTTAAGCATTTCACCCAAGAAGGTGACGAATGGCGTCTTAACGACGATATCCGCAAAATGGTCAGCTTTAGGCCGTTCAATCTGTTGCATGACCACCGCACCTTAGGGCAATTTGATTTGGTCTTTTGTCGCAACGTCTTGATCTATTTCGACCTTGAAACGAAAAGCCGGGTTCTGGGGGCGGTCAGCAAAGTTTTGAACAAGGACGGTGTGTTGTTTTTGGGTAGCGCCGAATCGACCATCGGCCTGACCGAGGACTTTTGGCCGGTGCAAGCGGGCCAAGGTGTGTACAAGCACACCAACGGCCCACCGTGCCTAGTGGAGACCTAATGGGTGGAGACCTGATGTAAGCGCGCCGTGGGACGGGGATGCGGGCCCGGGAAGACGTGGAGAGGCAGTGAGGTGAAAGTTAAGCCTGTTTGGCTTGGGGTGCTTCTTCCGGATCGCGCAGAACGTATCCACGCCCCCACACCGTTTCGATGTAGTTGTCGCCGCCGGTGGCGTCGGCAAGCTTTTTACGCAGTTTGCAGATGAACACGTCGATGATCTTCAACTCAGGCTCGTCCATGCCGCCGTACAGGTGGTTGAGGAACATTTCCTTGGTCAGCGTGGTGCCCTTGCGCAGGCTCAGCAGTTCTAAGATGCCGTATTCCTTGCCGGTCAGGTGGATGGCTTGGCCTTTTACATCGACGGTGGAGGTGTCGAGGTTGACCGCCAGCTTGCCGGTTGTGATGATCGATTGGCTGTGGCCTTGGCTGCGGCGCACGATCGCTTGGATGCGCGCCAGCAGCTCTTGCTTGTCGAACGGCTTGGTCAGGTAGTCGTCGGCACCTGTGCCCAGTCCCTTGACCTTCATTTCCGATTCGGTGAGGCCGGACAGGATCAACACTGGCGTTTCCACCCGTGCATCGCGCAAACGGCGAAGAACCTCAAGGCCGTCCATATCGGGCAGCCCCAAATCCAAAATGATGATGTCATAATCATAGAGCTTGCCGATTTCCAGGCCGTCTTCGCCGAGATCCGTTGCATCCACCACCATACCGGCGGTTTTTAGCATCAATTCGACGCTTTGCGCCATTGCGGGATCGTCTTCAACAAGCAGGACGCGCATGGGTGCGAAACTCCATCAAAAAAACTGCCCAAATACGGCTCATTAACCATATATGTAGTAGAGCCGACATTCAAGACGCCAAGTGATGGTAGTATATATTGCGTATTAATCTTTGTTAACGTGTTGATTTGCTTTACCAAGCCTTAAAGGATGTCGGGGCATAGTCTATACTGCTGTGTGACGCAGAAGCGCACATTTGCGAATTTAGGCCACAAGTGATTCGCCAAGAACGGCGGATTGTCAGGTCAAAGACGCCAGGATTTCAGGTGCCCGTTTACGTCAACAACATCATCAACGAAGTCGAACGACTGCCGGATTTTGAAATCTACGGTCAAGTTGCCGCGGTGGTCGGCTTGCTGGTCGAGGTTTCGGGCGTCGAGGGCGTGTTTTCCATCTCTGATCACTGCGACATTGTTGGTCGCGGCGGGCGACGTATTGCGTGCGAGGTGATCGGTTTTCGCGAAGAACGCGCGCTGTTGATGCCGTTTGGTGCTTTGGATGGTGTCAGCTTGGGGTGTCGGGTCGAGGTCGGCGCATCTGAGCCGGTGATTTATCCGACCGAAGGCTGGTTGGGGCGGGTGGTCAATGCGTTCGGTGAACCCATCGACGGCAAGGGCCCACTGCCCAGCGGAAATTTATCGTACCCGGTACAAAATGAACCGCCGCCCGCGCATTTGCGCAAGCGGGTGGGGGGCAAGATTGATCTCGGCGTGCGGGCGATGAACACCTTTCTCACCTGCTGCCAGGGCCAGCGCATGGGCATCTTTTCCGGTTCCGGCGTCGGTAAATCGACGTTGATGTCGATGATGGCGCGCAACACCGATGCCGAGGTCAGCATCATCGGTTTGATCGGTGAACGCGGCCGCGAAGCGCGCGAATTTATCGAAGATGATTTGGGTGAGGACGGCTTGGCGCGGTCCGTGGTGATCGTCGCAACGTCGAACGAGCCGCCTCTGGTGCGCCGTCAGGCCGCTTACACCACCTTGGCGACGGCGGAATTTTTCCGCGATCAGAACAAAGAGGTTTTGTGCTTGATGGACAGCGTCACCCGCTTTGCTATGGCGCAGCGCGAAATTTCCCTGTCGGTGGGCGAGCCCCCGGCCTCAAAAGGCTACACGCCGTCGGTGTTCGCCGAATTGCCGCGGCTTTTGGAACGCGCCGGACCGGGGCAAGAAGGGCAGGGTTCCATCACCGGGCTGTTCACCGTGCTGGTCGAAGGCGACGATCACAATGAGCCAGTCGCCGATGCGGTGCGCGGTATTTTGGACGGCCACGTGGTGCTTGATCGTGAAATCGCCGAGCGTGGACGCTTTCCCGCCGTTAACATTCTCAAAAGCGTTTCGCGCACCATGCCCGGTTGCAACACCGATGAGCAAAATGCCCTGGTCAGCCGCGCTAAGCGTTTGATTTCCACTTACGACGACATGGCCGAATTGATCCGCCTGGGCGCGTACCGCCAAGGCACCGATCCGGAAATCGATGAAGCGATTCATTATCACCGTCCCTTGGAAGAGTTTTTGACGCAAAACAAAGGCGATCATACCGACCTTGACGGTTGCTACGCATTGCTGGCGCAGATTTTGAATATGGCGCAGCCGGACGAGAATGCCGCAGATCCATCAGGGCAGCCCCAATCCCCGGCGCAGCAGCCGGTACAGGTTGGACAGCCATCTCAGCCAGGCCCAGCCGTTCAACCGGGCTTAGCACCGGGGCTGATGCCGGAGATGCCACGCGTGAACATACCGACCAATACACAGTGATCGATCAATAAGGCCGCAGCGACGGCTTAAAACAAAATAGCTTTGAGGGTTTGAAACTTGGCCGCGAATATCAAAAATCTGATCCGCCTGCATGAATGGAATGTCGATGAAAAGCGTCGCAAGCTGGGCGAGCTTTTGCGTTTGCAAGGTGAGTTGGAAGACCAGATGAAGCAGTTGGAAGCCGATTTGATCGAACAGCAAAAAGCCGCAGCCGCCGATCCGACGCTGGCTGGCCTGACGTACGGCGCGTTCGCCAAGCAGGTCATTCAACGGCGAGAAAATTTGCAAGATTCCATCGATCAAATGGAAATTGTCATCGGCCATGCTCAAGATGAATTGTCGGATGCTTACCAAGAACTCAAAAAATATGAGACGGTGGAAAACAACCGCCTGCGTCGCTTTGAGCGCGAGCAAAACCGTCGCGAGCAGATCATGCTCGACGAAGTCGCCTTGAACCAACATCGTCGCAAAAAAGCCGCGCGCGGCTGATCGTTTCTTTCGCCATCAATTCCGTCTATGATGGGGCGTGGGCAAGGGGGCGATAAGATGATGCGTTCGCTATACTTTGCAATCCTTGTTTTCGGTGCGGTGAGCGCCTGGAGCTTTGCTGCATATGCGCAAAACCAGGCGCATAACGCTTGCGATACGCCGCGCCCGCGTACGGATTACACGGCGTGCGATTTTTTCGGCAAAACCTTTGACGGCGCGGACTTCACAAATTCCGATTTTACCGGCGTCAACATGATGAATTTCAAGTGCCGTGGTTGTGTGTTCGATGGCGCAGTGATGCACAAGTCGGACATGAAGTGGTCTGATTTTTCACAGTCTTCGTTCGTCGAAGCCGACATGCGCGAAGCCGATCTGTTCCACACCCGCTTTGATTATTCCACAATGACCGGCGCGGACCTGAGCCGCTCATTCCAGTTCGGCACGGATCTCAATTACGTCAAAGCCGACAAAGCCATCTTCGCCGGTGCGTTCATGAAGGACATCATCATGGAAGAGGCCAGCTTTCAGTACAGCGACTTTTCCGGGGTGAATATGCTCGGCGGCTTTATTCTCGGTTCCGATTTTAGGTGGTCAAATTTGCGGCAAATGGAAATGACCGCCGCCAGCGCCGAGGAGGTGAAATTTTCCGGCAGCGATCTGAGCGGCACGGTGCTGCGCGGCGCACGCCTGATCGATACCGAATTCGTCGGCGCCAATTTGCAAGGTGTCGATTTCGGCAATGCGTTGTTTGAAGCAACAAACTTTCGCGACGCGCGTAACATTCCCCACACCATCCAACACAAAATCGATCAAAACGGCATCGCCAATTGAGCTTGTTTTGTCCGGGCCTCTTTAGCCTTGCAATAGTACGCCAATCACTATATTATAAAAATCTAATATAAGGGGGCAGGCAATGACCTGTCCTTAATTGACTGAAAACAACACCCCGAAGGAACATCGATATGTTGGAACTTATTTTTTTATGGGCCGTGTCGGCTTTGGCGATTGGTTTCGCCGCTGTTATGGTTGTTCTGATGGCACGTCAGGTGGTGTGCCGTCTCAGCCGCATGGTGTTTTTCGACAGCCAAAAGACCTGCGACGCGCTCTAACTCAATTTGGCGTTTAAATGCGTTCTAGGCGTCCCAGCAGGGCTGGATTGTCCCATCCGGGCTGACGGTCTTCGATCGTCACGCCGTGAGTGTCGACGGCGTGGTGCTGCAATTCCGGAACGTTGACGGTGACTTGAATCCACCGTGTGACGACTTCATTGTTGAGGTCCGTCAGCACCGTGACGGCCAAGTCTTCGGGGCTTTCCCATTGCAAATCGGCTAAGGCTTCGAGGTAGGTTCCGAAAGAACGTGCCTCAAGGATGAGCTTGTCGGGCACGTATCGCACGTTCACCAACTGGCGCGCGCCGCCGCCGCCGGGCAGGTGCCCTGAAAGCGTGACGAGGTAATCCAGCTTGCGGTCGAGATTGCTGCTGAGCACCAGTAGGGCGCGCCGTTCGTTCAAATCCATGATGGCCTCCTGAGCTGTCGAATCATTTCTTGTAGCACGCCCGACAATTAGACGAACAGTCCGCGCTGAGGGCTGGGGGCATCCATGGGCGGGAAGTCGATGAAATTTCCGGGCGCGGCCTGAAACGCCAAGCTGCCGCCAATGCCGGTGATGTCTTGGGCGGTTTGAAAAATATCGGCAAGGTCGGTCCGCCACGTGTCGGGAAAAGGCTGGTCGGTGCGCACGATCAAATCCAACTTTTTCGTTTGCGATTTCATCAAGCCGTCAATCTGCACGTGACCTAAGTTGCTGAGCTCAATATCGAGAACAAAGCGCGTGCCGTCCCCTTCTCCGTCTTCGTCATCTTGTCCGCCACGGTTGCGATAATACATGCGCAGTTGTTCAAGTTGGTTACCGTTCCACAGCGGAATCAGCGCCAAACGCCAATCGCCCGATTGCGGCTCATCGACCAGCTTTGACATGATTTGCATGTCGCCGCCTAAGCGGCCGATCGTGCCCGGTCGATCGCGTTCGATCACCCGACTGGCGGTGTCGCCCAGCCAGGCCTTGATGTCGCCGCCCTTGAGCGCGCTGAGAAAAAACAGCATCTGGCTGCTGAGCTTCGCGCCGGGTTGCGGCAAGATGTTTTGCGTGATGTGTTGAAAACGCGCGGGGTCCGTATGCGCCAAGGCTTTCAGCGCTTCATCCAATTGCGACCAGGATTTTGCTTGGGCCAATGTTTCCGCCGGACCGGTGCCGCCAAGCTTGACGGCATCGGATGTGCTGGGCGGGCCCAGGACATTGTCCAGCTTCAACGTCACCCGCATGCCCTCATTGATCTTGGCGGTGGTTTCCAAGGCAATGGTGGCGTTGGGCGTTTGCACGATCGGTTGTCCTTGCGGCGTGGTGCCGGTGACGGTGCCGCTCAACGTCGCCCCCGCCGCCAATCCGCCACCGGGTCCAGGCGTGGCGGTGTTGAGTGCGGTACTGGGCAAATCAATGCGCACGATGGAAACCGTGAAGCGGGTGCCAGATGGCAACTGAATAGGCTGCGCCGTGGTGAGGGACGTTGGCTGAGCGCCTCCAGACGTAGATGTCTGTGGGGTAGGCGGTAAACCTGGAGCCGGAGTTTGACCCGCGCCAGGCTGCGTAGCTGTTGGCGGGGTGGGGACCGAAGCGGACAGGCTGGTCTGCGGTGTTGGCGCCACCTGCACAGGGCCAGGAGCCTGCTGAGAACCAGGAACTTGGGGCGTGCTGGATGTCGGGACGGTCGCTGGGCGCACCAATGTTGCGCTGATGCGCATCCCTTCCATCAACGGCGGGGCACTGATGCGGTTGGCCGCCAGCGACGGGGCACCCGCGTTTTGCAGTGCGGTTTGAGCCGTTTGTGTGCCCGGCACCGGCTTGCCGTTGATTTCGGTGATGAGGAACTGAGGCTGGGGCGTTAACCGGCTGAGCATCAGCGTCAGCACTGCGCCCTTGGGAATGGGCAAAGCCGTTTGCAGCGTGATTGGGCCTAAGGTGGTTTCCACCTGAACCTGATTGGCAGGCAATGATTGGGTCGCCGGTGGTGCAGGCGGGGGCGCGGATGGCGTCACGGATGGCGTTGCCGGTTGTGCTGCCATGGCGGTGGGGGCGGCCTGCGTTGCCTGGCTGGGCTGGACAACTTGGCTGGCTTGCAAAGACTGTCCCGGGCGAAGTTGGCTGATCGCTTCGGGGGCTTTGACGACCACGGCCACAGCTTGGCTCGCCTGCGGTGCGGCTGGCGGCGGCGGCGGCGGCGGCGGTTGTACGGTCGGCATGGCGTAACCTTTCGGGGTTCTTCCCTTTGGTTAGGACTGATCCGGTTAGGACCTATGCCTTTCGATCAAAACACCTAGTCGATCAATTTTCGGGCAATCAACGTGATGTCTTGCGCGGCCTCGGCGTTTGGATAGCGCGTCAGCAAAGGCACTTGGGCCTTGATGGTTTCGCGCACCTTCGGATCGCGGCGCACGACCCCTAATAATGGCGGAGAAATCTTTAGAAATCCTTCACATGCCTTCAAAAGGGTGTTGTAGGTGCGCTCACCCTCGCGGGTGGAATTCGCCGCGTTGATGACGATGCGGATGTCCAGCTTAGGCCGTTCCATGTGGGTCAGCTTGATGAACGCGTAGGCGTCCGTCAGTGACGTCGGCTCATCAGTCGCCACCACCATGCAGGTCCCGACGTTATGGGTCAGCTGGCGCACGGTGCGCTCGACTCCCGCACCCAGATCCAAAATCACATGGTCGTAAGCTTGGGCCAAAAGCGCCAAGTCTTCGTTGAGCATCTGCAAGCGCGATGTCGGGATGTTCGCCAGCCCGCCGGAACCGGAGCGTCCGGCGATGATGTCGAAGCCGCCTTGGGGGAACGGCAGGACCGCTTGGTTGAGTGTCAACCGTCCGGCGATCACCGAGCCGAGGTCTTGTTGCGGCATCAGGCCCAACTGAATATCGAGGTTCGCCAGCCCCAGATCGCCATCGAACAACAGCACTTTACGTTCTTTGTTGGCCAGCGCGTTTGCCAGCGTGATGGCTAAAAAGGTCTTACCCACACCGCCTTTGCCCGATGCAACGGCGATGATGTTTTGACCTTTGCCGCGTTTGGCGGGCGATGGGGGTGTGATCGTGTTTGACATGGTTTGAGGTTAGTCCAGGTTAGACTTGACCGACAGTCTTGATTTTGGCTTTGGGGTGAATTTCGTTCTGGCTCATTACCACGGTCGAAGGGCGGAACCGTTCGATGATGGAGCGCACATACGGGCGGATTCCGGGGCTGGTCATCAAGGCCGGAACCTCGCCCATCATGGCTTGGCGTTCATAGGCGTTGCGCAGCTGGGTGATGAATTCTTGCAAATGCGTCGGCGCCATCGACAGTTGGCGATCGTCGCCTTGACCGACTAGGCTCTCGGCAAAGCGTTGCTCCCATTCCGGCGATAGCGACAGCAGCACGATCACGCCTTGGTCGTTGACGTTCATGTCGCTGATTTGGCGTGCCAGACGCGCGCGCACGTGTTCGGTGATCATGGTGACGTTGCGGGTCATGCCGCAGGCTTCGGACACGCCTTCCAAAATGGTCGGCAGATCGCGGATCGACACGCGTTCCGTCAGTAGGTTTTGCAGCACGCGCTGGGTGCCGCCCATGGAGATTTGCGCCGGGATCATTTCTTCGACCAGTTTCTTGTGCTCGTCATCCAGCTCGTCGATGAGTTTCTGCGTTTCCGCATACGACAGCAGTTCGGGCATGTTGTCTTTGATGATTTCGGTCAGGTGCGTGGTGATCACGGTGGCGGGATCGACCACGGTGTAGCCGCGGAACAAGGCTTCTTCGCGGTTTTGCTCATCGATCCACATGGCCGGTAGGCCAAAGGTCGGCTCCACCGTTTTTTCGCCGGGCAGGGTGATTTCTTCGCCGCGCGGGTCCATCACCAACAACATGTTGGGGCGCAGCTCACCGCGTCCGGCTTCGATTTCCTTGGTCCGCACGATGTAGGTGTTGGCGTCCAGCTGCATGTTGTCTTGAATGCGCACGGACGGCATGACGAAGCCCATCTCGGTGGCGATTTGGCGGCGCAGCGCCTTGATCTGATCGGTCAGACGTTTGCCGTCGCGCGGATTGTTGATCAGCGACAGCAGTCCGTAACCCAGCTCAAGACGCAGCAGATCAATCTTCAGCGCGGTGGAGATCGGCTCATCGGGTGTCGCTTCGGCTTGCTGAAATTCAATGGCTTCAGCTTCGGCCTCTTCTTCAGCTTTTACTTTTTCTTGGCTGCGATTGGTGAAAAACGCGATGGAAAAGGTAACCGCCGACAAAAACATGAATGGGAAAAACGGAATGCCCGGCAACAACGCCATGGCGCCCAACAAAAAGGAACTGACGCCCATGGCGCGCGGTTGACCGCCGATCTGTTTGAACAGAGCCTTTTCCGTGGCACCACGAACGCCCGCTTTGGTCACCATCATACCGGCGGCGATGGACACCACCAGGGCGGGGATTTGCGTCACCAAGCCGTCACCGACGGTCAGACGGGTGAAATTGTCGGCGGCATTGGCGAAGGTCATGCCGTGCTGCGCGACACCGATGACCATGCCGGCGATGACGTTGATAAATGTGATCAAAAGTCCGGCGATGGCGTCGCCGCGCACGAACTTTGACGCACCGTCCATGGACCCGAAAAACGTGCTTTCGTCTTCCAGTTCCTTGCGCCGGTTGCGGGCTTGCTCTTCGTCGATAAGCCCGGTGGACAGATCCGCGTCGATGGCCATCTGCTTGCCGGGCATGGCGTCCAAGGTGAAGCGCGCGGACACCTCGGCGATGCGACCGGAACCCTTGGTGATGACGATGAAGTTCACCAACACCAAAATCATGAACACAATGATGCCGATGACGAAGTTGTTGCCCATGACAAAGCCGCCAAAGGCCTGAATCACTTGTCCCGCCGCGTCCGTGCCTTGGTGTCCACCAGCTAAAATCAAACGTGTTGATGCCAAGTTGAGCGCTAGGCGGATCATCGTCGCGAGCAGCAGAACCGTAGGAAACGTGTTGAATTCAAGCGGCTTTTCGATGAACAGCACGGTCATCAAGATGAGCACCGCAAAGGTGATCGAAAACGCCAAGCTGGCGTCCAGCAACCACGTCGGCATGGGCAGGATCAGCACCACCAAAATCGCAACGACGCCCATCGCCATCATGATGTCGCCGCGTTTACTTATGGCCGTCAGAAGCGAACGGCCCCCTGCAAAGGGATCGTCGGCAACGGCTGTTGGTGTGCTTTCGTCTGCCATGTTTGGTCGTTAGAGCCTGATGGTTAAAGGGTTAGAGGGGCGGTTGCTCGCCATCCGCTCCACCCGGTGAGGGAACGTTGAAGCCTTCAGAATTGTATTGTTTAAGCTTATTGCGCAGCGTGCGGATCGAAATGCCGAGGATGGTCGCCGCGTGGGTGCGGTTGCCCAGGCAATGGCCCAGCGTGTTGATGATCAGCTCGCGCTCGACCTCCGACACGGTTTTGCCGACCATCGCGCCCGGATCGGCGCTGGCGGGCGAAGCGGCGGTGGCTGTCGCGGCGGCATTTCTGGGGCCAAGCGGTGAGTCGCTCAGCATGATCGCATCTGCGCCGATTTCATCACCGTTGGCCAGTAAGATGGTGCGATGCATGGCATTTTCCAATTCCCGCACATTGCCCGGCCAGGCATAAGCCAGTAGCTTTTCTTGGGCGGGTTCGGAAAGGCTGCGGGCCTGAATACCATTGGCTTCGGAGTATTTGGCGGCGAAGTGACGGGCCAGCGCGATGATGTCGTCGGGACGTTCTTTCAACGGCGGCAAGTCGAGATTCATGACGTTGAGACGGAAGTACAAATCTTCGCGAAAACCGCCGCTGGCGACGTGGTCTTCCATGTTGCGGTTGGAGGTGGCGAGAATGCGCACGTTGACCTTCACCGGTTTGTTGGAGCCGACACGGTCGACTTCGCGTTCTTGCAGAACCCGCAGCAACTTGGCTTGCAGGCGCGGTTCCATTTCGCTGATTTCGTCGAGCAAAATGGTGCCGCCGTTGGCTTCTTCAAACTTGCCGATGCGCCGCGCCACCGCGCCGGTGAAAGCACCTTTTTCATGGCCGAACAGTTCGGATTCCAAAAGGTTTTCCGGGATTGCGGCGCAGTTGACGGCGATGAACGGGCCATTTTTGCGTTTGCTTTTGATATGCAGATAGCGCGCCATCATTTCTTTGCCCGTGCCGCTGGGCCCGGTGATGAGGATCGAGGCCTCGGACGGCGCGACTTGGTCGGCGAGCTTGATGATCTCGGTCATGCGCGCGTCGGTGTGGATGAAGTCGGAGTTTTCTTCCGCCACCGCCGTCAGAACCGCGCCGATCAATTCGGCGTCGGGGGGCAGGGGGATGTATTCTTTGGCGCCGGCCTTGATGGCGCGCACGGCGGCCTGGGTGTCGTTGCCGACGCCGCATGCGATCACCGGCACGGCGATGCGTTCGGCCTCAAGACTGCCGATCAGGGTGGCGAGATCTTCTTGAACATCGGCCAAGACCAAATCCGCACCTCGCCCGGAGCGCAGGAAATCAAGTCCATCTTCGATGGTGTCGACATGATTGACCTTCGCGCCACGTGACAAGGCGATCTGGCTGGCTGCGCCGACCTGTCCGTCCAAAGTTCCAATGATGAGCAATCGCATAGGCGTGAGCTTTCTCAGTCGAAGTATTCAACACGTTTTGCCGGGGGCAGGACGCTGTTGAGCATCATTTCCAGACGGCGCGGATTTTCTTGGCGGCCGATCGATGCGGCCCCCATGACATAGATGTTGTTGACCATGGCTTCTTCGGTGGAGTTGCGGTCCAGCTTTGACGCCATCGGCGCAAACACCATGTTGGAGAGCACCGCGCCGTAAAAGGTGGTCAGCAGGGCCACGGCCATGGCCGGGCCGATGGATGCGGGATCATCCAAGTTGCCAAGCATTTGTACCAAACCGATAAGCGTGCCGATCAGGCCCATGGCGGGGGCGAATTCAGCGGCTTTTTTCAGCACGCTGGCGCTCTTTTGATGGCGCTGTACGGTGGAAAACATATCTTTCTTCAAGATCGTCTCGACCTCTTCGCCGGGGGTGCCGTCAACCACCATGGACATGCCTTTGTACAGCAACGGCTCGCTTTCCAGCTGGTCGAGAACGCCTTGCAGCGACAAGACGCCTTGGCGGCGCGCCAGTTCGGCGATTTGCAGCACTTGGATGGCGGCTTCGGACGGATCACGAGAGGTGTAGGAGATGGTTTTGACGATGACCTTGGCGGTGCGCCCCATTTCCTGCAAGGAGAAGCAGATCATGGTCACGCACAGCGTGCCGCCGATGACGATCAGAACCGAGGGCACGTTGACGAACGAGCCCGGTGAGCCCCCCGTCACGATGGCGGCGATCACAAGGCCGAAGCCACCGATCAGGCCAATAATCGTCGCGATGTCGGTCGACGACTTGGCCTTGGTAATGTGAATGGTGCTGTCCGCCATAGGAATGGTCTCTTTACCGCTTTCGTCTCGATATTAAATTGCGAGAAATTAAGTTCGGTCGGTCTTGATGATTTCCGTCATGGTCACGCCCAGGCGGTCTTCGACCACCACCACTTCGCCGCGCGCGACGAGACGGTTGTTGACGTAGATGTCGATGGCTTCACCGACCTTGCGATCCAATTCGACCACCGCGCCACGGCCCAATTTGAGCAATTGGCTAACCTGCATGGTCGCTTTGCCGAGAACCGCCGACACTTGAACCGGAATGTCGTAGACAGCTTCCAGGTCGCGCGCGTTGCGCGGCATGTCGGTAAATCCCGCAGCTTCGGCGAAGGTCGCCTCGGCTTCTTCATCCTCGCCGGTTTTCGGCGCGGGAGCAGGTTCTTCCAGTTCGTTGAGCTCTAGACTTTTTTCATCTGCCATGTCGATCTCCTGGGCTAAAGTCGTTTAGCCACTGTTTTCCGGGGGTTCCGGCGTCTCATCGTCAATCATTTCATCGCCACCTTGGCCAATTTCGGGGCCCGTTTCGAGACCAGTTGCGGCCCCATCTGGTGCCGCAAGGTCTGGGGCGTCTTGTTCAATCGGTGTCGGGGGCTCGGCTTGATCCGCTTCGACTGGGATATCGGCCTCAATTGGAGCATCCGCAAGCGACTCCGTAGAGACAGCCTCATTGTCCTCGACTGGCGCGTCGTTCACAACCTCTTGTGCGGTCTCTGGTGTGAGGACGTTGGCGCGCTCGGTGCCCAAATTGCGCTCAATGATCTCGTCGATTTCCTGCCACATCAACGCGCTGTCACGAACCATGCCGCCGCCATCCCATTCGATTGCGGCGTCGCCTTCGGCTATTTTGGCGTCGGCCATTACGGTTACCGTGCCTTCGCGACCGCGCAGCGCCGCCAATTCAGTGACTTTAGCTTCGACGGTGCCTTTCATGTCCGGGGCTACGCGGATGATCAGGGTCGGTGATCCGGATGTGCGCTGCATGGCTTCGATGATCATGTGTGTGATCTCGTCCATGGTCTTGTCCATGTTGAGCGCCGGAAACAGTTTGCGTACGATGACCGTCGCCACCGCCACGGCATCACGGCTGTGCTCTTCCTTGTCGTGGGCAAAGGCATCGAACAGGTTCGCCACCTGGGCGCTGATGATGTCCATGGTGTTGGCTAATCGTTGTTCCAGCGCTGAGGTTAAGTCGCGGGTGGCCTCGGTGTGTCCGGCTTGGAAACCTTCTTCGCGGGTGCGCGCCATGTCTTCTTCGGTGAAGGTAAGGGGCACATCGGCAAGCGTTTCTTCTTCGATTTCAACAAGCTCATCCTCGGGCTCAACTTCAGCTTGAGCTTCCAACTGTGCTTTGAGGTTCGCTTCGGGACTGAAGTCCGTATCGAACAGGAACTTTTTGAGGCCGCCTGCAGTCATTGTTGTTTCCGTTGCCTCGGTTGTCATTGACGTTGTCATCATATCAGTAAATCAGCTGTTCTTCTTCGCCTTGACCGGCGATGACGATTTCACCAGAGTCGGCCAGTTGCTTGGCGACGGTGACGATGGCCGCTTGGGCCTCGTCGACGTCTTTGAGGCGCACCGCGCCCATGGCGTCCATATCTTCGCGCATGATCTTCGCCGCGCGTTCGGACATGTTGGAGAAGAAC
>Ga0316204_10001972_pt1 | contig 50469 bp, 46 predicted proteins | sample 6monrhotite_MG_2_FD_205661 | JGI IMG/M metagenome (GOLD analysis project Ga0316204, IMG submission 205661) | Microbial mat bacterial communities from mineral coupon in-situ incubated in ocean water Damariscotta River, Maine, United States -... | ecosystem: Environmental > Aquatic > Marine >... | reverse complement strand
GGAAATATGGGTTTCAAGGAGTTCTAATTTTTTGACTGGATGATTATACACATCAGTATTCAGCATGCTTGATATATGAAAGCTCATTTGTCAATCATAGCATGCTACTTAGCGAAGCAGTCTTATACATCAATCAAATCAGGATTGATATTCGAACACCTAACTACCACCATGTTACTTTGATGAGGTATGTCCGCTGAGGCCAGTAGCGGACTTTCACAGAAATGGAGCTGAACACCTACTACCAATGATAAGCAATTATTCGTATAAATTTTATTTAATGGCTAGTAATAATTATGAATAAATTCCAATATTTCATTAGCAGGCAATGGCTTACTAAAATAATACCCTTGCAGATAATCACATCCATGCTCCATGAGGTAATCACGTTGTGCTTCAGTTTCCACGCCTTCCGCAACTACAGTTAAATTTAAATTATGAGCCAGGGCTATGGTCGCCGTACAAATTGCAGCATCATTAGAATCGATTTCAATATCACGAACAAAGCTTCTATCTAATTTTAATGTATGGATAGGTAAACGCTTTAAGTAAGCAAGTGATGAGTACCCCGTACCGAAATCATCGATTGAAATACGAATACCAAGTTTTCGTAATGCTTCTAGCTGCTTTACAGCTAACTCTGGATTATTCATGGCTGCAGTTTCAGTAATTTCAAATTCCAGATTAATTCCATCAATATCATGAATTTGCATAATTGATTTAATTTCTTCAGTAAGTGCTTCTGACTGCAATTGTTTAGTGGATAAATTTATTGCAATCCGATAACCCCTTAGCCCATCAGATTCCCATGCAACAATTTGACGGCACACCTCATTGATCACCCATCTTCCAAGCTCATGAATAATCCCTGCATCCTCTGCAATAGGAATAAATATTTCTGGTGAAATCATCCCCTCCACAGGATGATTCCAACGAATTAATGCTTCCATCGAGATAATTTTAAGATCTGCCGAATTTATTTGAGGTTGATAGTGAATCGTCAATTGCTCACTATGTAAGGCAGCACGTAATTCACGTTCGATTTTTATTCGTTCATTTGCTGCAATGAACATAGATTCAGTGAAGTAATGATATGTGTTACGACCATGCTCTTTTGCATGATACATAGCTACATCAGCCGTTCTCAATAGCTCCTCAACACCATCACCATCATCAGGATAAATACTGATGCCAATACTCGGGCTAGTGCTAAGTTCATATCCGCTAATTTCAAACGGCTTACCAATTTCATCTATTATTTTTTCAGCTATGACTGCAGCCTGAGAATTGTCATTTATACCTGTAAGCACTATAACAAACTCATCACCACCTATCCTGGCGGCTATATCACTTTCACGTATACAATTTCTTAGGCGCATAGCCACATTTATTAAAAGTTGATCCCCAATATGATGTCCTAAAGAGTCATTAATATCTTTAAATCTATCAAGATCAATAAATAAAACAGCAAGTTGCAATTGATCTCGATGAGAACTGGCTATTGCTTGTTCAAGATAATTTTCCAAATTAAATCGGTTATTAAGTCCAGTAAGAATATCATGAAGGGCCAGATGCTCTATACGAGCCTCTGATTCTTTCCGTTCACTTATATCTGAAAAGCTTGCAATATAAAATAACACATTATCATCTTCATCACGGATTGCAGAGATTGCGATCCACTTAGGGTAAATTTTTCCATCTTTATTTTTATCCCATAATTCCCCTTGCCAGAAGCCCTCATTCTCCAATGCTTTCCACATTTCCTGATAGGTAATTAATGATGTCTTACCGCTAGATAAAATCTTAGGATTTTTTCCTACAACCTCATTCAAACTAAAACCCGTTTGCTTAATGAATGCCGCATTGACATTAAGTATAAGATTTTGATTATCGGCTATCAGTATCGCTTCACCGCTATTCTCAAATGCATTAGCATAAATTTGTAATTCATCTGCCGCGTCTTCGGCTTTTCTCTTTGCATCTGCAAGGTCTTGATGTGCCAGCCCAATACTATTGGCCATTTCCTTCATGGAAATAGTTAGCTGGCCTACTTCATCCTCTGAATCGGATACTAGAGGGGCTGATAAATTACCAGAAGAGATTTTTTTAGACCAATTTAATAAGTTATATAGGCGCTGAGTAATGCTTTGAGTAACAATAAAGGCGATAAGCAGTAACAATCCACCGCCAATTATACCGAGAACAATAGTGACAATGAGATTTCTATTCGCAGATGACATCAATGTTTTGCGCAACGAAGTAAAGTCCTCAAACTCACGACGCTTAAGTTTCTGTAACCCATCAATGATGCCTGGAATAAACTGACTTTCAACTTGCGTTAGATATTCAAATGCTGATTCCTTTTCGAAGTCAGAACTAAGTTGTTGTATTATATTTGTTTTTTCAAAATACTCATTCATTAAAACTAATAGCATCTGAGTATTTTTGACACTAACGTTATGAGAATCAACATGATTATGACTTATGAGGGAAATATTCATATCTATCTGATCTTTAACGTATTCAAACTCAACATCAATTTCTGACATTGAGTAAGCTTCTTCGCTAGCCACATGCCTAATACTCAACATTCTATATTGCTGCAGCGATGTCTCAATGTCTTCAATAACTTTTAGTTTTTTGTCACCTTCAATATATATACGACCTAGTGCAGAAACAGAATCTTGCAAAATAAATGCTGAGTATATTGTTGCGAACATACCAATAACCCCAACTATAAGCATTGGAATAATTAGCTGTTTATAGAGAGAAAGATTGGTTAAGCGTCTAATCATATCCCGGACAGATTATTGTGCTTCAACTTTAAATTTTGCTGCGCGAAAAATTTCTCTTGCTTCACTTCCTTGAATAAATTGCAATAAATAATTAATATTTTCGTTATGCATAGTATTTTTAATTGGTGCCATGTAATAACGAATAGGAGGATGCCAGGATGTATTAACTGAATATATTACTCTATGTTTTTCGCTGATGTTGCTGGCAAATAGAATACCAACTGTATTGGCGTCTGAATCAGCAAGTGTTTCAGCTAATAATGTAATATGCTTTTTCGTTTTTATTTTATTTCTTACATTACCCCAAATCCCAGTAGACTTCATTGCTTGCTTAGCGTATCGACCGAAAGGAGCTGTTCCCGGATCTCCAATGAGAATGGATTTGACTTTTGCGGAAGCAAGTTCGTTCCAATCAGAAATTTTTAAATTACTATCTTTTCGCGTAGCCACAACCAGTTCATTACCCCAGGGGCTAGTAACCTGATCTGCTTGAACCAGACTATTCTTGATCATGTAATCCATCCATTTACGATTAGCTGATACATATATATCAGCTTTAATTGCGTTTCCATTTAAGCCTTTAGCAAGACGGCCAGACGATTTGCATATGTAGTTAATCGTGATGTCATTTGTGTTTACAAAAATCCTGCCCACTTCTTTAATAGCCGAGCAAGTTGAATTCGCAACCGCTAGGTTGAGTTCACCAGCATGCACCACTGTAGTTGAGGCAATTCCAGAAGCGCCAATTAATAATATTAAGTAATAATAATGGAAAATATTTTTCATTTTCTTATACTCACCAAGATCATAGTTTGCTTATTTGGAAAGCTTAAATGATTATTAAATCATTAAGCACCAGGTACTCAAAATATATTATAAACATTATTATTTATAATGTTATTCTAGTTGTTATTCTACAAAATGTCAGTAAATACTAGGCGGTGTGTGCTTTACAATAACAATCACGGATATTTGAATAGTCTGCTATAAAATATTAGCAGACACTGATGGTACCATATCACTCATGTCCGCTTTAGCTCGAAACCTGTCACCGAATTTCTTAAAAATGTAAGTATGTCCGATCTACGCTAGTCAGCCTCCTTACGCCCAAAAGTAACGCCCTCACTTCTGAGATGTTAGCAGTCTGCCAACACCGTATTTCAACCACTGGTCAATAAGGTATAATGCTTCTTTATCCTTTTAATCCCTTTATGAAAATCGAATATATAAACCATGATTACCTTATACGGCATCCCCAACTGTGACACGATTAAAAAAGCCCGTAAGTGGCTTAAAGACAATGGCAAAGACTACGAATTTTATGATTATAAAAAACAGGGCGTGCCCGAAAAAGAACTTAAGACCTGGGTAAAACAGCTTGGCTGGGAAATTCTTCTTAATAAACGTGGCACCACCTGGCGAAAGCTTGATGACGACACTAAAAATGCAGTGAATGAAAAATCTGCGATTAAAATAATGCTAGAGAACCCAAGCATTATTAAGCGCCCCGTACTCGCCAGTAGTAAAACATTAATAGTTGGGTTTTCTGTTGATGAATACGCAAAACTATAATTAATAATACGCCCACTAAACACTATTAATTGTACAAAGTAATTTAATAAAATCACTTTGACGCATTATTCATAACTAACTTCTCATCACATTATGAAAAACATTAGCGATATTAATTTACTAAAACATTTGGCGTCTGAAGGTGCTCTTTTTATATTATTTGGCGGTGACAACTGTAGCGTATGCAAAAGTATTCGCCCTCAATTACAAGTCATGCTAGAACACAACTTTCCGCAGATGCATTGTGTTTATGTAGATTGTGGGGCTTCACCAGAGATATGCGCACAATACGGCGTTTTTAGTTTGCCCGTAGTGAAGGCCTATATTGATGGAATGGTGATTGCTAAAGAAGTTGGCGCCTTTAGTATTAAACAACTAATAAAAACACTGGAAAGACCTTATACGATGTGGCTTTCTTCCGACGGTAAGCCAACTGACAGGTAAACTCACAACCCATAACAATTATCCTCTTGTCCTTTTGTGATCCTCACAATGGATTTAAACACCTAAAAAATTGTTTTTTTCTTAGCCATCATATCTATTAATTAAACAGTTAAGCGATTAAACACTATTGTACAGTTAAAGATAATTAAGCAGCCTCACGCTTATGCCTGTCATGTAAGAAGCGAAGCACCTCTGCACGATAATGATTAAATTGTTCATTATCCGCCAACTCAAGTCGGTTTCTTGGACGCTCTAAGTCAACATGCAATATTTCACCAACCGTGGCCGCTGGGCCATTAGTCATCATAACAATGCGATCAGACAGCAGTACCGCCTCATCAACATCGTGTGTAATCATAATGACTGTATTACCTAAATCCGCATGAATTTCCATTAAAGAATCCTGCAAATGCGCCCGTGTTAATGCATCTAATGCACCAAATGGCTCATCCATTAGCAAAACCTTAGGCTCCATAGCTAATGCCCTAGCAATACCGACACGCTGTTTCATCCCACCTGATATTTCAGATGGCAATTTATCTTTTGCATGTGTCATATGCACCAACTCTAGATTGTGCATAATCCAGTCATGGCGCTCAGCTTTACTTTTTGTAGATTTAAAAACCTGATCGACTGCCAACGAAACATTCTGGTATGAAGTTAACCAAGGCAATAAAGAGTGATTTTGAAATACCACTGCTCTTTCAGGCCCTGGTTCATTAACTTCTTTATTCTCTAAAAGCACACCACCTGTTGTCGCCTGATACATACCTGCCACAATATTTAAAACAGTCGATTTACCACAACCTGAGTGACCTATAAGTGAGATGAATTCTTTTTCTGCGATATCCAAATTCACATCATCAAGTGCTTTATATGGACCATTATCAGTTGGAAACTCAATGGAAACCTGAGTTAATTGTAAAAATGAATTTGACATAAAAAATTCCTAATAAGACTAATCTGTAATCATGCAACACTATTAACGAATAACCGCATTTCTATCCCATGAAACTTTTTGTTGAAAGTACTGCATGGTTCTATCTAACATGAATCCAATAATACCGATTGCAAATACAGCCACCATAATGCGTGCTAGTGAGTTGGAACTACCATTTTGAAATTCATCCCATACAAACTTGCCTAAGCCAGGGTTCTGCGCCAACATTTCTGCGGCAATTAAAACCATCCAACCAATACCCAGAGATAAACGTAAGCCCGCAAAAATCATTGGCACTGATGATGGCAATACAATTTTATAGATTTTTGTAAACCAGCTTAATCGTAATACGCGACTCACATTGATTAAATCGTTGTCAATACTCGACACACCTATTGAGGTGTTAATAATCGTTGGCCACATACAGCACAGAGTAACGGTGATTGCTGAGGTTACAAACGATTTCGAAAACATAGGATCATTGCTTACATATAAAGCACTAACTATCATGGTCACAATAGGCAACCATGCAAGCGGTGAAACCGGCTTAAATATTTGTATTAATGGATTAATAGCACGATGTACTGTTGTACTCAGCCCGCTTACTATACCAATAGGTATAGCAATTAAACTTGCAACAATAAAGCCCGTTAACACGGTGTATAAGCTTGTTAACATCTGGTCAAAAAATGTTGGCTTACCCGTATAGGCCCTTATTTTAATTTTTGCATCAGGATTTTTTTCTAGCTTTTTGGCATTGCGTTTTTCCTGGCGTTCATAAAATTTTTCTTCTTTCACACGTTCTGCAACATGCTCATCATATAAAGTAATTGACTGTTGCCACACTTGAGATGGACCGGGCACTTCGCCGAGAGAAGTAACTATCTGCGATGCAGTACCACCCCAAATACCGAGAAATAGTAGAAAGGCCACAAAAGGAATCACAAATGATTTGATTATTTTACTTCCTATGTCCTTGGGTACTTTGAATGGCAATACAAACGCCATGGAATTACTCCTATTGATTTCATCAATGATAATTTTATATGTTACTTAAACAACTTAGAGTCTGCTTTTTAATCGCCTACTCTCCAAACTATATTCTTCTGGAAAGCAGGCTTATTTAATTCACTTAATTGTGTCGGCCCCTTTCAAACCGATTTTGAATTTCTTCAGATATTCATTCGGTGATTTACCGTTATAGGTAATACCATCAATAAAGTCAGTTTGTGGTGCACGGAAACCATCTTCTGTGGCAAAGTCCGGAAACTCTGATGCATTTAACTTACCTTCTTTGATCAGCTCTTTTGCTGCCTGCTCATAGATATCTGGACGATATACCTTTTTCGCAATATCCATATACCAACTATCTGGCTTGGAATCAGCGATCTGTCCCCAACGACGCATTTGCGTTAAATACCAGATGGCATCTGAGTAGTATGGGTAGGTTGCGTTATAACGGAAGAACACATTGAAATCAGGCACAGCACGTTTATCACCTTTTTCGTATTCAAATGTACCGGTCATACTATTCGCAATTACATCGTAATCTGCACCTACATAATTACTTTGTGAAAGAATCTTCACCGCTTCAGGGCGATTCTTATTATTCTCAGCATCTAACCATTTAGCTGCACGTATCATTGCCTTTACAACGGCAATATGTGTATTTGGGTTCTTATCTGCCCAGTTTTTACTCACACCGAAAACTTTTTCAGGATTATTTTTCCAGATTTCATAATCTGTAATAACTGGCACACCAATGCCTTTAAATACGGCCTGCTGATTCCATGGTTCTCCAACACAGTAACCATAAATAGTTCCGGCTTCCATCGTACTAGGCATTTGTGGCGGCGGGGTTACAGATAGAAGAGCATCCGCTGCAATCGTTCCTGAAATATCTCCCTTAGCTGGTGCATAATATCCAGGATGAATACCACCTGCCGCTAACCAATAACGTAACTCATAGTTATGCGTAGAAACTGGGAATACCATTCCCATTTTGAATGGCTTGCCTTCTGCTTTATATTTTTCAACGACAGGCTTCAATGCATCGGCTTTAATTGGATGAATTGGTTTACCATTTTCATGTGGAATATGCGGCTTCATCTGTTTCCAGATATCATTAGAAACCGTTATAGCATTACCGTTTAAATCCATGCTGAACGCAGTAATAATATCGGCTTTAGTACCAAAGCCAATCGTTGCACCTAATGGTTGGCCTGCCAGCATATGTGCACCGTCTAGTTCACCATCTATGGTTCTATCCAGTAATACCTTCCAGTTTGCCTGTGCTTCTAAAGTGACATAAAGACCTTCATCTTCAAAATATCCTTTTTCATAAGCTATAGCCAAAGGCGCCATATCAGTTAATTTAATAAAACCAAACTTAAGCTCTTCTTTTTCAAGTTCACCTGCCTGAGCAGTAGCAAAGCCTAAGCTGCATGACATGGCGACAGCATAAGATAATGTTTTAATAAAATTTCTTTTGCCTACTTTTTTATCATTCAAAAACATGTACATCTCCAATAAATTTAATGCAAAAAAAGCGACCAATACATACATTAAATAACAGTATGCTTTATCGTCTCCGCCCGCACATAGCTAACCTAGGCTTAGTCTAAAATTAATTCAATTATTATTTAAAACTAAAACAATAGAAATAAAAGAATGATCATCATTGATCGTCATTTACTTATATGCATTTTATATACCAAATTTTAATATAAACATTTATTAAAATATAAACTATTGATTAATATAACTTTATTAGACAAACCAAAAGTCTAAAATCGCTGCAAAAATCAAACAAGAGCTATTGAGGTGCACCTTATTGGTGCGTCTTATTGATGTATGTAGCCTGCATATAATTTTGGCGCGATTAATTAGTGCGCCAATATTACTGGCAACAAAATATGAAATTATTAGGAATATATAATTGGTAAAATGAAGCCACTTCAAATGAAATGAAGTGTGTATACGTGCACTGCGCTAGCGATTTAACGCTTTACCCATCCAATATTCAAGGCTGTTATCAATAAATTCCTTCACCGGAATATAATGCGATCCATCACATGAAAAATTAAGCCCTACCATGCCATTTATTATGTTCAATGAAGCAGAGCGCAAATATACATTATCATCCGCATAACGTAGCTGCTTATACTGCTTATAAGCTTGATGTATTTGATCTTCTGTTACACAGGCATCCCTAGGATACTTTAGTTTGGGATAACAACTAAATACAGTTCCATCTAAAATTTCATCAATAGTATGTAATTGATAATGATGTGGACTATCGTACAGCCAGAGGCTCAAACGCGAACTTGAATAATGTAATTTGATATGAAAAACACCATGATTCAAGTAAAGTTGTTTCACCAAATCATTTACTCTATCAATATTAATATCTAATAAGCTTTCATTACGCTGTTGATGAAATAAGCCTCCTCGTATTGCCGGGTCCCCCTTGAACTGCTGCACATGGCTAAACTCATCTCGAATAGATTCATCCAGGGAAATATCGTTTAAATTAAAATCGGCAAATAAAAAGCCCTTAAGCCCATCATCTAAATGAATTGCATGTAATAAGGTCATACATGTTTTTCCGGTTCTTTCATCACGATACATCTCTGATAAAATCATACCTTTTAAAGGTACTGCAGATTGTAAATAAGGCCTATCTGATAAGTTTTGTCCACGATAGTCTGAATTGATTTTTTCGATAGTTATATTCGACGATATTTGCTTATAGTTACAATCTGTAACATACAGCATTGAACAATGATTTAGCTTTGACATTTCTTTTTTTAAAAATATATCTAACTGGCCAATATTATTTATTTTCTTTATACAACCATTGGCTATCTCTGTCATATAGTCGCCCACCAGCGAACATAGCAATCTTTTTTTTGAGGAAATTTCCTGAGAAAAAGCCATCACATCAGAGTTCATATCTAACGAAGAACTTTAGACATAGATATTAAATTTCGTGCAACTTCACCTAGTTTATTACCTGTATCCATAGCCATTCGCCTCATTGCATTATAAGCATCATTCTCATTCATTTTATATGAACTCATTAACATGCCTTTTGCACGTTCAATATCTTTTCTATCGTTTAAGCGTGCTTCCAATGATTCTATATTCTTATTTAATTCTTGAATTTCTTCCAATCGACCACGAGTCACTTTATAACGGGCTAGATTTATCTGTAATAAGCTGGTCACGCGTTCTACAGATATATTTCCTACTACACAGCTATCTGCGCCTGCAAAAATGACAGTTTCAATAATACTTTCATCAGCACCATATGCCAGTACAACAACAGGACAAATTACCAATTCATGAAACATCTTCAATTGATGTAGAATTCTTTCATCGGGTACCGCTATTGATATAATCAGAATATCCGGCCTATCAGTTTTCACTACATCAAACCATGGAGAATCTATCGAAAATGATAAATTCACGGTAAAACCAGAATCGTCCAGCAACATCGCTGTGTCATTCTGGTATTTAACATTGTCGTAAATTAATGCAGTTTTCATAATACGCTTTATTTAATGATACCTACCCTGGCTTTCTATGAAACCGGCCCTTCTAGGCAAGCTAATAAGTTTTAATTTAACTGTTACATCTAACGATACTTTATTACTTAAAATTAGCTTCTAGTGCTAAGACAATTTTTTGTGCGTCTATTGAATAGCTATCAGCACTTCAGTCAGATAACTTTAATAGACATTGATATTTATATTTAATACTTTGTATTCATAAAGCAGAAAACGTGCCAATAGATAAGATATTGATTTTACGGGATTTAATGATAGATAACATACTGACAATGCACCAATTTAGTTAGCTGCACGATAATGGGTACTTTCGAAAATATTTTTAGAGAAACGCAATTTTATAAAATCTATTGCTAAATTATTTAATGCACTACTATCAAGGCTAGCTTCATGACTGTGTCTTATTCTATTTAGAATCCACTATTGCAAAACTATTAATTTCAAATAAGTATTAATACATCATAAGTCGTAAAGTACTAGGTATTTGCAGTGATAGCTTGCAGGCGGATGCTGCAAATATATTTTGACTATTTGTTTGAAATGCTAGTTCGCAACTTTAGAAGCAAAACTAATACTGTCTTTCAGAGCCTGATTACCATAAGGCTCTCGACCTTCTACTTTTTTTGCAGAAACATTTGTATCAACTGTTTCTATAATAGAGTCAGCAACTTCATTCATGTCGTGCTGAATGTCAGTTGCGTAGACACTTTGCTTTGTCTTTAACTCCAAAGATACAGCACTCTTACCTACAAGATGTAGGATGTTATCCAGTTCCATTATCGCTTCGTTAGTAACCTGGCCCATTCCAATAGACTGCATTAATGCCTGCGTTGTATCAAATGGGTACTGACCATACTCATCAACATAGTCATTTATTTGTTGATTCAAAAATCCCGCATTGGAATCACGATCAATACGTAAACGATTATCTCTATAGAACAGCATTAACTCTGATAACAATTGATTTATCTGATCCTGTGGTAAGGCATTAATCTGTAATAGCTCATTAATTTGCGACACAATATCTGCGGGATAATTTTTAAACCGTTTAAAGAAAGCCTGATTAAAGCGTTCTAATGTAGTGCTTATTTCCTGCTTGGTGAAATCTGTGTTTTCTACATAATCGATTAATGCCAAGGAGTGCTCTTCCATGACCTGCTTTTTTCTTGCTCTGTCATCATGCTGGTATTTAAGTCGCTGCGTTTTATCTTGATGCAGTGGATTTTCTGCTTTACGCGCTCTAGGTACTAAGCCACCCGGCACAGGACTGGATTTTGATTGCGCTAATACTTTTTGTGGATCCACTGATATTTGCTTATACCAATTATCGCTTAAGCTTTTATCTTCCGCATGCTGCCTTATTAATGACAACAAACTCTTGCCTATTCGATCAAAACACAAACTGGCAATAGACTCGGGCCGATAAACTCGCACTGGTACTTGAGAGCAAATTGCTGATGAAACAATAGGGTCATTACCCACATAGCCCAGGTAAGCTGGCTGATAACCTATATATTTGGCGACTGCACCTGAGAAGCGTTTGAATACTTTTCTTGCGCCTAACTCTGATTCAGCAGAGTTAACCACTACATTGATACGCTTACGATATTTACGCTTACGCAACATACGTAATAGAGAAAATGAATCGGTAAGTGAGGTTGGTTCAGGTGTAACCACGACAATGGTTTGGTGCGCCGCTTGAATAAAATCTAATACATTGTCATGTATACCGGCAGATGTATCGACCAATATGACATCGTATTGTCTCTCAAGCTCGCCGAGTGCTTTTAATAACCTTTTTTGCGCAACATCGTTTAACTCGTTAAAGTCGGTAACACCCGAGGCACCAGGCACGAGACTAATACCATTTGAGTGAACTACAATATCAGATATTGATTTTTCACCGTCCAGCACATGCTGCAAGGTATACAAAGGCGTTTCACGCAACATAATATTAATGTTGGCCAAATTGGTATCGGCATCAAATAAACAGACATTTTTGCCCTGACGTGACATTGCTATGCCTAAATTCACCGATAAGGTGGTTTTTCCAACTCCACCCTTACCGCTACTAACAGCAATTACCTCTGTTTTCATTTGAATTATTAGCACCCAATACAATTAAGGTACGATTTTACGATTTTGTACGCCCTTGCGGCAATCATTTAAACGGGGGATATGACTAAAGTTTAAAAAAAATTTAAGTTTATTTGTCACATAAAAACACCTTATATGTAACATTTGTCACATATAAGATTGGTTCGGAATAATCATCATTAACATTAAAAACATATGAATCAATAAGTTATATTAATTTATATTACTCATAGAGGCTATCCCTGAATGCCTATATACGCGAAGATCCAATAGAAATAAACGGTTTAAACTTAACCTTTCGTCAATTTTTACACAAAAGCGTCTATTTTATTTGAATTCAATTAGAGCAATACAATTGACAATAAGGATTTTTGTAATAAAATTAGTAAGATGCGAGACAAAGCAAACATATTACTTGAAGATATCGAAGCGAATAAGCTTCCTTCGCTTCCGCACGTGCTAGTAAAACTACTGCAAGCTTGCCGAGATGAGAACACTTGTTTCGACACTTTATCAAACATCATCAGCCATGATGCAGCGCTCAGCAGTAAGGTTATAAAAGCGGCTAACTCACCGGTGTATGGCCGTGCACAGCATTTAAACTCGCTTAAACACACCTTAATGTTCCTTGGCCTGGACACCATTAAGTCGATTGCTATTACCGCTAGTATTAAGCAATTTTTTTCCGAGTACAGCAATCAGAAAACCAGCTTCCTCAAAGACTTCTGGCTCCATTCTTTAAGCTGCGCCACCATCGCTCGCTCTTTAGCAGAGCTGACTTCCTACCCTTATACGGAAGAAGCCTATATTTCAGGCATGCTGCATGATATTGGCAAGCTAATGATTGAACCTAAAATGGACGCACAATATAGAGCATTCGATCACGGTAGCTATCCCGCTAATGAAATTTTGAAGAGCGAAGAAGATGCACTGGGTATTAACCACCCTGAACTCGCTGCCATCATGCTGGAAAAATGGAATCTACCAGATGTTATTTGCGATGCAGTGAGATACCACCATGCCGAGACAGATGATATAAAGCAGGCACACCAACTTGCAAAAATAGTTCACCTTGCCAGCCTACTCGCAAGTAAAACCGCTGATACAGGCGACGCTATAAAAATAGAAGCCGCTATTAGACTATTTGACCTTTCTGAATCTATTACCAAAGATATCCTCAAGAAAGGCTATGATGAAGCGAAAGCCATTGCAACATCTATGGATATAGATATTGGTAACAATGAAGCTAGCTATAAGAAAGATGAAGAAAAACAAATACAATTAGCACAGGAAGTCCGTGATACTGCTCTGGTACAAAATAGCCAGGCTTGCATCAATATAGACTCCAATGTGTTTTTTAAGTCTATACAGCAGTCAGTAAATTTATTATTTGGCATAAACAGTTGCGTATTATTGAAGTTTGATAATTCCCAACAAGCCTTAACCATTGCAGATCATCAAGAAATTACAGATAGCCGTTTACTAGATGCACTAAAAATAGAACTCAATACTAACTGTATTATCACAGACACACTCATTAACCGTAAAATTAATGACAGCTTTTCTGCACAGCAATCATCATCGCTTAGCATTTTAGATAAACAAATCGCTCATGGCCTTAAAACTGATGGCTTTATTAGTCTCCCAATTATTCAGGCTAATGATAACTATGGTGTATTGATTCTTGGCACTAGCTACAAACATGCAGCAGCTCACCTTGAAAATAAAAAACTCCTGTTACTTTTTGCTAATAATTTGGCCTGCAAAATTCACCAGCATTTTGATTACAAAGCAAAATTAAGTAATATTACTGAACATAATAATGAGCAGTTTTTACAGCGTGCAGAAAAAGTAATTCATGAAACTAATAACCCACTAGCGGTTATTAGAAATTATTTACAGCTACTTTCTCAAAAACTTGATTCGAATGATTCAGCACAAAACGAACTAAAAACTATCAAACAAGAAATAGATAGAATCGGCAACATCATCTTACGCTGTAAAGACACATTAGATGGCGAGGTTAATGAATTTTCTAGCATTAACATTAATAATGTTGTTAGCGAGCTTGTACATCTATTTAAATCGTCACTATTTGTAACACATAAAATTAAATCCAATTTAAAGCTTGATAAAAACTTAAATAACATCAATTCAGATAAAGACCTTATCAAGCAAATACTAACCAATTTAATTAAGAATGCTGTTGAAGCCATTCAAGAAGATGGCGAAATCAACATCACAACAGGGAATATTAATATCAATGGAAGGAATTTCGTAGAACTTAAGCTTAATGATTCTGGCCCAGGCATATCACCAGAGGTAATGAAAAACCTCTATAAGCCAGTAGCCAGCACAAAAGGAAAAGATCACTCAGGACTTGGCTTAAGCATTACAAAGAATCTGGTAGAAAGATTACACGGTTCAATAAGTTGTATAACCAATGAATCTGGCACAATTTTTAGTGTTCAGTTTCCTGAAAAAAATTAAGCAGGATTGAAGCAATAATAATAAATAATTAACCAGAACGTAATGAGTGGTTATTTATAGTTGCAAAACCTTGTCCTTACAAAAAACAGGTTACGAAATGGCAGAAAATACAAATCCAGTCCAAGAAAATAGTCTTGGTTCTAATGTATCAAAACTTTCGGGTCACTCTGGAAAAATACTTATTGTAGATGATGAAATACTTCATCAACACAGCCTTATGGAATTAATGACCCAGCATAGCTACGAAGTCGACTCTGCCAATAACGGCGTCGAAGCTATTGCTAAATTAAAAAATGATAACTTCAGCCTTATTTTACTCGACCTCAATATGGGTGGTTCAAATGGCGAAGAGGTCATGCGCTTCATCACTGAAGAAAAAATTAACACGACTATTATTGTAGTAAGTGGTGAAACTTCATTTGAAGCAGCTGAAAATGCAATTAAACATGGTGCATACGACTTTATTAGTAAGCCCTACTCCATTGATAACTTACTAAATTCGGTTAATAACGCTGTAATAAAACGTCAGCTAGAGACCGACAATATTAAAATGCAGGCACAGCTTAGAGAGTCAGAAAAGCTACATAGATATATTGTCAACAAATCACCTGATATCGTATACATCCTTGACAGCCAGGGCCGTTTTACATTCATAAATAAGCGTGTAGAAACTTTACTTGGCTACAAAATGAAGGACGTTATTGGTCGACATTATACTGACTTAATTCACGAAGCTGATTTAGATAAAGCCCAGTTTAAGTTTAATGAACGACGCACTGGCAAACGAGCAAGTATAAACATAGAACTTAAACTTAAATGTAAAAACAATGATCAAGTACGTAACTTTGATAATCGTTTATTGCCTATAGAAATAAATTCTGTTGGCGTTTATAAGTCTCAAGACACAAGTGATGATAGAAAATTCATTGGCACTTATGGCATAGCAAGAGATATTACCGATCGTATTGAAGCTGAAGAAATCATTCGTTTTCAAGCCTATCATGACATGCTTACGCGATTGCCAAATCGCACATTACTTAAAGACCGTTTACACCAGGCTATTGCTCACGCTAAACGCAATAAAAACAATCTATCAGTTATGTTCCTTGATTTAGATCGATTTAAGGTAATCAATGACACACTGGGGCATATGGTCGGTGATAAATTACTACAAGCTGTTGCTATGCGTTTACGCCACTGTTTAAGAGAAGGCGATACACTTGCGCGTATAGGCGGCGATGAGTTTACTTTGTTACTACCTGAAGTACATAGTAAGAATGATGCAGAAGTTATCGCTAGTAAGATCATTAAATCTTTAAAAATGCCATTCAAAATAGATAGCCATGAGTTATTTGTAAGTACCAGTATTGGTATATCACAATACCCGGAAGATGGTCAGACGATGGAGTCTTTAATTAAACATGCTGACATAGCCATGTACTCAGTTAAAGGCAAAGGTAAGAACGGTTACGAGTTTTATCACATCGATATGCTAGATGTTTACTCTAAACATTTATCACTTGAAAATGATTTACGTCGCGCGATGGATGATAATCAATTTAAAATTTACTATCAGCCACAAATTAACATTGAAACTAATGAAGTAGTTGCAATGGAAGCATTAATCCGTTGGCAGCACCCAGAACGTGGCCTTATTTCTCCAAGTGAATTTATTGAGCTTGCTGAAGAAACTCACCTAATTAAAGAGATTGGTGACTGGGTACTTGAGAATGCATGCGCTGAACTAAAACGTTGGAGAACCATGGGGCTATCCAATGTGCGAATTGCAATTAACGTATCCTCAATACAACTAGAGCAAGATGATTTTGTAGAAAAAGTTCTAAATATACTGAAGAAAAATGATATTCCAGGAGATCATCTGGAAATTGAAATCACCGAAAATACATTAATGCATGATACTGACGATGGTATTCAAAAACTCACTGAACTTAGCAATAATGATGTGATGATTGCGATTGATGACTTTGGTACAGGCTACTCATCTTTAAATTATCTAAAACGTTTACCTATTGACACATTGAAAATTGACCAATCATTTGTACGAGACATGTCAAATAGTGAAGAAGACTCTTCAATTATCAAAGCTATTATAGCTATGGCAAAGGGTTTAAATTTAAATATTATTTCTGAAGGTGTAGAAACTGAGGCTCAATTAGAACAATTGAAAGCATGGCGCTGTAATAACATGCAGGGCTTCTTATTTGGTCGCCCTATGCCAGATACTCAAGCCATTGACATGCTTAAAAACAATGATTTAATGTTAAAGCATGCTGCTATGAAATAAACTGACTTGGTTTATTTTAAAAAGGTCGATGATAGTAAAAACTATCATCGACCTTTTTTTTACGCTGCCTGATTTTCCTGATGCATCATTACTAATAGCTGAGCTTCAGTTTGGCTAATGTGGCAGAGCTCCGCAATATTCTCTGCAGTATCCCCTTTTTGAGCCAGGCTAATCGCATAACTATAAGGTGAGTTACTTTGTACTTCGCTCGACATGTCATCTACACGAGCGGCTAACTGATGCATTTGTTTTTCTAATTTTATGAATCGCGCGCCTAATCCAATGGATCCAGCATTAAGTGCTGTGAGCTCACTATTTAATTGGTTCGAATGAAGTGTTTTGTGAACATCCTGCTGAATATTTTGAAGCTGTTTTTTTGTCCATATAAATAATGCCAATGACATTAAAAACAGTAAACTTGATAATAATAATACCAGTGCACTCATTTTACTCTCCCAGATATATGACTTAGCGCAACACCTGAGGGAGCAAACCTTTGAATCAGAAACCGCCCATATCGGACCATTCATCATCAGTGAGAAGCTTATTTAAATCCACAAGGATTAGTAGTTCATCACTTCGGCTTACAACCCCTTCAATGTATCGGGCTGTTTCATCATTACCAACATTAGGTGCAGATTCGATTTCATTTGAGTAAATATCGACTACTTCAGAGACGCTATCTACTACAATACCAACCGTTTGATTCTCTGCTTCTATAATGACAATTCGTGTAGCATCGTCCATCTCTTTTGGCGGTAAACCAAAACGATTACGTGTGTCGATTACTGTAACAACATTACCACGCAGATTAATGATACCAATTACATAATTTGGAGCGCCAGGTACGGGTGCAATTTCTGTTACTCTGAGAACTTCTTGAACCAGCATTACATTAATGCCGTAGATCTCTTCATTTAGACGGAATGTAACGCACTGTCTATGTTCAACACTTCCGCTATCGTTATCACTCATATTAAGTGCTCCACTTATCATTACTCTTGCAGTTTATATGCCAGTTTCAATTGATTACCTACTACATTGTTAGGACAATCAATAAATTTTATTTTTTGTACCCTGTTATTACATCGATAAAGCAGAGTACAAACTTACGAATTAAAAAATTATATGATATAGATTTTAGACCAGATCAATATAAACGCCACCTATATAAAATATTTGTCATGTGTAAAACACATGCTATACCGCATTACTTGGGGTTATCCGTCAACATTTGAGCAAATACTTCGGTATCCATGATGGCACACAAATGCTCTAATGATGTTCCTGATAACCAGGCTCTGGTCTGCTTGTTTTTACGCCATTTGACATCTTCTTTGCTGAGCCAAATAACATCACCAATACTGTCGCAGGCCAGTCCCCATTTATAGTCATCAACCAATAATATATTGCCTAGCCGATTTACTGACGGTTCACCTATATTTGTACGACGATTTTCTGGCATTACTAATAATGCCGTATCTATAACTTTTACCTGTTTTTCCAAGTGTTTAATAAGACCCAAGTACCAACTTGTTTGATTCGGTGTTTCTGTTATCTCATCTTCATTCCAGGATATAACACTGTTCAGCTTCACTAATGGTACAGCTAAACTTAAGCCGGATACATTGAAAAGCAAGCATTGAAAGCGCTCCTCAGCCCAATCCGGAACTCCTGAATCAACAGTTTCTATTGCTGCTTCAGGTTCAGAGACGACTTTTGTTTCAACAATTGTTTCTGTTACAGTTTCGGTAACTGTAACCGTTTCAACTTCAGGTATTGCTGGTACTTGCGCAACCAGATTTTCCAAGCCGATCACCGCCGGCGTTTCTACCTTGGGTTCTTCATGGGGTAGACTTTGTATATCGGTCTTAACTAGCTTTACTTGAGGTGTTTCTGGGTTTATTGAAGATACATCATCGTCTGGTATTTCTAGCAATAAGGCTTCAAGATAATCGTGTAGCACTTTATCCTGAGTTGTTTCATTTGCTTGACTCATTGCTATATATCTCCTGCAACTGACAGAGTAGATTCATCCAGCTCTAATAAGAAATCGAGCAAATGGGAATACGCCCTACTGCCCTTGCAGCTAATTCGCTCTATTGAAAGCGGAATACCTTTCTGACTTGCTTCACGAAATTGCGTATCAATCGGTATAACACCATGCCAGATGTTTTCTTTATATTGGCTGCGCAATGTCTTTAATGTTTCGTTCGAGGCTTTTAATCGCTGATCGAAAAAAGTAGGGATAATGCTATAACACACCTGTTGTTTACGCGCCTTTTGTATCATAGCCATGGTGTGCACCATTCTCTCTAAACCTTTTAATGCTAAAAATTCGGTTTGCACAGGTATCAATAAACGCTCGCACGCTGCCAATGCATTTACCATCAACAAACCCAGCATGGGCGGACAATCAATGATTACAAAATCATAATCATCCTGTATTTGCTCCATAGCTTTTTTTATTACCAGTCCCATACCATCTTTAGCACCTAGCTGTCGATCTAGTGTAGCTAAGGCGGACGATGCTGGAATAAAATCTAAACGATTAAACTTCGTCTTATGTATTACGACCTTTGTGTTTAATGCATTTTTTAAAGATTGCTGATACAAGTCATAAGCGCTTTTATCAACACTATCTGGGTCTTCTCCAAAATAGCTAGTCAATGAACCATGTGGATCAAGATCAACCAACAAAACGCGTTGACCACGTTTCTGCATAACACCTGCCAGCGTGACTGCAGAAGTCGTTTTGCCTACACCGCCTTTCTGATTGGCTGTTGCCCATATTTTCATCGATTACTCCTTACCATCATGGAGTCTCGAAAATAGAACGAATAGGTTCCGCTGCTTGTATGCGGTTAATCGGTTCTTCAAACACAGGTTCAGGATCAACTGATTCAGTTTTTCTATCCACAAAAGGTGAGGTCTCGGCAAACACGTCCTCACCTGTCATCATGCGGATAACAACACGTCTATTTTTTTGTCTATTTACAATTGAATCGTTAGCTGCCGTTGGCCTAAATTCACCATAACCAATTGCTCCCATACGTGCTGGATTTATTCCATTTTGTGCAAACAGCCTAACAACAGACGAAGCTCGAGCAGTTGATAGCTCCCAGTTTGTTGGAAATCGATTGTTAGCGATAGGCACGTTATCCGTATAACCAGAAACGTATAATGGGTTACTGGTATTTTTAATAACATTAGTCAATTCAGCAAGAATACCTGCAGCTTCAGCCGATAAAATTGCATCTCCAGAATTAAAAAGTAAATTAGATTTAATTTCTATTTCTAACCATTTTTCATTCCCCTTCACTGCAATCATGCCTTTCTTAACCCATCTCTTTAATCTTTTATCTAATTCTGCTGCCGTTTCTTTCATCGAAACCAAGCCAACCTGTCCTTGTAATCCTAATGCAATCGGTGCGCGTTGTACCGAAATCCCTAATTCGGCACCTATTGGGAAAGGAGAGCTGGATTGGTGACTGAATGCAGTACTAACCGAATCAGATAGCACACGATACTTACCTACATTTACATTGGAGACGGAATACATCACAACAAAAAAAGCAAACAATAGAGTAATGAAGTCCGCATACGAAACTAGCCAACGATCAGTTGACTCCTCTGGTTCAATATTTGTTATGCCTCTGCGTCTCATATTTATTATGCTTTGTTGCTTTTATTTCTATAAAGCTGGCGCTGAATATATTATTAGAGCATCGCACCAAACTACGCGTGTCCTAAATAACTTTGTAACTTGGCCTGTAAGCTACGTGGGTTTTCACCTTCCGAAATACTCACAATACCGACTAACAACATTTCGTATTGTATTGACTGCTGTTTAACCAGTGCTTTTAATTTTCCAGCCATTGGTAACAGCATCAGGTTAGCAATACCAACACCATAAATAGTGGCCACAAAAGCAGTCGCAATACCACTGCCTAGTTTTGCGGGATCAGCCAGATTATTCATCACATGTATCAAGCCCATTACCGCACCTAATATACCAATGGTGGGACTATATCCACCCATTGATTCAAATACTTTTGCGGCCTGCATATCATGTTGTTCAATCATGTTTATTTCTGTTTCTAATATCTCGCGAATATCATCTGGTTCGTTACCATCTACCAACATCTGCAAGCCTTTACGCGCAAAAAAATCCGTTTCATTTTCGGATACTTCTTCCAGTGCTAATAAGCCTTCTCGACGAGATAACTGGCTCCAGTTAATAATTTTATCGATCGTTTCAATCAAATCAATTTGTGGCGTGACAAAAACCCAACGCACAATAACCATAGAGCGCCAAAAAACCGGGAGCGATGTTTGTAGTAAAACAGCTCCCACGGTACCGCCAACAACGATTAAAAAGGCTGTTAATTGAAATAATTGGTCGATATGACCGCCTTCTAGCATGTTACCACTAAGAATAGCGATAACAGCGACGGCGATTCCGACAATACTCAAGATGTCCATATTAGGTATTGGTAGCAAGTTTCTTGCCTATTTCTTTCAAAGGCAAAATTTGTTCCGCAATATTAGCTACAGCCGCGGGCATACCGTAAATGGTACTGGTGGCTTCGTCTTGTGCCCAGATAGTGGCACCACGATTTTTGAGTTTAGTACAGGCTTCCCTGCCATCTGCTCCCATGCCCGTTAATATAATGCCAAGTGCTTTATTCCCCACCGCACTATTCACCGTATCAAAGGTAACATCGACACAAGGTTTGTAATTCTGCATTGGGTCGGTTTCTTCAACAATCCTTACCATCATGCGTCCAGCACGCTTTTCCATCTTCATTTGCTTTCCACCAGGCGCCAAAAGTGCGGTCCCAGGTGTTAATAGATCTCCATCTTTTGCTTCCCGTACTTCAATTTTACATTGCTGATTTAAGCGAGATGCAAAGGCCTCTGTAAATTTAGCCGGCATATGTTGAACTATTAAAATGGGTAAAGGGAAGCTCTGTGGCAACTGGACCAATAATTCCTGTAATGCCACCGGCCCACCAGTAGAGGTACCAATCGCCACAATTTCATAGTCTGATGGCTTAAAGGCTTTGTTACTTCGGCTAACAGGTGCAGCCTTAGCCGCAGCTGTAGAGGCAATCGGTTGCCGCTGCTGCTGGGCTGAGCTGCCAGTTGGTCGTGTTATTGGGCGAGTCGTTGGTGTGCTAGGCGCTATTCTGGATCGCGGAGATACCATGGCCTTAACACGACCACATAGAATAGTACGCGCTTCAGCTTTATCATTGGAAATATCATCGAAGCGCTTGGGTAAAAAATCTACCGCACCGGCTTCTAATGCATCTAATGTTGCTTGCGCACCATCAAATGTCAGAGAAGAAAACATAATAATTGGCACAGGGGACTGCCGCATTATTTCGCGTGTTGCATCAATGCCATTCATAACCGGCATTTCTATATCCATAGTGATGACATCAGGACGACAGCTTCGAGCTTTTGCAACTGCGTCTTTACCATCGACCGCAGTTTCTACAACTTCAATCATTGGATCAGAGTCAAGAATTTCAGTTAATCGTCGGCGAAAAAAACCAGAATCATCTACGATTAAAACACGTATAGACATTTATACTTCCTGGGGTAAACAGTTAAATGAGAGACTAACTATAACCTTTAATACCCTTTGCCTGCACGCGCTTTTAACAAACTAGGAATATCCATTATCAGCGCTATGCCGCCATCACCGGTAATTGTTGAGCCAGCAAATTCAGCAAGATTCTGTAACATAGCACCTAAAGGCTTTATTACGACCTCTTCCTGTCCTATGACCGAGTCAGTCACCAGACCAATAAGGCGGTTACTCACTGTAACAATAATTACCTGTCCCTTACCATCACCCGAAGTATGTTCTTCTCCAGGCTTCAATAACCAGTCGGATAAGTAATAAAGTGGCACAGCTTTTTCACGAACCATGACCATTAACTGACCATCAACCACATTGGTTTTACGTGTTTCGAGTTCAAAAATCTCATTTACGTTAGCGAGAGATAAGGCAAATGTGTATTCACCTAGAGCAATCATTAAAGTAGGTAGAATGGCTAGGGTTAATGGCACTTTAATAGTTAAAATACTGCCTCGTCCTAATACAGAGTCAATATCTAGAGAGCCATTTAACTGGGTAATTCTAGTTTTAACCACATCCATACCCACGCCACGACCAGAAATATCAGAAATTTCATCTTTCGTGGAAAATCCAGCCATAAAGATAAGACTAAAACATTCTTTGTCGCTTAAACGGGCTGCAGCTTCTTCGTCCATTAAACCTTTTTCAACGACCTTTCCACGCAGAACTTCTGGATCCATGCCAGCGCCATCGTCTTCAATAGACAATAGAATATGATCACCTTCCTGTGTCGCAGATAAGCTAACAACCCCCTGCCTTGGCTTACCTTTCTTTTCACGATCATCAGGCAATTCAATACCATGGTCAACCGCATTTCGTACTAGGTGAACCAATGGATCAGCAAGTGCCTCAACTAGATTTTTGTCTAAGTCGGTGTCTTCTCCCATCATTTCGAGCTTAATGTCTTTATTGATGGAACGAGACAGATCACGCACTACACGAGGGAAGCGGCCGAAAACTTTCTTAATAGGCTGCATTCGAGTTTTCATAACTGACGTTTGTAAGTCAGCTGTCACCATATCGAGATTAGTAATCGCCTGAGTAAGCTGACCTTCAGGCATATTAGCCCGTAAAGTTTGCAATCGGTTACGCACCAATACTAATTCACCGACCAGATTCATCATGTCATCTAGACGTTCAGTATCTACACGAACCGAAGTTTCTGCTGCTGGCTTTGCTGGAGCGGCGGGTGCAGCGGCGACTGGCTTGGGCGCTGTAGTGGCTTTTGGTTCTGGAGCTTTAACAACAGCTGCGGCTTTGGGCTTAACTACATCGCCAGTAGGACCTTTGCCCTTACCGTGCATATCATCAAGCAACTTATCGAACTCATCATCAGTGATAGCATCATCACTGGCTGATGCAGCTTCAGCAGGCTTGTCTACAGCGGTTGGGCCTTTACCTTTCCCATGCATATCATCAAGTAATTTATCGAACTCATCATCAGTGATCTCATCATTGTTTGATGATTCAGCTTCTACTGGTTTTACTTCACTATGCTGCCCTTTACCGTGAATTTCATCCAACAAGGATTCGAATTCGTCATCCGTAATTTCATCGCTAGTAGACTCATTAGTTACCGGTATTTGATCATTGGAATCCATAGCGTCCAACAACGCATCAAATTCGTCATCTGTTTCATCATGCAATGGTGGCTTAGCTGCTGCCTCTTCAACCACTGGTGATTCATCTACAGACTGAACTGATGCAGCGTCTTCAGGCTCATTGTCACCTGCTACAGAATACACTTTGAGTCGAGCTAAAAGCTCGTCGGTTGCTGGAGTGGGGTCGATACCTGTCTGAATCTCAGAAAACATATTTTGCACTGCATCTAAGCCCTGCAAAACACTATCCATTAAACCTGATGAAACAATTCTATCGCCCTGACGAAGGACATTAAACACATCTTCACACACGTGACAGCAGTCCACCATAGCATCCAATGCTAAGAAACCTGCACCACCTTTTACAGTATGAAATCCCCTAAATACTGCATTAAGTAAATCGGAGTCTTCCGGAGATTGCTCCAGACCAACTAACTGCTCACTTAGGAGATCTAGTATTTCACCAGCTTCAACCAGAAAATCCTGAAGAATTTCATCATCTAGATCAATTGCCATTTATGACCCTTTACAGACCTTTATTTTATTTATAAGCATTATGTCGGCAGATATTCATTTTCATATAGGGTATTTAGCAACATTTCCACTAATTTATAACTATTTGAAAATTCATGCTAAAAACTACCATTCATCCTACCAACTTTGACTAAAATCCTAAACTTGCTAACAAGTCATCAACATCATCCTGGCCTTGCATTACATCCGGTGACGTTTCTTTTCCAGGGACTTGCGGGCCATCTAACTTAGTTTCTTCCTTGGCATCTAACTTTTCTTCTTTTACAAGGCTCTCACCCTGAATTTTAACCAACGAGACTAAATTACTTTCAATTTCATGTACTAGGTCTATAACCTGGCGAATAATTTGCCCTGTTAAGTCCTGAAACCCCTGAGCCATCATTATTTCAGTAAACCCAGACAATAATTTGCTGGTCATCTGCTCAGATTCATCAAAAAATGTTTCTACGTCATGTCCCATTGCACGCAATTCATCTTGCGACAATTCACGTTTGCGGAATTTCTCCCACCGAGTTTTCAGCTCGTGCGCTTCACCACCGAGCTTTTCAGCTAGTGGACTACTATCTTCAATAACAGCCATTGCAGTATTCGCTGCCTTTTCTGTCATTTCAATTACATACTCAAGGCGATCTTTTGCATCGGGAATATCAACTTCAGCTAGGTCAGCTATGCGATTGTCCATACGGAATGTCATGATTGAATCATGTATTTCACGGGTCAGTTTGCCCAGTTCTTTGAATAAACTGTTATCACGAAGATTATTTAATTCATCTAACTGACTTTCTATTTGTTCGTCGCTAGTTTCAGCTGAATCTAGGCTAGCAATGAGCTCTTGCGCTCTCTCTAACAAGAGGTCTCTATTAATTGGCGTGCCTTCCATTTAACTCCCCATTACCCTTCAATGCGCTCGAATATCTTTTCAATTTTTTCCTTAAGGGTCTGCGCTGTAAATGGTTTTACAATATAACCATTCACACCTTCTTGAGCAGCCATTACTATCTGCTCCTTCTTGGCTTCTGCAGTTACCATTAAGACCGGAAGGCTTTTTAATTTGTCATCAGCACGCACCGCGCGCAGCAAATCAATCCCAGTCATGCCAGGCATATTCCAGTCTGTGACTAAAAAGTCAAAGTTACCCGATTGAAGCTTAGGAAGCCCGGTATTACCGTCATCAGCTTCTTCAGTGTTATTAAAGCCCAGATCTCTAAGCAGGTTTTTAATAATTCGCCTCATTGTGGAAAAATCATCCACAATGAGGATTTTCATATTTTTATCCAAGGCGGGGTTCCTTAGTGTTAGTGGTTACTACGGATTTTGGCAGACATTTGAGCAATTGCCAGTATAAAAATGTTATTTCTTTCAGTATTTACAATACTTTAGCTAAACTGAAAAAATAAGTCTTTAACTGAGGCTACACATACCAACCAAAAATTAATTACAACAATAGCCAAAAGGCTAACTACCAAATATTTACTCAGCGCTTCTTTACGCTGTCCAATCTTTCATCTTACTACGTATATTTTTTAACGCCTGACTATGAATTTGGCTTACTCTTGATTCTGAAATTTCCAACACCAAACCAATTTCTTTTAAATTAAGCTCTTCCGTGTAATACAATGACATGACCATTTGCTCTCTTTCCGAAAGAGTTGCAATTGCTTCAGTCAAATTGACTTTAAAGCTACTACTATGCAAATTTTCCAATGGATCGCTTTGCGATGATCTCAGGCGATTTTGAAACCCGGGGTCTTCTTCTGTTTGATCCAAACTTAATATCTGCGAATTAGCACTATCACGCTTAATGGTATGGTAATCATCCAGCGTAATCTCAAGTCTATCGGCTACTTCCTGGTCTTTAGCATCACAGCCCGTTTCATTTTCTATAACACGAACAGCTTCGCGTACTTGACGCATTTTACGATGTAGTGACCTTGGTGACCAATCCGCATGCCGCACATCATCTAGCATAGAACCGCGGACACGAATACCTGCATAAGTTTCAAAGCTCGCACCCTGTGAAGGATCATAATGTTTAGCGGCTTCAATTAAACCCAGCATACCGGCCTGAATTAAATCATCTACTTGCACATTCGATGGCAGACGTGCAACAAGATGATACGCAATGCGTTTTACTAAACTAATATGCTCAATAATTCGCTGATCACGTTGATCTTTTTGCATTTCTGCGTACATTGTATTACCTGCATTCATAAGCACTTACAACTACTCCGTGCGATACTAGCCAGCGGCACTAAACTTAATTAAACGTTCTACAAAAAACTCTAAATGCCCTGATGCTGACTGCGGCACCGGCCACGACATAACTGTCTTGGCAATTTTTCTAAAAGCAATTGATGAAGGGCATTGTGGAAAAGACTGCAAAACAGCATGCTGTTTTTTCACTGCTTTCACCAAATATTCATCATATGGAACAGCGCCCATAAAGTTTAAAGTTACATCTAAATAATAGTCTGTAACGCGACTTAATTTTTTAAATAATTTAATACCTTCCTGAGGGTCACGCACAGAATTAGCTAAAATATTAAATTTCTGTATGCCGTGATCTTCAGACATAACCTTAATCAAAGCATAAGCATCCGTTAACGAAGTAGGTTCATTACACACCACTACTATTACTTCATTCGATGCTTTAACAAAACTAACCACTCCATCTGATATACCCGCTGCGGTATCCACTACTAATACATCGAGAGGCATACTTAAATCACTGAACGAGCGAATAACCCCGGCATGTTCGCTAGGGCTTAATTCCGACATCATTTGCATACCCGATGCTGCTGGAATAATTTTCAAACCTTCAGGGCCATCAACCACCACTTCTTCCAAAGAGCGTTCGCCTGAAATCACATGTGACAAGTTATACTCCGAACGCAATCCAAGCAGTAAATCAACATTAGCTAAACCCAAGTCCGCATCCATTAAGAGAACGCGTTGCCCAGCCTCAACCATGGCGAGTGACAGGTTTACCGAAACATTGGTTTTACCTACACCGCCTTTGCCGCTACTTACCGCAATTACTTGAACTGGTTTTTTGGACGCCATTCGCCTTATACCTGCTGCCTGATCATTCATATAAATTTTACATCTTAATCAAATTATAGATGACTAAATAAGCTTGTCTCAGCTTCATAGCCTCTTTCTATTTTTAAAGCCTTAAGTCTGGCGTCGATGAATTAAAATCTGTCGCTAGAAACTCATCATCCACGTGTAGAGTATGCCGTTTACTGTACTCAATCATCATATTAACCAACTCTTTTGCTCGAGCTGGCTGAATGTCTTCTGGCACCTTCTGACCGTTACTCACATAGGCTACAGCCAACTTTTGTTTTACCACTGCACTTAAGACACCACCTAGGCTCGCTGCTTCATCGAGCTTGGTTAATATGCATCCTGCAGGGTTTACGCCCTTAAAAGCCGTCATCACTTCATCTAAGGTGGAAACCTGTGCGTTAGCCGATAATACCAAATAAGGCTTAATCACCGATGACACATGCTTTAGATGAGCAAATTGCTGACTTAAGCCAATATCACGCTGACTCATGCCTGCGGTGTCAATTAGCACAAGCTTCTTGTCATGCAATTTATGCAATAACTGCTGTAATTCCTGGGTATCATTTGCGGAGTGAACCGGTACACCGAGAAGGCGACCATAAGTCATAAGCTGCTCATGCGCACCAATACGGTATGTGTCCGTACTTATTAATGCAACATGACGTTGTCCGTGCTGCATAGCGAAACGAGCAGCCAATTTGGCGATGGTTGTTGTTTTGCCTACGCCCGTAGGCCCAACCATAGCATAAACACCACCCTGATTTAATATATCATCACCGGCAATTGGCAATTGATGGACCAATTGCTTAAGCGCTGCCTGCATTGCCTGCTCAACATCGGTTAACTTATCCAGCCCCTTTGCTAGATATTTACATATTTCCTGACTTAAACCCATTTCAGTCAATCGTTTATACAGGCTTACTCGCAGGGGGTGCTTGCTTACCATTTCGCTCCATTCACCCAGTACCTGCTGATTTTCAATCATCGCACGTAGTGACTTGAGCTCATCTCGCATTTGCGTCACACTATCTGTCAGCGGTGCCTGCTGAGCCTGCACTAAACCTGCAGCCTGATGCTCTGATTGCTGCTGCATCTGTGACAAAATTTGCTCTTTTACTAGCTTTTCCAAATCCTGTGTTGTATTTATTTCTAATGATGACTGTATGGAATCGCTTTCAAGCTGTTCACTCTTAACATCCTCAACATAACTTCCTAGCTGCTTATCTTTTTGCAAATCATTTTTCTGCTGCCGCAACTGTTGAGCTCTTAATGTTTGTGAGTCCTGATCTTCAACATCTGATGTTTCAGATAAATATTGTTGTTGCTGCAACTCTCGCTCAGCACCTGCACGTTCATAATATGCTGCAGCACTATCAGGTCGACTCTCAACTAAAGATTTATCTAATGCATTATTAATTAGCGCCTCATCATAATCACGCGCCGCAAGTATTTCGATTTTTCCATCCACTACACGGTTCGATAAAATAACCGCTTCCGCACCCATTTCATCTTTTACTATTCGCATAACAGAACGCATATCATCAGCGACAAAACGTTTTACTTGCATGATGTTTCTCCGATGTTTCTATTCTTTAATTTTTTAATCATATTTTTTATAACTATTTAAAACATTCATTTAAATTATTCGGCGCCAACCGCGGCAACCACTTTAATACTTTTGTTATCGGGTATTTCACTATAGGAAAGTACATTTAAGCCGCCAATGGAATGCCGAACTAATTGAGCAAGCCATAAACGTAAGGCAGGCGCCACAACTAAAATTGCAGGTTGTCCTGACATTTCCTGTTTCTTTGTCACCGTTTCTAATGACTTAAACATACGTTCTGTTAAACCTGGCTCTATGCCCATAAATCCTTGCGAACCATTCTGTGCTGATTGCAACAACAACTGTTCTAATGAAGGTTCTAATGTAATAACTGGCAAGTCTTGTTCTATACCATTTATTTTTTGTACGATGGAACGACCCAAACCAATTCTCACCATAGCCGTTAGTTCTGCGGGATCTTTAATATTCGCACCATATTCAGCAAGTACTTCAGCAATGGTCCGAATATCACGCACCGATACACCTTCACTTAATAAATTCTGTAGTACCTTAACCAACACACTTAATGGCAATAAGGCAGGCACTAGATCTTCAACTAGTTTTGGTGATTTTTGCGCCAAATTATCCAACAGCTGCTGCACTTCCTCGTGGCCCAGTAATTCATGCGCATTATCATGTAATACCTGATTAATATGTGTTGCTACAACTGTACTTGCATCTACCACGGTATAACCCAATGTTTGCGCATGATCACGCATACCAGATTCAATCCATACCGCGGGTAAACCATAGGCTGGATCTGTTGTGGGAGTACCCTGCAGTTCTCCATATACCTGGCCAGGATTAATTGCCATTTCGCGCTCAGGGAACACACTACTTTCACCAACAGGCACGCCATTTAAAGTAATACGGTATGCATTGGGTGTTAAATCTAAATTGTCACGAATATGTACAGAGTGAACCAAAAACCCTAGCTCTTGAGAAAGCTTTTTACGCACACCTTTAATACGGCCCAATAGCTGCCCGTTCTGATTTTTATCCACCATTGGGATCAATCCATAACCCACTTCCAGACCGATCAAGTCAACCGGTTGAACATCATCCCAGGATAATTCTTTATTCACAGGTGGTGCAACTGGCTTTTCTTCCATTTCAATTTTTTCTTCCAACACACCTAGCGCCTGCTGTTTGTCCATCCATTTTGCAGCACCTACTAACACAGCAGCAATGCTTAAAAATGCAAAATTAGGCATACCAGGAATCGCACCTAAAAGCCCTACAATCGCGGCTGTTACCCAAAGCACTCTAGTGTTACCAAACATCTGCTGCTTAATTTGCACACCAATATCATGCGAACGTGAATCACGAGTAATAATAATCGCTGTTGCACTGGACAATAGTAAGGAAGGAATTTGTGCAACCAAACCATCACCAATGGTTAACAAGGTGTAGTTACGAATAGCATCAGACGCTTGCATATCATGCTGGCCCATACCAATGGCAAAACCACCCACAATATTAATAATCAAAATTAAAATACCGGCAACCGCATCGCCACGAACAAATTTACTGGCACCATCCATAGAACCGTAAAAGTCTGCTTCTGATGCGATTTCTTCACGACGGAGTTTTGCCTGATCCTGATCAATAATGCCAGAGTTCAAATCAGCATCAATTGCCATTTGTTTACCGGGCATGGCATCTAATGTAAAACGAGCACTTACTTCAGAAACACGTCCCGCACCTTTGGTTACCACGACAAAGTTAATAATAACTAAAATCGAAAACACCACTAAACCTACCGCGTAGTTACCACCAATAACAAATTCACCAAACGATTCGATAACACTACCCGCTGCACCCGTACCGGTGTGACCTTCGAGTAAAACAATACGCGTTGATGCAACATTAAGTGCTAAACGAAATAATGTGGCTACTAGAATAATGGTTGGGAAAATAACAAAATCTAATGGGCGTCCTGCATACACACAAACCAGTAAAACAATAATCGATAAACAAATATTAAAGGTAAAGAATAAATCCAGCGCCAGCGGCGGTATTGGCAAAATCATCATCGCCATTAAGGTGATTACCATTAACGGTGCGACTAGCCCTCGCTGAGCCATATTACTGATGTTATGTAAAACTGCTTCCATCGTATTTACTCTTTAAGCGTAATCAAGACGCTTGCTACCATTCTGGTGTTTCTTCATCCAGAGGCGCATCCCCTGGCATATGAGTGAACTTTTCAAACTCTTCTGGTACATCTGGTTTAGGTCGTGACGGTTTTTTGCCGCCATTTTTTTGTACATCACGTAACTGGAATACATATGCCAGTATCTGAGCGACCGCTACATAGAGTCCATTGGGTATTTCTTGTCCTATGTCTGTTGTGTAATACAAGGCCCGTGCCAAAGGTGGCGTTTCCATCAATAAAATATTATTTGCAGCCGCCACACGACGAATAGTACCCGCCATAACATCAGCTCCTTTCGCTACCACCAAGGGCGCTCGCATGTTATCTGGGTCATATTTCAGAGCAATTGCAAAGTGTGTGGGGTTGGTAACAATCACATCTGCGTCCGGCACTGCGTCCATCATTCGAGCATCGGCCATTTGACGCTGCAGCTGACGAATTTTGCTTTTCACCTCTGGCTTACCATCGGTGTCCTTCATTTCATCTTTTACTTCCTGCATGGTCATGCGCATTTCTTTATTGTGGTTCCATATTTGAAACGGCACATCAATCGCAGCAATTACCATTAAGGCAATAGTAATTAATAAAAAAGCCCAGGTAAGTAGCTCACCTGCTTTTACCAAGGCAGATTCCATCGGCATAGAACCCAGTTGCAGGTAGTCGTCTACATTGGCCCAGATGACAGCTAAGGCCACAGCAGCCACGAGAAAAAATTTGCCCATGGCCTTAACTAATTCCATTAGTCCCTTGGCTGAAAATATCTTTTGTATGCCTTTAATCGGGTTCAGCTTGCTAAGCTTCGGAGATACTGACTCCATACTAAAGGCCCACCCACCTATGCCGATAGGTGCAAACAAAGCTGCAATTAACATGATTACTAAAAAGGGGACGATAATCCAAACACCATCAAATACTGCAGAATAAAACCATCGGATCATGCCTTGGGGATCAAACATATCGTCTCGTGTTGGCTGAAAATAATGCTCCATCAACGTACCTAAATCACTGACGATAGTTTGTCCCATAATAATTAGCGCAGTCGCGGCCAAGGCAATAATTACCATGGTATTAAAATCACGGGAGCGAGCTATCTGACCTTTTTTCTTGCCGTCTTCTAGCCGTTTGGCGGTGGGTTCCTCACTTTTTTCTGCACCTGATTCCGATTCAGCCATTACTTCATACTCAGCATTTTGCTAATGTATTCAAAACTATCCATTAGCATTTGCGCAAACTGAGAAAAAATACTCGGTAAGCTGGCGGAAAGAAAAATAAAGCCCAGTAAAATCATCAGCGGAAAGCCCACTGCAAATATATTTAACTGTGGTGCTGCTCGGGTAATCACGCCCATCGCTATATTCACTACCAGTAAGGCTGTTACTGCTGGCAAAGCAACCATCAAGCCGCCAATAAACATTTGGCTACCCCAACTCACTACGCCACGAATACTCGGTAATGACAGGCCGCTTGAAGAAATAGGAATAATTTCGAAACTTTGAATAACTAACTTAATGAGCAATAAGTGGCCATTCATAATGACAAACAACAAGGTAGCCATAACAATAAAAAATTGCGAAATAACCGGTACCTGTACGCCATTAGCCGGGTCCACCATGCGCGCAAAGCCTAAACCCATACCATTCGCTATAGCCTCACCCGCCACCACTAATGACTGGAATGTCATCTGAATAATTAGTCCCATGGCAACGCCAATTAGAATTTGTTGCGCCATCACGCCTGCAGAGGCAAATGATATGGGGTCAATCGCTGGCACCGGTGGCAATAATGGAATCGTTAAAACACTAATTGTAAAAGCTAAAACAATACGAATTTGTACAGGCATCATACGCGCGCCAAATATCGGAGCGGCGAGCATCATTGCGCTAATACGCACAAATGGCCAGAAGATACCTCCTAGCCATAATGTAATCTGTTCAGTCGTAAGGCTTAACATTTAGCTTGCGCCTTAGCCTAAGCGGTGTGGAATTTCTGTGATAAGCGTGCGTGTAAAATCGACCAGTAAACTAAGCATCCAAGGCCCAAATATCAATAAGGCGACAATCAAAATACCTAACTTGGGTATAAAGCTCAGAGTCATCTCATTGATTTGTGTGGCCGCCTGGAACATACCGACGATTAAACCGATGCCCAATGCTGAGAGCAATAATGGGCCGCCCAATAACGTAGCTACCCACAAGGCCTGGCTTGCCAACTCCATTACCGTGTCTTGTGTCATATAAACTCCCGTCGGATTTTTGACAAAAAAGATCTTTAACGGAGTAATTGCAGGATAGGTGCCAAGCTTGTATAAACAAATGATTTACTTACAAGTTAATCATCAAAAAAGGTTAAAAACATCATGGTTTATGTTTATCTGGCAACTGCTATCATCGCCGAAGTCATCGCAACTAGCGCACTTAAAGCCTCACATGAATTTACTCGTTTAATTCCCAGCCTGATTGTAATAACAGGCTATGTAGTAGCATTTTACTTTATGACACTAACCATAAGAACGTTACCAATTGGTATTACCTATGCAATTTGGTCTGGCCTGGGAATTGTCTTAATTTCAATTGCCGGTGCAGTATTTTATAAACAGATACCGGATATTCCGGCGATAATTGGCATGGCCTTGATAATTTTAGGCGTTGGAGTAATACATATTTATTCAGATATGGCGGGGTAAATTTTAAGGGCTATTCTTAAAATATATGGGTGAAATAACAGTCAACTTTCGCCCCAAGGTGAACACTATTTTTTTGCTAAATCTAAATTTTGACTGTATAACACCCCCTATATCATGGAAATATACATTACAGTATATTTAACTATTAGGAGAATACATGCCTCATATTACGACGTGGGACTCAACAGGAATTAAATGGCAATTCCACGGCGCCGTTACTAGTGAAGAAGTAGATGAAGCCAATAGCGAGATGTATGAAGACCCCAGATTCGATTCTATCAAGTATTTTATATGGGATATGTCAAACGTAGAAAAACTTATAAAGAATACACTTGATAATAATAGACCAGTAGCAACTGATTTAGGTGCATCACACATCAATAAAAATATTAGAGGAGCACTTATAGCTAATGAAGGAGATGTCTATGACAGTTGTAATAATTATATAAAGTTATCAACAAACCTGAATACTACATGGAAGTTAAAACTATTTAATGACAATGAGAGCGCATTAAAATGGTTGTTCTTCTAACAATCACAGCAACGTGATACAAAAAATACGCGCCTACTGTGGGCGTTCTCAAGGTTCCCTTTCCTGATAAAACAGCACTCAGTATTAACCTATCGAACGTCCTCCATTAGCCGCTAGTTATACTTCAGTGTGTTGGATGTAATTTTTTTGGATTGTGAGGTCACCACAGAAAGCAGACATTCATCAAAAGGCATATAATTCCAAAATTCATTGGCTATTAGATACTGCAAAATATGGTTATTAAGAGTATTAAAGGTATATTAATCTACACAGCGTGTGTGCTGCTGTCTTCAATTATTTACTTTATTTATGCCTACAATACTTATCCACCAATACATGAACAAGAAACATTTCTAAGCGAATTAGGAGAGGTTTTTGGTGAGATAGGGTTATGGGCCTTACTTTTTATTTATGCGCGAACCGTTTTGAAGCTATTGATGGGTAAAGGTGAATTTGCAAAACGTCTTCTGCCTGATTATTCACCTCATAGCACTATATCGCTTTTTCAACCGCTACTTGGATTCTTGAATAGAACCCACGTATATGTTGGGATTGCCACCGTTGCAATTATTCTACTACACATCGCATTAATGGGTGTGCCGCTGGAAATATTATTTTTTCAAGCCGTTTTAGTATTAGTCATCTGGCAAGGTTTATTTGGCATGTTTCTTACATGGCGGTATACGCCAAATGAGCTGAAGAAATTCTCCTATCTAGTTCATGCACAGTTTCTAACTGGCATCATGATTGGACTGTTTTCCTATTTTGGACATTTGCTAATTGATTAGTTAAGTAATGATGGTTTTCTTAATCTCAAATAGAAGCAATAGTCTGCTTCTATTTGATACTAGACATACCCATCTCTTAACTTGAATGACTACTATCGACGGTGAACTCAATTGGTCAACGCCAAAAAACGAAGTTTAAAACATTACTCTGCATAGGAAACCCGATAACTATAGGACTATCAGTAACTTAAAAGTGTGAACACCTTTCTTGTTCGATACTCACTCTTATTAATTAGCTTCAGAGCTCACTTACTGATAAACCTTAGATATTCAGTGAGTGACTATATTTTCTAAAAAACACAACACCAAGAAAGAATTCACACCGTTACTGTGACTCTGCCCACTTTTGTTGTTCTTCTAAAAGCAGTTCTTCTTCTCGTATTTTACGCATGGCCTCTTCATAACGACGAAGTTTTTCATCAGCTGCTTTTTGTTTTTCCTTTTGCTTATTTTCTTTGCGCTTTTCTTCATTGCGTTTTTTAAGCGCTTCCTCCTTTTTCTTTTTATTAGTTAGTTCCTTACGCTTTTTATTCTTTATTGCCACCGCATCCTGTTTTTCCAGTTCACGGGAAATTTCATCTATTTCAGCATCTACTTCTGTATGACCCAAAGAACTCGCCCGCGATAGTAACTCTAGTGATTTCTCAAGATCTTTTTTCACACCAATACCTTGGCGATGCATTTGTCCAAGCAAAATTAAAGCATTAGGATCTGCGGTGTCGACTAGGTTGATTAAATCAGAAAGCCATTGGTTATGTTTTTGCGGTACAAATCCGTTAGCTCTAACTTCAAGATAGGTATTACGATTAATTGCTGGCTGAAAGCCACTCTTCGCTGCTAATAGATACCAATGACTGGCCTGTTCTATGTTTGGCTTTACCGATACGCCAAACTCGTAAAGAGTACCGAGTTTGTATTGCGCTCGTACATTACCTTTTTTCGCTAATTTCTCCTGGAACATAAAAATACGTGCTCCAAACGTACCTAATTCTTCTGCTTTTATAACTGGAGACTGCAACATAAAACAGAAAAGAAGTATTACCGATAGAGCATTTCTTGCTTGAATCACTATAATTTCACCTACTAACAATTGTTAAATTTATCCTTAGAATTACGAGTATAGCCCATTGAATTTAAAGGATTGACGAGCAGGAGTATTTTTTTAAGAAAAAAATATTAATACCATAAAGATGAATAGCAATTCATAGAACGACTATGTAGACTGAGTGAATATTACGATAACAAACTTAAGGCCAGCTGTGGCAATGTATTAGCCTGCGACAATATTGTCACACCGGCTTGCTGTAAAATTTGACTACGCGTTAATGCAGCTGTTTCTTGAGCATAATCTGCATCTCTAATGCGTGAACGAGCAGAGCTATTGTTTTCAATACCCACTTCCAATGAAGATGCTGCGGACTCAAGGCGATTTTGCACCGCGCCTAGGCGCGCTCTTTCTGTATTGATGGCATCTAACGCAGCATCAAATCGATTAAGCGCCTGAGAGGCGCTACCTACTAGGTCAATATCTGCTATACCCAAGTTTCCTGTATTCATTCCTACCAGGTCTATATCGATAATTTCACCAACATTAGCCCCCACCTGAAAGCTCAATGTTTTGGTGGTACTTAGTTGAATGGCTCGTGAGCCGCTAGGAAAGGACTCTACAAATCCCAGTAAGGGATTATTATTGAGATTGGCTATGTCTGGGATACTCCCCGTGTATGAGGTATCCCGCGCGCCGCCATCTGCCTCAGCGCCCCCAATACCACCGGTATCACTCGCATTGTTTAAGGTTAAGCCACCAATGTAGGCAATGCCTGTTGCCTGTACGACATTGTCTATAAAGGCATCAGCATTTGCGTAGTTGGCGCCATTGACTGGCTCCATAACATCGGTGAAATAATTATCTAAGGTACGCGAAGTATCTGCAGCTAAGTATTCAGTGAGGTGTTTAATACCACCTTCGAAGCCTGCACCCAGGTTTTGAATTTCATCATGCAACATGCGGGTAGCTACATAGGCAGCAGCGTATTGAATGTTTGTGGTATCCCAGTTAGAACCTTGTATATTATCCAGCTCAGCGATAACTTGAGCAGCAGACGCCCCACCGGTTAATACATTGCTTACACGGAAGTCGCCACCAGGAACTAGCTCGGCGACACCTTCACTAAACCATTTTGGCATCTGGCTAGCACCCGCAGCCGTACCCATACTGGTTGTGGCGGCCATCACCGCATGAGTTATTTCATGGGCAATCAATTGATCGAGCGGCTGATTAGGCCAATCACCCTGACTATCCATCACTGATAAAAAGGTGGATGTACTTATATGTAACTCAAGGTCTTTTGACCCGGGGATGTAGCTAACAAAGGCACTGGCATCACCAGTATCTTCATCCATTATAATTTCAAGATTATACCCACTGGCGGTAATACCCAGATACTCTGTAACTACCTTTTCACTCTGCTCTAGCCAGGATGTTTTTAAGCTTTCGAGAATACGCTCTTGATCAACCGTTAAGCCTGAACTATCGGGATCAAAAGTTAGTGTACTACTACCGCCATCAAACAATTTTACCGAGTTAAAGTCAGCGGTTTGAGTAATTCGCCCCACCTCACTCATCAGCTGGTCGATTTCAAGCTGAATGGCAGTGCGATCACTTTGAGAATTAGTTGCGTTGGCTGCTTGCACAGCTAACTCACGTCCACGCTGAATGAGGTTGTTTACCTCACCGAGCGCGCCTTCACTGGTCTGCATCATTGAAATGGCGTCATTAATATTTGTTCGCGCCTGGTTCATACCTCTAATCTGCGATGTCATTCGCTCAGAAATGGCTAAACCTGCCGCATCATCTTTGGCACTATTAACCCGCAGCCCAGTAGATAGGCGCTGTAATGAAACACCCAACTGATTCTGACTGCTATTTAAATTCCGTTGGGAATTTAAAGATGCGATATTGGTAGTTATAACTAAAGACATTACTGAGTAATTAGCTTCTTATAACCAATGAAAACAACCATTTAAAATCTTCCGCTCATATTTAAACCACATATATAAATGACATCATTTCGGCTTGCCATTATTTATATACAGAAACACTCGAAGACATCTGCGCCTTTTAGACACACATACCCTCATTAGTGGTTAGCGGCAGAAACTAAATTACATTAAGAAAAATATTGAAATGACTGAAAGCAACTTGATAGAGTAGAATTTTATATATAGCAGCTAAAGCCTCAATTAGAGGCTTTATACATCAGACTAAATTAGCTGGCAGCACCAAACCAGAAAGATTCGTCTTTTTCCAGAAACTCCTGCCATGACATATAGTGCGAACCGTCACAGGAGAATGTTAGGCTAATAAGCCCGTTAAATACATTGATTGAAGCCGAGCGTAAATAAAAGGTTTCATCTGTTAAACGAAGCTTTTTCAACGCCTTTAGAATTGACATGATTTTATCTCGAGGAATCAACGCATCTTTAGGGTATATATGTGGTGGATAAATCAAACAGACATCAGGATCAGTCAATGCTTCGGTATCGAAGATACGATATCGATATGGATCATTCATAAACCACGTCGTTGCACGACTACTAGAGAAGTGAATAACACTCTGAAACATGCCTCGATCGATTATCAGCTCTTCTATAATGGCCAGGGCAACGTCGATGTCCTTGTCCATCGGACTTTCAATGCGACACTGTAAAAATACACTACTGCGAATTGCAGGGTCACCTTTAATTTGTCGCCACTCCTCTGATTCTTCATAGAGCTCAGATGTAACAGGTAAATCACGTAAATCGAAATCTACACCTATATATCCGAGCAACTCATCATTTCGTTTAACAACCTGTAGCGCGGTTATAGAGGGCCGATTAACACGTAAGCTTAAATACGCATCCGACAATAAAAAGCCTTCTAGTGGAACGGCTTCCCGCATATACGGCCGAAGAGAGCGATCTCGTCCATAGTGATTAGGAACCAGGCCATCGATGCTGATGTTATCTGAAGTCTGTAAGCCATTATCATCAAGTGTGTACATAAACAAACCATTAGGCACTTCGGCAAAACCATTAAGCAGTACGTCATTCATTGCTTCTCGATCACCCCACACTGGCTCACAGCTTGTAGCGAGCGTCTCCAATGGAATAGATAAGCGCTCGAAAAGTACTTTTCTTTGCCTTAGAACGGCATCTTTCCAAGTTTCTTTCATAACTTTAAATCACACATAAATTTTATTTTTAGAGAGGTGTTTACAATGTAAGAATGCCATCAGATGGAGCTAGTTTTTCCCACTAGTAATACATTGAAGATATAGGAAACAGCTTAGAAAATGAAGAGTTATTTCCTCTTCAAGCAATTATTTATCACCACAGGATGACAGGATATAACAAGCTCTGCATAATTTTAATATTTTGCTAATTTTTAATTATTCTTATTGCCTTAAACAAGCATCTCGCAGATACTGAAACCCCCTCGCAGCTTTAATCTCAAGCATTTCTTAAACATTAACAATTAAAGCTATATTGGACATTAAAAGCAGTAAAAAATTTTAATATGACAGACAACACTACCCCCGACTTAAGCTACCAATGCCTCACCGCTGTATTAGATGGCCTCGATGCGCTGGTTTACGTATCTGATATGGAAACACTTACATTGCTCTATATTAATAAATACGGGCGCGATAAATGGGGTGATGTACAAGGCAATATCTGTTGGAAAGTTTTACAAGAAGGGCAAGATGGGCCCTGCTCATTCTGCACTAATCATCTTTTACTTGATAAAAATGGACAGCCCGCTGAGACACATGTTTGGGAATTTCAAAATACAGTTAACAATCGCTGGTATCAATGTCATGACCAGGCAATAACCTGGGTAGATGGACGTATCGTTCGCATGGAGATTGCAACCGATATAACTGAATTAAAAAAATCTGAAAATAAATTAATAGCAGCAAAAAAACACGCCGAAGAACTAGCCAATAAAGATGCATTAACCTCTTTAAATAATAGACGTGCTTTCTTTGAACTGGGAGACCGAATATTCAAACAGGCATTACGTTTTCAGCACTCCGTCTCTGTGATTATGATAGATCTAGATCACTTCAAAAATATCAATGATAATTATGGGCATTCTGCTGGAGACCATGTACTAAAAATAATTTCAAAGCTACTACAAAAAACCATTAGGGAAATCGATATACTGGCTCGCATAGGTGGCGAGGAGTTTGCTCTTATTTTACCTGAAACCAATATGGACGATGCACATCAACTAGCTGAAAGAATACGCCAGAGAATCTGCGATGAAAAAATCATATATAAAAGTGACACACTGCAGATCACATCCAGCCTTGGTATTTCTTCATGCATAGTAACAAATCAATCTCTGGAAGGTATGCTGATTAAAGCCGATGATGCTCTGTATATTGCTAAAAAGAAGGGCCGTAATCAGGTAAAAGCTTTCAGTTAAAAAATCGTAACTCTCACTTTTAAGAACTTTTACTAACATATTCATACTAAACCAAAACTCATTCAACCGACATAAATAGGCCCGATGAAAATCATTAGTAATTTATTTAGCTTCACCACACATTTACACAGTAAAATTTAATACCGAGGGCATAACAAAATCCTCATGGTTAATATACCTTGTATCATCACAGGCAAAGGTAAGCCCAACATAACCATTTAACAAATGTATTGACGCATTGCGTAACTCGCTACCACCTGAATTTTCACGCAAGCCTTTTAAAGATTCTAAAATAGGTATAACCCTACTCTTATCAACACAACTCTGTATTTTACTTTTCATAGGTAAAAAAAGGTTCAAGTATTCATCTGCAAACACTTCTTCCGCTGTATACACCCTAAAACTATATGGATTATCCAGTGTCCAGCAAACGAGCTGGCTACTGGCAAAATGCACGACAATGTGAAACACACCCTTTTCCAGTAAGAGCTGTTTTGCAATTACCATAAGGTCATCTAACCTATCATCAAAATGATTAGACAGATAAGTTCGCTTACTAACATTTACCGCACTATTAACATTAGTAATAAATTCACCAACTACCGCATGATTCATTTGCATATTGTTATCCTGTTTATTATCTTTTTTATATTCTAAGGATTTATATTTCCATAATATGACAATATTGTTTCGATTTAATGAAACCTGAAATTAATCTAATTCTGTAATAAGCTCTATTGCAATACTAAACTGATAAATCCAATACACGAGATAGCGCACCATGTCTGAACAACCAAAAATGACTAAGCAAGAAGCAATAGATGAACTGCGCAAAGAGGCTCAGGAACTTGAAGATAGGCCCAGTTCTATTAAGGAATATGCGAGCATTGCCCATAAAGTAAAAATAAGGCGTAATCTTGCTGACAAACTAGAGAATGAATTGAACACCCAGAATAAAGAAAGGTGAAGAGAGCAGATTTGAAGTATTCATGTGTTTAATTTGGCGACTTATTAAAGCTCAGTAATTAAACTTAACCTCTTTGTAGAATGTTCTCTACGTAGGAAACTAAATCTTTCAATTGATAGCGACCTTTCGTTAGTACCTTATCCACACCTGGTATATCTCTAACCAACTCATGACCCGATAACACAATCACAGTTGGTGGCTCAATGAGCCCTCTTATTTGACGAAGTAACGCCTGTCCCGAACCATCCGGCAATGTAAAGTCTAACAACACAAGCTTAAACTGTTCATTAGACAATAGACTACGCGCCTCTTCTATACTGTTAGTTTGTGTCAATTCACCTAACCCACCAATAGCGCCCTGAATCATGAGTAGAGTACTCTCATCATCTTCTACATGTAGAATACGTTTTTTACTCATTTTTACATGCTCCTAATTTTATTCATTTAAGTAATTTAATTATAGACGCGTGCAAGATAAACACACATCTAATGAAACATGGCAATTACTCAGTGGCCTTAAAGGTAGTAACTATCAGATAAAATACATGATTACTAATACGCTATAACTATATCAGTCTTTTATAATGCCATTTATTCTGCAGTAAAATTTCAATTTCACCTTAACTCGCTGAAAAGGTATAATTCTGTTTTAGCATAATTTACACATATAAATTAATGAGTGATTACGACAACCGATTCGGTGGCATAGCTCGCCTATATGGGCAGGCTGCTTTTGAAAAACTACAGCAGTCGCATGTTTGCATAATAGGTATTGGCGGAGTTGGCTCTTGGGCCGCAGAATCATTAGCCAGAACCGGTGTAGGTGAAGTCACTCTAATTGATCATGATGATATTGCAGAAAGCAATATCAACCGTCAGATTCACTCCTTAAGCAATACTATTGAACAATCAAAAGTTGAAACGATGGCCGAGCGTATTCAACAGATCAATCCTTCTTGCAAAGTTAATATCATTGATGACTTTATTAGCACTACCAATTGCAAAGAATATTTAGACAATGATTACGATTATGTAATAGATGCAATCGACAGCATAAAGTTTAAATGCGCAATAATTTATTATTGCAAACGCAATAAAATCCCTATAATCACAACGGGTGGTGCAGGCGGTTTAATTGACCCAACAATGATTACCGTATCAGACTTATCTAAAACCTGGAATGACCCGTTAGCTGCATCAGTACGTTTACAATTGCGCCAACAGTATGGCTACACACGAAACACCAAACGCAGCTTTGGCATTAAATGCGTTTACTCTACTGAGCAGCAGCGTTACGCAAAACCTGATGGCAGTGTAAATTACACCAAACCTGGTGTGCATGGAGCACATCTGGATTGTTCAATGGGTTTTGGTTCAGCAACTCATATTACAGCTACATTTGGCTTTGTTGCTTCCGCTAAAGTAATTGAAGCACTCATCAACAAAGAAATAAAATAGTCTCACTTAATCGATTATTCCTATATTGTTATCTGCAATGCAATGTAAGGTATTAAGCAGAATATAAATATAAGCATTTTATACAGCCCTATTCCACCATAGTTAAATGCAGTAAATGCGGGCTTTGATATATCGAAGAATTTTCTGTGTATTGAATATATCCAATCCCTGGCTATCAGAAATAGACCAGACCAAATTACGAGTAATGAATAATTAAGAATCAGATTCCATAATAAAAAATCACTGAGTTGTTGAATAGACATTTCGGAATACTCCTTAAAATCCATGGGCCAAACTAATAACAATGTAGTATATTTCCAATACAAATAACACTAGTGCAAGCACTCATGGAAACAATCAATTTAATGGCACTACGCCATTCTGCATTCTATAGCCCATATTTGTTAACTATGGCAGGTAATCACTTAAGTGATGTCGGTTTAGAGGCCAATTATATTGTACAGACACCTGACAACTTAGTGAGGGATCGTTTATTGGATGGCAGCTGTCATGTTTCACAGTCGGCTGTTGCTGCGAGTTTCTCAGCCTTAGAAAACAATACTCCGGACAATATTCTCCATTTTGCACAAATCAATTCTCGCGATGGCTTTTTTATTGCCAGTCGACAACCATATAATCATTTTGACTGGAACGATTTAACTGGAAAGGATGTTGTAATTGATCATTTCTTTCAGCCTCTTGCGATGCTGAAGTACGCACTGTACAAAAAAAATATAAATATTGATGACCTGAATGTAATTGATGCCGGTGACGTAAATCAGATAGATAGCACTTTCAGAAATGGCATAGGAGATTTCATACATCAGCAAGGCCCTGCCCCTCAGCAACTCGAAGCTGATGGACTTGCAACAGTAGTAGCCTCAGTAGGCGAAGTAATTGGCCCTGTAGCCTTTAGTAGTCTATGCGCAACAGATACCTGGCTACAGACAGATATGGCTGATGCATTTAACAACGCCTACAAAAAATCACTCAGACAATGCCAACATGATGATGCAAAAAATATCGCAAAACAATTACATGATTATGGTTTTTTAGTTGATATTAATTTCGATGTATTACGTAATACAATTAGCACATATCAGGCATTGGGCTGCTGGAATCATGACGGAAAAATAGGCAGGGATGAGTATCAAACCTTACTTGATGTGTTTAAGTACAGTGACTTGATTACTGATGAATATGATTATGAAAAATTAGTCACCACCATCACGTGATTATCTATAAATATTAAACCTATTAAAACATTAGTATAAAACTAAAGTAAAACTCATTGACCTCATCCAAGTCAACCACCATACCACTGACGCTTGTTACCTCTGTTTTTATATTAGATAACTTTTTACGATATCCTGATTCAATCATGAGGTTACTATTTACATAAGCAATCCCTCCAATTTCTACTCCATAAATCAAGCCAAACGATGCATCCGATATACCTACATCATTGTACTTCTGCATCCCGGCCCCGCCAGATAAGCCAGCAAAAAAACTAACTCTCTGATTTAGCGGAACCAGACGATCAGCAGATACAGTTAATGCTGCAAGATCAAATGAATCATAAGCCACATAACTTAAAGTTGAATTGAGACGAAATTTTCTTTTGTAGTACTTATCAATATATACACCAATTCCTGTGGCACTCTCAGTATTACTATAGGCACTACCTGGAATATTAATTGCCAGATTTACATCCTGCCTAATAAGCGACACACCAAAAACAGCACCATCAAGGACACTTCCGGCTTGTGCGCAAGTGGCGAACATAGAAATGAACCATATACTGATTAGTTTTTTCATTTAATATCCTTACATATTTAAGGAACAACTTTAGAGCAATCAAGCTCTATCCCAAGAGCATTAGCTTACTCATAAAGCATCATCAATAAAAAAGGGGCCAAAGGCCCCTTCTTCATGTATTACATAGTGAAAGACTAGGCTTCAGCTTTAACCTCAACTTCTTTCATGCTTAGGCGAATACGACCCTGACGATCGATTTCAAGCACTTTGACTTGTATCTTCTCACCTTCAGAAAGCTTATCGCTAACTTTCTCAACTCGCTCTTCGCAAATTTGAGAAATATGAACTAGACCTTCTTTACCAGGAAGAATTCTAACAAATGCACCGAAGTCCATAATTTTGATAACTTCGCCTTCGTAGATTTTACCTACTTCAGCTTCAGCAGTGATTTGCTCAATGCGAATCTTCGCAGCTTCAGCTGCATCGAAATCGCTAGAAGCAATCTTCACATTACCGTCATCATCGATATCGATAGTAACGCCGGTTTCTTCAGTGATAGATTTAATCACCGCGCCGCCTTTACCAATTACATCGCGAATTTTCTCAGGATTGATCTTCATCTTTAAGTAACGAGGCGCGTAGTGCGACATCTCTGTACTTGCTTCAGAAATAACCTTGTTCATTTCACCAAGAATAAACAAACGGCCTGCTTTCGCCTGCTCTAATGCTTTTTCCATGATCTCTTTAGTGATACCTGTGATCTTGATATCCATTTGCAGTGCGTTAACACCGTTTACAGTACCAGCTACTTTAAAGTCCATGTCACCCAAGTGATCTTCATCACCTAAGATGTCACTTAGTACTGCGTAGTTATCACCTTCTTTCACAAGACCCATCGCGATACCAGCGATTGGTGACTTAACGGGTACACCTGCATCCATAAGCGCAAGTGACGTACCACAAACAGAAGCCATAGAGCTTGAACCGTTTGATTCTGTGATTTCAGATACAACACGAATCGAATATGGGAACTCATCCGTAGTCGGCATACACGCTAAAACACCACGCTTTGCTAAACGACCATGGCCAATTTCACGACGACCTGGTGTACCAACACGACCCGCTTCACCAACAGAGAATGGAGGGAAGTTGTAGTGCAGCATAAAGTTATCTATTTGCTGACCTTCAAGGGCATCAATTTTTTGTGCATCGCGTGATGTGCCTAGCGTAGTCACAACTAACGCCTGAGTCTCACCACGTGTAAATAGTGCAGAACCATGAGTACGTGGCAATACGCCTGTACGAACACTAATCGCACGAACGTCATCAACGTTACGACCATCAATACGCTTTTCACCAGAAACAATACGGCTACGTACAATGTTCTTTTCAACTTTACCAAAAGCGCCTTTAACTTCGTCTTTCGTAAAACCGTCATCCGATACTAGTTTTTCAACTGCTGCATCACGAACTTTATCAACCGCAGCATAACGCTCCAGCTTCTCAGCAATTTGGTAAGCAGTTGTTAAGTCAGTTGTTACCGCGTCAGATACTTGCTTGATAAGATCTTCGTTTGTTTCAGGTGGTGTCCACTCCATTGCTGGCGTGCCCACTTCTGCAGCCAACTCTTTAATAGAGTTAATCACGACCTGAAATGCATCATGACCAAACATCACAGCGTTCAACATAACTTCTTCAGATAACTGGTCCGCTTCTGATTCAACCATTAGAACTGCATCAGTCGTACCGGCAACAACCAGGTCCAACTGAGATTCTTTAAGCTGTGAAAATGTTGGATTTAAGACGTAAGCACCATCTTTATAACCAACACGACATGCACCTACTGGGCCTGCGAAAGGCGCACCAGAGATAGCCAATGCCGCAGAAGTACCAATCAGCGCTGCAATATCAGGATCGATTTCAGGGTTAAGCGACATTACTGTACAAATAACCTGAACTTCGTTTGTATAACCTTTAGGGAATAGAGGACGTATAGGTCGATCGATTAGGCGGCTAGTCAGAGTTTCTTTTTCTGATGGACGACCTTCACGCTTGAAGAAGCTACCTGGGATTTTACCAGCAGCATAAGAACGCTCCTGATAGTTCACAGTCAAAGGAAAGAAATCCCTTGGCTCTCCACCCTTTACAGCTACGGCGGTACATTGAACAACAGTACCATCCATATCTACCATAACGGCACCTGAAGCCTGGCGAGCGATCTCACCAGTTTCGATAGTTACGTTATGATCCCCAAACTTAAACGATTTTTTTATTGCAGTCACAGGTTATACCCTATTATCTGATTTTATTTGCTGTATACGCCTAACGACGTAGGCCTAGGCTAGAAATAAGATCTTTATAACGATCTGTATTCTTAGACTTAAGGTAATCTAATAACTTACGACGCTGGTTAACCATACGCAACAAACCACGACGTGAGTGGTGATCTTGCTTATGACCTTTAAAGTGCTCCGTTAATTGCACAATACGTGATGTTAATAGAGCAACTTGAACTTCTGGTGAACCTGTATCACCTTCGGCGCGTGCATATTTTGTTACGACATCAGCTTTAGCTGTAGCTGTCATTGACATGGTCAAAACTCCTGACTCGAATTGCCTAGAAAAAAGATGGCGGATTTTATCATGTTTTTCACCCTCTACCAATGCCTTTAAGTAAGCATTTTAAATATATAAATATGTAGCGACTCACTTTGAGCGCTTATTCTTGATTATTTTGCCTCAGGAAGACAATTAAAATTACTTTTACATTAATAAGAACAGTCTTTCTACGTAACACAGTGTGTTCAGCTTAAAAATAATTCCCATAAATACAATAACTTAGAAACCAGGCATGGAATATCTAGATAAAAAAAGCCACCTGACAATCAGGTGGCTTTTTCATGGTCACTATTTGATGAGCAGCAATCAACCTAAATATTGTTCTTTTGCTTCTTGTGCCACTTTTGCTTCATCTTCTGTATACGCCATACCGGACCATTGCATATCATACGCAATTTCTTCATTGCCATTTTCACAAAGCTCCAGCACTTGCTCAAATAAAGGCTGAAAGGTCTCAGACTTATGCGACTCTTCATGTTCCTTAAATGTCTTCCAGAACGTAATAATCAGCGCCTCTTTGCCTTTCAGCGGGCTTTCAACAGCCTGACCAACAGTAGAGCCTTCATTAGAGACTGCGCCACTGTTTAAGCATACGAGACCGCCTACAAAGCCTGTTTCAGAATGATATGTTTTTACATTTTCACATAATACAGCAACGCGTTCTTGCAAATCATCAATACTGTATTCATCTTTCAGAATCACACGATTAATTGTTACAACACCATCATGTGGAAAACCTGCAATTAAACCTGACATAGAACCTCCCAGAAGAATATCAACAGTAAATTAGAGGGAGCTAATATATTAATCCTGAGTAATTTAGTCAAGTATTATTATGCTATTGAGATGGGCGGTTGTTTTTAAGCAGCATACTTAGCGCAAACTGCTATCCTCTAATTTTAAAACACAAACTCACAGTAATATGCAGCCATGAAAGGATCACTCGACTGAAATCACAAATAAATACAGAATAAAAACACAGAAATGCCATAAATAAGAGACAAACATAAATGAATTAAACTTAGAGACGAGCTCTAAACATACTGCTAATAAACCATCATCCGTTTAGGCGCCACTTTTCCATCATCCTGAATAAATCCAACCCCAATAAAACCCTCCGGCCCATAGATACGTATCTGACCATTACTTGGTGCACCGGAAATTTGCACAGCTTGACCTAGTTTTATGTAATAGGCGCTGTCTGCATCAAGCTCCACTTTAGGCCAATCTGCTATGCCACTATCAGTTTCAAGCAATGCAGCATCCAGCGCACCCATGCCTTCTTCGGCAAGGGATTCAAGTTCCTGCATAGTTATCATATTGGATTGATAAGGCCCTACAGAAAGTCGCCTAAGTTCTGTTACATATGCAACCGTACCCAGCTTTTCACCCAGGTCTTCCGCTAAAGTACGTACATAAGTACCTTTTGAACAACGGGTAAGTAACTCTGCCTCACCGTTCTCATAAGACAATAACTCATAGGAATAAATTGTTACCGGACGCGCCTTACGCTCTACTTCAATACCTTGTCTTGCCAAATCATAAAGACGCTGACCATCTTTCTTAAGGGCTGAATACATAGGTGGTACTTGCATGATATCACCAAGGAATTCAGGCAACTGCCTTTCTATATCTTCACGGGTTATATGCTCAAATGGTTTACGTTCAATCACTTCACCTTCTGCATCAGCTGTCGCGGTCTTTTCGCCTAGTTTACATTTAAAGCGATATGTCTTATCTGCATCCAGTAAAAAGGCTGATATTTTTGTGGCTTCACCTAAACAAATAGGCAGCATACCCGAAGCTAGCGGATCAAGACTACCGGTATGACCAGCTTTTGCAGCATCAAATAAACGCTTAACTTTCTGCAGGGCGTGATTAGATGAAACTTTTAATGGCTTATCCAATAAAACAACTCCGTGTATATTGCGCCCTTTATTTTTTCTGCGACCCATTTGAAAACCTGAGATATAAAAACTGTATTGAACTAGAAAACTAAAAAATTACTTTTCTTCGGGGAAATCGGCATCTGATGAACGAGCCTTGGCAATGAGTGATTCCATTGATGTGCCACGTTCTATGCTTTCATCATAGACAAACCTAAGCGAAGGTACGATGCGCGAACGTATACGTGAAGATAATTTATGACGTAAAAAACCTGCTGCATTATTTAGCACTTCTAAAACAGGCTTACGATCTTCATCATTTAATACCGTAATGTAAACAACTGCATTGCTGATATCGCGGCTTACCTTAACTGCGTTAAATGACACCCAGGTAACACGCGGGTCTTTGATTTCATCACGCACTAGCTCAGCCAGCTCTCGACGAACTTGCTCAGACATACGCT
>Ga0316204_10001971_pt1 | contig 50485 bp, 64 predicted proteins | sample 6monrhotite_MG_2_FD_205661 | JGI IMG/M metagenome (GOLD analysis project Ga0316204, IMG submission 205661) | Microbial mat bacterial communities from mineral coupon in-situ incubated in ocean water Damariscotta River, Maine, United States -... | ecosystem: Environmental > Aquatic > Marine >... | reverse complement strand
CGTCACATGATCGGTCGTCGTCGTGTTGACGTTGCGAACAAAGATCCCGCGGATCGTTCCATCGATAATCTCATTGCCGTCGATCTGTACCTTGGGAACATCCTTGGCATAGATGCCGTCGCGGTTCGGGCTGTAGATGCTGTTCTGAGAAACCTTGAAGAGCGCATCGGCAAAGCTGTTATTCTCATTCGGATCTGCAACCATGATCCCATACCAATTGGTGTTCCAGATCTTGTTGCCGACAATCTGCGTCGAACGATTATTGATTGCCCCAATAGCGGCCGGCGCAAGAACCTCTGCATCCGTGTTGACGTTGCAATTGTGCAGGTTGTTCCCCGTGCAGATATTGTGACCTGTCGCTTGGAAGTAGATGCCGGCACCAAACGTGTTGGAGCTCGCGACGATGCTTTCAACAAATCCATAGATCGTGTCGACAATGTTATCAGAAACCACGTTGCCTTCGCACTCATCGGCAATGTCACCACAGTAAAGGTAGATGCCATAAGACGGCGCTTCCGTGACAATGTTATTGTAAATGAGATTGTTGTTGCAGTTGGTTCGCGTGATCGTTTGAACCGAGATCCCGCTGCCGCACCCAAGGTGCAGAATGTTGGAATGCACCAGGCAATCAGACGTGCCATTCACCAACCAGATATCGGCGCCGGCGTCCGAGTTGTCCGGGTTTGATGCTGACGTCACGACCGAGACTTCGAACGTGTTGCTGTCAATTTCTGAATCGCTCGAGTTGTTTAGCATCACAATGCCGCGGCGATGCTGCGTGCCATAACATGCTGTCACTCGCGCTCTATCCGCATTCGAGAAGTAGAACGCAAAGCCCTGATATGTGCTGTTCGTAACCGTGCCCGGCCGAACGCTAAGCTTTTCGAAATGAACATCTGTTGCCGTGATCACGAAAAGGTTGGCACTGGCATCAGCACCAGATTGCCTGATATCTGATCGCTTGCCGTCGCCCGTGATTTGCTGACCAGGTGTCGTGACATTCAAGACCGAGCTGCAGCTATAGTAATTCCCCGAAGACACGCCGGGGAAGTGAATATCAAAACCAGTTGCAAGCGCCGCCTGACAAAGCGTCGTGTCATTATTCGAGCCGTCGCCCAGGGCGCCAAACCATGTGACCATTGCAGGCCCCGTGAACACACGAACCCAGACGCCAGAGGCGCCCGTAACGTCTGTCGACGGCGCGACATACAAACCCTGCTGAGGATCCAGCGTGACCAGTGCTGACTGATCTCCTGTAAGCCAGCGGAACTCGCCGCCCCGCAAGGCATCATTCACTACTGCGCGACTTGAAGCGGACGTGCCTGCAGACCCGGCAACCAAACCAGCAATGGATGTGTAAGTTGGGGGCCCGCTCGCACCAGAGCCACCGCCTGACACTTCAGCAAAGACCAGGTTAGATGTTCCAATCGTCACAGTCCCGGTTGTCGTCAGAGCCCATAGCGTTCCAGCTTCCGCGGCACCCTCGAGAACGTAAACAAAGGCACCGTCTTCAACATCGGTATTATCATTGAAATCGTCGGCGCGATTGGGGAAGCCTGAAGCGGGCACAATGTAGATGCCGTTCTGCGTAGATGCCGTTTGGCTCTTCACCAAAATGCGATCACCCAAGGCTACCGTCACACCGTCAATGGTGTCACCCGTATTGAGATTTGCCAGATCAATGTTTGCTGTCGTGGCCAACCGGACCTGCGGCTTCCAGGCAGAGTTACCCGAAGCGCTACCCGATCCCGTTAGATCGCGGAATGTAAGGCCCGTGGTCCCAATTGTAATCGCGCCTGAAGTCTCGAGAACGAATAGCTTCTTCTCATTCACCGTGCCTTCTTCAACATAGGCAACAGCGCCAGGCGTCACGCTTGCGCTTCCATCAAAGTCTGTCGCCCGAGTAGGAGCGCCGCTAAGGTTTACCGTGTAGATCCCGTTCTCTGCCGAGGCGGTCTGGTTTTTCAAAAGGATCCGGTCATTCTCAGCCAGAGTGATCCCATCGACAGCTTCGCCTGCCGCAAAGTCTGATGCCAGAGTGCCAGCCTGATCACTGGCCACACGGACAGAAGGTTTCCAATCAATCGACGTGCCGCCAGCGGCCGCAACGATAGCTGCAATGTTTGTTGCACACGTAACAACAGAAGCGATCTCTGCACTTACCGCAGTAATGTCGCCCGTGATCGCGCCAAGCGCCGCGATCTCCGCATCCAGTGTAGCAAGCTCTTCAATGTCTGCCGCATAGGGGAGAAGCGCCGCCACCGAATCAGCGTCTAGGCCAGCAGAGCTTGCGCCATAGTCTGCCAAGAGTGCGCGCCCGATATCGCGATAAAACTCCTGAAGTATGTAGACGATCTTATTGTAATCGACGTTCAGATTGTTGGCTGTCAAAGACGCGCCAACCAGGTTCGAGACCCGCTTCTTCACCGTCACCCGAGCAATCGTCAGAATGTCACTTGCTGCAAGAGCTGTGTCGAACGTGATCGACCCGCCATTGATCCCTGCGTATTCAAGCGGAGCGCCTTGCGTGACGGTATAGTTTGAGGTTGGCGCAATGCCATTCACTAAAACTTCTAAGTCAGCATCTTCAAGGTATTGAAAGGAAAAGGTGAACGGGCCAGTCGTGGAACTGGCAACCGTGTATCGCACGAATGAATCTGCGGCTGGAATGACATCGACCATGCACTAAGCATGGATTTTAGCCGACGAGCGGCAACGCACTTTTAGCGCTTAGTCTTCACAGTCGGTGAGTAATCGTCGTCGCTTTCCCGCCACTTCTCTGCAGCAACTTCCACGATGGGCCGTGTCGCCTCACCTGTCCGACGAATGAACTCTGACAGCGCCCGCAGGAAAAGAACCACAATAAAGGCCCAGATCATAGCATCGCTGATGTTCATCATCGTGCTATCTCTTACACTTTGAACCAGGCCAGAGACGTTGCCGTCACCCGCCTGCTCAATCATGTCAGCAACCCGCTCGTTACGTTCGTTGAAGTCGTACTCTTCGTCCACGTGCCATCTCCCCATCCATCGGATAATGGAACCAAGCAGCCAGTCCGATTGAGAACAGAACTTCAACACCCAGATTCCTAATTGGGGCAAGCCCCACCATCATACTTTGCAGATCTAAGATCGCTTCGAAGCCATACCAGGCAGCGATCAAAGAACCAATCAGACCAAGCGCCCGCATCGGCATCTTTCTAAATCGAAAGGCGTCGAAGTTCGCGAAGCAACAATACCATAGAACGGCGCACCAAAAGATCTGAGTAAGAACCTGCATGTTAAACACCTTTGGGATGCCTCTTTGCGACATACTGCGCCAAAACCATGAAGCCTTCAATGACCAACATTAGAAGCATACCCGGCAGGTACAGGATCCAGCTACGTCCGCTCGAGGCCATCTCTTTCCCAAGCGCCAGGCCAGACGAAGACTTTTGACGCTTCGAAAGCTCGACCGAGATCTGTTCTCTCACAGCCTCTCGCTTGATCACTTCTGCGTCAAAGTCTGATCGAACCTTAACCGCGCGGAACATGTCAGCAATGTCAGGACAATAGCGCTCGACATAAGACCTGTACTGCCCACCCGGCATACAGAAATCATCTGTCTCCCAGCCGATCACCGTAGCAACTGTCAGAGGTGTAGCCTCATTGGAGTTGTTTCGGGCTGGCTCGCTAAGTGCCTGCTCAAGGTCATACTGCAGGATATCCAGCGGGAGCCGCGGCGCTTCCATACCGTCGATTGATCGCGTCAGCTCGCGCTCTTCTCGCTCAAGCGTTTCAACAGCCCGGTCGATATCTAGAGTGCCTGTCGCCTCATCAGCGCTAATCGCCGCCTGAAACATAACCGCCACGGCCGCATTCACCAGCAGGCCACCTATCGCAATTGTGGAGAAGACACGCGCCGTCTCCGCATCCTTTTTGTTTTCAGCCTTTGCCCACCGGCCGGCTGAGATCTTGACGACAAGGATGATCACCACGCCTACGGCGCCGAAGAGGAATTGAACGTCTTCGTTCACTGTCAGTCGCGACCAAGAGATGTAAGCGACAACGGCGCCGACGATAGCCAATGCCCATGCAGCCCACTCAAAGGACGGGCGCCCAATGGTATCTGCGATCTTGCCGGCACCATCGAGGAAGTCATCAATAGCCCCGTCTGTTTCGCCGCGCTGTTGCTTGTAGATATCTCGATCTGCAGCGGCCGCAATCTCGCGAGCCTCTGCCGCAGAACCAGCTTTAATGGTGACTTCATCACCTTCGATCTTGACCTTATCGGTTTCCATCAGTCTCGCCTTTCGCAGTTTCGTGCGCCCTTTTCTCAATTGCCGCCCAGGTTTCCCACAGGCGGATCCTGCTTCTATTGCTACCGTTCACGCCTTGGCATTCTCGGTAAATTTCGTAGAGCTCACCATTGGTCATGCCAGACCATGTGTCCCTACAATTGTCCGGCGCATCGAGAATAACTGCCTCACCGCCTTCTTGCTCAAACTCAGCCCCCGTCAGAGGTGGCGGGCTCGCGAATCTCCACACTGTCACCACTATGGGCTGGGGGTCCGGAATCTTGACACTCACCCGATCCGTCGACGTGCACGCAGATAGGAAGAGTAAGCTCATCAGGAACAGTAGTGCCCCGCCAAGTTTGAAGCTCGATGTTCTCAGCATTGTCTAACCTTTTAATCGCGGCCGACGCCGCAAGCTTGTAATCATCAGCCCGCCGCTTTTGCACCGCGAGCGCTCGTTTCAATTGGCGACGAGCTTCGCCCTCTACATCCCATAGGGTTTCGATCTGAGAGATGAGTTCTTGCTGCGCCTGCCGCGCTGCGCCCACCTCATGATAAAGAAAGATCTCCCGCACCCGGAACATATCGGTTGACGCTTGTTGCTCGCGCGCAGCATCCGTGAAGCCCTTATTGTATCCAACCAGGCCAGCAGGGATTGCCGCGGCCGCAGCCACCGCGATAAGTGCAACAATGTTTGAGCCCATGTTAAACAAAGGTCGTACTCCGATATCTTTCTTCAGCAACAAACCCAGCGACATCTACCGCCCATTTGTTGCGCTTATATGCGGGGCCATTCCAATGATAGCCAAGCGCATCAAAATCTTCCCTCTGCCCAGCAATCAGGATCGGCCGGCTATCAACGATGAAGTTCACAATCGCCTGACGTTGGCCCTCTAGGGTTCCCATCGCGCGAAGAAACTCGCGAGCGCTATCGAAGCCAGCAACCTTATGATTGAAGCCCATGATTTGCCCCCAGCCAAAGCTGTGTGAAAGGATCGCAGCATCGCCCGCCCTTGGGTTTAGGAAAGCATCTTTTTGGGCAACGCGGTCCATCTGCGAAAAGGCTTCCCAGCGGGCTTCACGCCAGTCAGAACGCCGAGCACTTCTGTTTTTGTGGCGGTCAAACTTTCTGGCTTCGCGACTGGCAAACCTATACTTGCGCCATTGCCCACTTTCGAAGCGAATATCTCGGGGATCCAAGGCGCCAAACATTGTTTCTTTTCGGCCGATACCCTTCAGGATATCCGGGCTCCAACCTACAACTTCGCCAATGATCTCGAATTCTTCGTCTGGAACGAAGTCAGGAAGCGTCTCAAGTGGGGTCATCTTGCGGCTCACTTTCCTGCAAGCCGCCTTCCAAGATCTGAGTGGCGATCAAAACAACCTCACTCATTCGAACGTCTGGGATGACCTGACCATTGCTTAGGGGAAGAGGCGCTTTTGTACCGCGTGAAGCTGCAATACCTGCAAGGGCTAAAGCGAGATGATCGACCGTGTGGAAGGTGTACTCTGTCCCGTTTTCAAGCGTGACAACATCCGATCTTGAAACCGCCAGCTCGAGATCATGAACACGCTCTGCCAGCAGCTCAATCGTCTTGATCGCGCCAACAAGGCGGTCATCATTATCGACCGCCTTTCTCAGCTCGTTAGCCCATTCAGCGCGGGCCTCCCGATAAGAAGCCGTTGTTGAAAAATCAGATTTAACCGGACGATCTAGCATGTGCCAGCCCCATATTGCCTAAGCAGATAATAGGTTTCGCCCGCAAATCGTCAAACGCACTAACGCTGAAGTTGCTGTTGCCTCATCTCGTCGGCTTGCCTTTGAGCCTGAATTGCCGCGAGCGCCATCTGTTGAAGATCTTGCCTAAATTCAGTCCGCTCGAGCTGTTGACGCGCCTGTTCCCGATACTGATTTATGATCGTGTTGATGAACTTTTCCTTTGACGCCGGCATTAACGGATCATCCGAAAACATCTGATAATCGAACGAACGTGCAGATTTGCCCTCGATCACAGCATTCAGGTAATCCTTAGCACCCATGCCGTCTGTCAGCTTCAACTCATTGCCGGCCAGCTCGACATATCGAGAATAGATATCCGGCCGGTTGCTGATATTCACGTTAACCGGCATCCCGCTTGCGATGTGCCGAACCGTGATGCTTTTGCCCGGACGCGTAGGATAGTAGCCAATCCGCAAGAGCTCCTGATCAATCGATTCCGCTTCTTCTGTCCGCACAGTGAACGGCGAAAGGGCGTCATACCAATGCCCAAGCCCAGATGACACGTGCCGCTTACGCCCCCAGATATCGCGAGCGACAGGAAGGTCCGCCGAGAAGCCAGGCGTGCGCGCCATCATCTTCTCAAGAGCATTCGAAGTCTCGTTCAATTGCGGATCATTCAGCTTCTCTACCGATGCCACCAAGGCTGGCACCGCCACCCCTGACTGCAGGTTTTCAAGATATGTCGGCCCGTATCGTTCTGGGTCATTAACGAACTGCATGAAGTCGCTCACGCCTGTCAGATAGGTCTTCGACGCTACCACATTCATGAACATGCCCAGCATAGGACCGAACGCTTCTTCGATATCATCATCCGGGTCATCATCGACTGCGCGATTCTGAAGGATCGTTTGGAAGTCAGCCCCAAGGGCCATCATGGTAGAGACAGGCTCCAAGCGGCGGTAACTGTACCACTTGTCACCGACCTTAACTGAATACTCCTGACGCCCGGTTCGAGACCAAAGCTCGCGCTCACCAGGATCGACCGGCGCCCGGCCAGTCATATTGCCGCCTGCAACCATGCTCGCGCCCATCGCCAAGAGACCCGTTCCAAGCATCATCCGAGATTGAGCGTTAGCCCGGCGAACACCACCTGCCGCAAGCTCGTCACGGACTTCCTTAAACATCATCCCCGTAGGCCCATTCTGGAAGGCGAACTTTAGAATGTTCGAAGGCGTCACCACGAATGGGAACAAGACATGGCCGGCGCCCGGAACTTTGTTAAGCGTTTCGCGCAGAGACAGAATGCCCCGCGTACCCTTACCCACCGGCTCAGTGAATGTTCGGCGCTGCGCAACACGCTTTGCCTCATCCAGCACGCCTTGAGGCGGATTATCTACAATCTCAGCATAGCGCGCGTTCACGTCTTTTGGCTCGAGGCCATGACGCATCTCTTCAAACACCATCTCTTGCGCCATACGATGACGCGTGGATAGCTCAGCGATCCCTTTGAAGAAATCATCAGAGAAGCCGAGGAATTCCACAGGCGCCGAAAGGACAGCACCCGCTCCGTTCAGCACCCGGCCGCGTACACTCTCGGCATCGAGACCCCACGCTTCCGCAGCAATCGCACGATCATTGCCGGCGTCCATATACTTCGCCCGGCCGTTAACGCCTCGATCATCAAAGCGGCCGCGCATGGTTGCCGCACCTGGTTCGAACGCGAGCGCTGAAGCGCCCCGCATCAGGCCCTTGGTCGTCTGGCCTTCACCCATGAGCTTGCCGGCTTCTTTCATCTTCGTAGCAATCCGACCGTATTCAGCCGACTTACCGAAAGCACGCAGTTGAGCGGCGATGCCCATATTCATCCCTTGGAACTCTTTGAGCGCCACAGTGAGCTGTTGAGCCATCTCCTGATTGCCGGTCGCCTGACCACGCAGACCTGTCACCACGCGCGGAAGAATATCGGCGTAAGCGACCAAGGTATTGCCCGCGAAGTTCATGATATGGGTTGGAGGCGCTGACAGCCACGCGAACCGCAAGATCTCGCCAATCGAATCGGCGGTCTTCTGGCTCATCGACCGAACAGCCTTATCAAACCCTTCCGGATTGCTGTCGATCATCTCTTGCAAGCGAGCCATCTCTTCAGGATCCAGGCGCCCGCCATATTGCTCCATGACATCCTTCATCTCTTTACGAGCTTGAGCTGTCGCTGATTGGGTAACTGACCATGCCCGAAGCGCGCGAGACGCATCAGCCTTTGATCCTGCAATCTCTGCCTGAATGGCCCTATGCATCGTCAGAGCGCGGCGAGCATTGTAATGGGCTGTATCCGTCCCAACTTCCATCGCGTGCTGTAGCGCCTTCTTCACGTTCTCCGCAGACGCCAAATAAAGCGCTTGCGCGGCCGGGACTTCCACATCAGCGAGAGGGGCGCCCGTTCTACGCCCGTTCAGAGCTTCCCACGCGCTGATCTTGCGGCTGTCCTTAAGGATCATCTCATTGGTTCGCGTTTCGCCAACAGCGCCTTTGATCTCGCCGCTAAACGCATCAGCCAATTGCCCGATTACCGACTTGATATCATCGGAGGTGTTGAGCGCATTGAAGTTGATCCGAACCTCATTGCCGCCAATCAAGCCCCGGTCAGGCAGGCCGACACCAGGCTTGGCATTTGCCAGCCGCTCCATTGCGTCGATATCTTCAACATCACGGAGTGTGAGAGGATCCCCCTCTTGCCGCATCGCGATACGTTCGAACTCGCTTTCAATCTGCGCACGCGGGGCATTCGGATCCAGACCCAATCGATCCAGCTCCGCTCGAGCGTCGACCCTAGCCGCCGCCTCTTGCACCCATGCCTGATCATTCAGCGAGTAAACCTTTTCGCCCATGAGCTCGCGATCAATCAACTCGAATAGATCGTTATGGTACGGGCGTGTTTCATCAGCAGGGCGGGCACCGACACCAAGCGTGTCAGCTTCGAAAGGCTTGTTCTGGATGTAGCCGCCTTCCCATGCGCGCTGCAAAGCTTCATCCATTGTCAGACCGGATCGATTGTTAACGAAGTTCACACGGCCTAGATCCCGCGCCGAAAGCTCACCGCCTTCGTCTCGGATCCCGCCAGCATTCCGTAGGAACGTTAGAAGGGAAGGCGGTTCTTTGACCTGTGCCTTTGCCCGGTCCATCACTTCAACGAGATAGCGGAGATCTTCTGGATCATTCCCAGCCTTCACCTGCTCAACCAGGTCGACAAGCTCGCGTCCCCGTTGTGGCTGAAGACGCGCCACCGATTGAGCCCAGCGATCAGCCGCACCGATTAAGGCTTCAGCTTCGTCCGGCTCGAGACCGCGCCGGCCCTCTTTCACATCATCGACAACTGTACGCTTAAGCGCGTCATCCATTCGACCCGGAGCCTCACCAATTGAAAACAAAGTATTGCCTTGGCGAAGCTTTGCCCGAGCGGCATCATTCATGCGGATCGCCAATACTTCCGATTCTCGCTGTGGGGTTTCCACCATCGCGGCTTCAGCTTGCCCGCGGCGTTCGTAGCGAACACTATCGAGGAAAACCTTAGATCCATCTTCTTCGTGACGATAGCCGATACCGTATGTGACATCATCCACCATCACTTCATAATCAGACAGATTGGCTTTCACTCTGATAACTTCGGCGCCCAAATCTTTTGCGACTTTGCGGATATGTGCCGGCATCCGTTCGTTGTAAAAGCTTTTGGTTCCCTCATTCTGCAGGAAGTTGTTCAAGGCGGCATGGTCTGTGAACGCTACGGTGTCGATGCCATCCGCCACCGCACGCTGCAGGACACGTCTAATGAATGGCTTTTCCCAATTCTCGCCCGGTGCTCGAGGCGGTTGTTTGGAAGAGCGCCAGGAGCCAGTTCGAAGCGCCTCTCCCGCTTGACCCAATGCCTCTTCAGCGGCCGCCATTTCGCGCAGCAATTCTGGAGGATCGTTTGGATCTAAAGTTCCGTCCGGATCGATCTCTTCAAGCGATGCGCTTTGAACGCGATCACGCGCACGCTCATATCTCTCACGAGCTGCATCAAACGATTTGCGAAGCGCTTCTGTTTTGTCGCCTTCTGCTTGGTATCCAGCCGCGGCGCCTTCTTGGTGAAGATCTGACTGCAGCTCGTCCACAAAGCGGAACGATTGACCGTTTACGTCAACGCGGTCTGTCGTGCGAATATGGCCGATCACACCTTCACTTTCCCAATTGTGTGAGTGATATCCCTTCGCTGCATCAGGAAGAACAATTAGCTCCTGCCGATAGTTTGCGTGGCGTCCAGGCGAAACATAGTCTGAGTAATCAGTTTCGGTGCGACCTTTTTCCAGCTCGTCGGTTGCGCCATGCATTTGCGGCTCTAGCTCCCAGCGCATCGAGTGCCGATCTATGCGGCTTTCCAAGGCATAAACGCGCCAAGCGTCCATATATTGACCGAAAGATTGATCCCTGCCGTCCTCGCGGCGAGAAGTCATTCTCTGATCAATTGCATCAAGCCTGCTAACCATTTTATTAAGGCGCTTAGACGCCCCACGCGCGGTGACGTTAAGCATAGAGAAGCCAACTTTAGGCAGTCGGTCTGTTTGGCTTGACGCCTCACCAACAATTCGCATCCGCGTCCGATGCATATCAAGAGCGCGCACTAAGTCTTCTTTTTCAATTTTCCCCGCACCCTCGAATTCTTTAAGGGCAGGCTCAATGTGATACCGGAACGCTTCGCCTGTCGCGCCGCCATCTCTAAAGAAATTACGCCACTGGTCTGAGGTCAGCTCTTTTGCATCACGAAACCTTGGTGGCGGGTTGTTCATAACCGTTTCGGCTGTTGTCATGAACCCTAACTGATCGACATCAAAAACAGGGCTTGGGCCCGCTGCAACTCTCATCGAACGAACAACGCTAGAGGCGTCAACCGTTTCTATATTCCGCCCTTCATTCCATGCGATAGTTCGCACTGTGTTGCGAAACTCCTCTGCAATCGCTGGGTTAACGTCACCACGAGACATCGCCTGAACAGCTTCGCTATAAGAGAACGGGTCAAAGTCCGGGTTTGACCGGAACAACCGCTCCATAAAACCAGGCCCCAGAAGCTCGTCTTCAAGCGCCTCAATTTGCCGCCCTAGATTTGCATCATTTGCGTTCAAGTCCATCGCATCGCGAACGGCCTGACCATTGCTCAAAGACAGCTCGTCAGTCAGCAATAGCGGCTGCGATAGATTGAACATTGGCTTCGCCGTGGATCCCTCTCGGCCATATTCGTCAACAGACGGAAGGCGACCAAACATAGCCACCACCTGCCCAGAGATGATCGCCTCATTGCGGATCGCGAGCATTGCGAGCTGGCGATAATCTTCTTCCTGAAGGTTTAGCCGTTTGATGAGTTTTGGATTGGTCTTTGCCACCCAGGCTTTAACCTTACCAATAATCGCCTGTGTCAGCGCGGCATCTGGCGCATATTGCACCATGTAGGCCATAACTTCTTCAAGAACGCGGTCTTGTGGTGTCGATTCAGGAACTCTTTGACGGGCGCGAATTGTTGCCGCATCGCCATCTTTCAACAGCTTGTTCACCTGCTTTTCTAAGCCTGCCATGCCGGCATCGCCGACCATGTTTCTCATACCCGCATGAATGCCCATTTCGTGCAGCATCAAGCCAGCCACTTCGTCAGGGCGAGTGTTTTGCGTGAAGATCACAACATTGCCTTCCGGCGTTGTTCCGGCCTTCATGGTGTAATCAAACTCTTCCCAATTGGGCTCTATCTCACTCGGGCGCCGGGCGTATTGGATCCGGCCATCATTTTCGAGAACCGCAAACTCTTTTGGAAAAGCATCGGTGCCAGCTTGCCGAATGTCCGACAAACGCTGTGCCGCACCTTCTGCGGTCAGCTCGGGGCTTCCCGCACTATCAAATGCAAAGCGAGGACCACGACTGCTTTCGAGCTGCCGCGCTAGAGATTGAGCTGCGACGTTTCCAGGCTTGCTGCCAGTCTCAGGATCGAAGCCGGTTTGATCTCTCAGATAGGCCGGCACTTTGCCGCCAACCTGTCGACGTGCAGCCCGGTCTTCTGGGTTTGCCGCTTCAAAGATCGACAGCCGGCCGCGCGCAGCAAATGCCTCAGTTGCTTCAGGGCGCGTCAGAAGGAAACCACCCTCTGTCGCTTTGTAATCATAGCCCATGCGCTCTGCCATCTTCGGAGCAAACCGCTGATACAGGCTATCCAGCTTCATTGTCGCGGCCGTGAATGAGTATGAAGGCGAACCTGTACGCTGCGCATCGGCCTCGATCACAGCAGCTACCTTTGAAAAGATCTCGTTCGCATCACGAAGCGACTGCGCTTGTGTCCGCGGTGTATCAATGTCCCGCTTGAAGTTTGTCTCATTGATGATGTTATCCAGCCGGTCAAAGTCGACAACCGAGCCTTCACGGCCACGTTCAAACGAAACAGCGAAATCGCCAGACCGAGCGGAGAAGCCTACGAGATCCCCCATGTCTGAAGTCTCAGAAACAGTTTCATTCTCAACGAACCTTTTGCGGTTCTCTACCGCATCGCCCATGCGAACGGCTGGCTTGACGTCACCGAGCGCTTCAACGTCCGGCTCGATTTCAAAGAAGTCTTGATCCAGGAACTTCTGACCTGCAATCGGCTGATCTGGTCGCTCCTGCCCTTCCAGGCGCTCCGCCCGCTGCGCGGTCGTCTCTGCCTTGGGTGGCGCATCAAACTCGACAGCAGGCGCTTGTGGATCGCCGTTAGACCATAGGTCGCGTTCTATCTCAGTCTGGATCGCTTGCTGTTCAATGTCTTGAGCGGCAAGGCGCTTTTGCAGACCCTCTTTGGTTTCCCGCATTCCCTTCAGGCCACGGGCCATCGCAAAAAGACCATCAGACGCTACACCAATCGCAGATCCCTCGAGACCATTCTTGAAACGGGCTTCCCAAACACTGTCGTCTTCGTCTGATTCCAGATACTCGATGATCGGCAAACCAGCGTCCGACATCATGTCAGTGATGCGATCAGCTTCCGGATCAAATGCAGTGAAGTCTGCCATAAAGCCTGACAGCGTGAAGCGGGACACCTCGCGCCAGGCCCCCGGCTTCTGAAGAAATTTCGCCGCCTTCATTGCCTTCAAGCCGCCAGTGAACGGCACAGCAAATTGCGAGATCCCACGGATCAGATTGCCCGTGACGGTATCATCTTCTTCAATTGGGTTTTCGACCAGGCGTGCCGATTCCTGCGCGAACTTCTGCAGCTCAACAACGGCTGGATCAAAACCGACCGCGCGCGCGGCGCCGGCAGATAGATCAATACCGAATTGGTTGATCTCATTCCATGCGTCGATCATGCCGCCCGGCACCTGCGATGCCGTACCCAATGGATCCATCACGGCCGCGCCCACATCTTTCTTCACAGCGTCACCTGCGATGCTCAGGGCCTTAGAAGCGTTCTCCATCGCCTGACGTTCGTATGTGTCGCGCGAGATCCCCAGGGCATCAAAGCCAGCATTGAACGCGTCGATCCGATCGATCTTGGCAAACGGGTTAAACTTTGAAAGCTCTTCTGGATCCCCTTCGAAGCCAAGCGCTTTCGCGCCGGCCGAAACAATCATGTCACCATCTGGCAATTGGTTCGGGCGCCAGTCTTGTCTCGTCGGAGATCCGAGCGGAGCCTTTTCGACTTCTTCTTCGTCTTTCTTCTGACGTTTGGCACGGCGAGCCTTCAGCTCATCGAGGTTGCGACGATACTGCTCTTGCTCTGCCGCATTCGCGAAGTCTGTCTTCATTGCGTCAGGGCCCGCCCCTGTTTTGGGAGCGGGCGCCGGTTCGACTTGTCCTGGTTGTTTGGCGTCTGCTTTTGCGGCAAACCCCCACCGATCATTTGGTGTAAAACCCATCACTGTTCCTCGTTTGGTTCAGAGCCCTCAGATTGGAGCTGTGCCATATCGCCAAAATAATCGTCGATCAGGCGAATTTGTTCCATTTGTTGATTAAGATACGCTGGATCATTCGAAAAGTTGTCTAACAGATAATCGCCCGCATCCTCTACATATTCTTTATAATTTATCGGCGTGATACCGCGAGGGTTTTTGAACCCGTCCATAATCACCATTGCCGGGGGTGGCGCCGTGCGCGCAAACGAATCTGCGATCCGGCGAGCGTGAACTTCCACTTGCTGCACAGTTGATTCTGGGTTTTGAGAAACCCACTCGCGAAGACTGATACGCGCCTCTGCATTCTTGGCCTGCGAATCTCCAAAGGCAGAATCCATCCAGCTCTTTTGGAAGAACGCATCCAGCAGGTCTGTCCCGGCCGAGAGACGATCATCTTGCGTGTCCTGCCATTCGTCTTCGATCTTAGAAATCTCGTCAATTCCAATGGTTTCGGTGGCAAGCATATCCTGGATGATACTATCCAGCTCTTCCTGCGTGGTCGCGACATCACGAGCATATTGAATGGCGCCGAACAGGGCGCCTTCTTCACGGCCGGTTAGATTGTCCGAGGTCTTGGCGTTGATGTAGACGTTCAGACGAGCTGGCTTGAGATACCCTGCCTGCACAAGCAGTTGCCCTTGAGCGATATCCGTTCGCGTGGGGCGCTCCTGCCCTGACAGCTTTCCAAGCATCGCGGACTCGTAATTCAACGAAGCCTGCTCACCAGCCGCCTCGAGAGCGTCTTGCTCATCCTTCTTCTCTTGCTGTTCCAGCGCAGACATTTGCTGAAGGACGGAGAGGCGATTTGTGAGACGAGACCGCGACCCGATACGCTCCTGCGCATCCAGCGTCATACGGTTCACGCCCTCATCGATAAACTTCAAAGCGGCCGCATCGCCGTTCTTAAAGAACTCAGCTTCCATGCCTTGCACCATCAGAAGCTCTGTGCCGCCGTTCATGAAGTCGTCAATTGCTTCGGCGCCCTGTTCTGGCGACCAGCCATACAGCGGATTATCGACCAGAGTATTGATGATATCGTCATACTCTTTTTGGAGCCCTGCAAACTGAGTGCTTCCCACAAACACGCCAGCGTCTCGCTCGATGCCCGTTGCAAGCTGCGCGCTCAATTGGGACAGCCGGCGCTCCATTGCGTCTTGCGTTTCTTTGACCTGCACTTCGCGAGTTTGGGCCTCGACGCGGGCGCCCTCTTGAGCAAAGGTCTGGCGAGCGGAGGTTTCCAGACTAAGAACCATCTCCATTGAAAGTTCACGCTCCGCCAAAGCGGAGGTGTAACCCTCAACAAAATCATCAGCAGCGCCCGCAAAGCCCTTTGGGTCAAAGCGGTGATTTTCCGCAAGCCTATTCACTTCATCTTGGAAGTCGGCTTGAGACTGCGCGATCACGCCTGCGGATACGACATCATTGTAAATAGCGTCCTGCCGCGTCAGAACGCGGCGCGTAGGCACGTCTAGCGCTAATCCAGCATCATCACGCCCATCGATAGCGGAACGCACGTCACGCGCCGCCCTGTCACGTGTCTGTTGATCTAGGTAAGGCTGCAACTGTTGCCGCATCCGTGAAGACGATTCAGCGAGACCCGTAAACAGTGAGGTTGCCGCGGCCGCTTCACCGTCATTCGCGACGATCCCTACGCTTTGAACAGTGTTTCTCTGAATGTTTTGTAGCATGTTGGCCTCTTAAAAGCTTAGCTGGCTTGTGCCGAGTTGCTTAATTTTGTCCACTTCGCCCGCACCGCTCTTGCCGATCTGACCAAAGCCGGACGCCATAGTCGCGATATCACCGCTTGCGTTTAGAATACCCATGAGCGGGGCAACACGGGCGCCGGCACGAAGGTTTGACTGGCGTGTTTTAAGTCCGGAGATTTGCTGCAGGAATGACAGATTGTCATTGTTGAGATTATCCAGACCGCGGCGCCGGCGATCTTTGCGAAGAGCTCGACCTGTCGCGCTATTGAGGTTCACGTTCCGACCAGACCTGATCAGATCCACAGACGCAGCCACATCATTGATCGCCTCAAGGTTGATCGCTTTCTTCTGCGCGCGCTGCAGGTTCACATATTTGGCCTCGAGTGCCGCGGCCTTGGCTTGCGCCTTCATTTGCGATGCCTGACCAAACCCGCCAAGAATGCTTCCAAACGCCGAGACAGCCGACGAAGCAATGAGCGCCATTGTGACTGGTTCAACCATTACTTAGAAACCTCCAAAAGAATTGACCGCACATCGAAGGCACCGCCGCGCCCGCGCGTCTGACCGATAAACTTTGTTGCCTCATAAGACCAGCCAAGCTGGGTAGCGACGATCCGCTGAGTTCGCGTCTTGCCCGGATCATCCAATGGATCATCAGGCCCCCACGGAAGATATTCAGAGTTCCCGATCTGGATGATCCCCGTATCGAGAACATCGACCCACGTTTTAGGAATTCGAACGCGGCCGGATCCCGTCATGCTGGTTTGTGGCGCCGGTGTCACGTCGACATCAAAGTCAAACCCTCGAGACTGGCCTGCCGCAGCCGACAGGTCTTCGACCACCCAATTGCCGCCCTCGAGCACAACATCCCCAGATCCGATAACAGCACCATCTTTCACAACATCAGACAGTGTGTTGCGGATCGTCGTATCAGAAGCGGCGCTTACATATGGCGCTTCGTCATCGACCAGGCTGCTAAACTTCATTTCAGAGGTCAGCCAGATCGAAGACGTTTCAATATCAGAAAATACCCGGTCAATCTTTGAGGTCATGAACACGCGATCTTCAGAGACAGTGATATCAGAGAACGCACCCTCACCATGCGTCCATCTCGAGAAGCCAACTTTATCGGATCCCCTGCGATAGATCATGCAGGCAACCGTGCCGTCATCATTCAGCACCATCGCATATCGCTCAGTTCGCCCGTCTAGCCCGTTTGCAACGACCAGACGCTTGGGACCAGTCAGCATGTGATAAGCCGCTTCAGACAGCTCCGCTACGTCCCAGGACGGTTGAGAAAGACTTCCTGCTTGTGCCAGCACCATAAGGCGCCCAGCATCATTATCGATAAACACGATGCCTTCTGGCGTAGAGAACGGTTCAACCAGAGAACAGCCATCAGGCGTGATCTCATAGAACGCGATGTTTGCAGGGGTTAACGGAGATTGCGGAGATTCGGGTACAAAGTGGCAGCCCCGATCCGTCATGATCACCAACTGATCCTTAGACGCGACATGCCGGATCTCTGAGTTGGGATCGGCGCCAAGCTCTTCATTGAAAGCATTCTCATCTTCAGCGCCAACCGCGAAGTCATAGAAATTACCGTTGGCGGATCCGCAGACCACATCGGTTGCTTCGGCGAACGCGCTCAAGATCAAACGGTTTTTGTGGACGGCCAATGATCCTGGATATCCACGCACGGCCGAGATCAGTTGCTCATCATAGATCGACGTAAAGAATGGCGTAGTGACTAGCACTGGCGCCGCGGTCAAAGCTTCCCCTGCCTCGCGAGTGATCAGCTTGTCATTATCTTCAGCCGTCGCTGAATATTGGAAACGCTCATACCCTTCCAGAAGGATCACGCGCACAGATGTTCCTGTTGGGACTTCTACGATGACGCCGCGCACGTTGCTGACGTCACCTTCAACCACTTCACCAACTTTGTAATTCGCACTGCTTGCGACAGGCAGGTCAAGCGTCGGGTAAAGCGTGTCCACAATGTCGACCGTCGCGTTTTGCGCATCGGTGACGGCCGTAATAACCATTTCGTTTGCCGCCATGTAGCGGAAGCGCAGGCCCACGTGCCCAGCGACAAGAACATCCTGATTGAACTGCAGCGTCACACCTGTTCCGCTATAGGCGCCAACCGTCATCACAGTGTCGATCTCATCGAACTTGTCATAGAATGGCTGGGATCGCTTGCCGTTTACACCAACCGAAAACTGATACGCCGCAACAGACCATGTGCCATCGGCCGCACGAGTGAGCTCTTGAACAGGAAGCGTGTTTAAAGCCGAGGTGACGAAGACCTTGTTGGCATTCGCGCCAAACCTCAGATTGTCCAAGTCGGCCGTGACCCATGCCTGACTTCCAATCGTCTGCAAAAGCACACCATCTTCGTCGTGAACAAACAGAACACCATTCGTGAACACCAGCTCTTCAACAAAGCCCCGCCCTCTGAAGCGAAATCGCCGAGGCTGCACATCTGTTGAGAACTTGAAGTCACCGCCAGGGCGCCGCTTCGCGCCACCGCCTGCTTTCAGGATCACATTCAACGCAGTCTGACAGGCGCGCTCGAGCACACCTTCTTCTGACTGGTTCATCAGGAAATCGCGCGACAGCTCACCGAGCTCTAGCGTGCTTTTGTGTTTACGAGTTTTTACCATAAAAGCCTGTCCGGAATTGATCGTTCGACCCTGACCAGCGGCGCTGCAGAGAAGTGTTTTCATACACCTTGGATCCGGGGAATTGGCGCCGGTCTATACGCTTGGCACGGAGAAGCTTTTTCTCTGCGCGCCTCTCATAAGCATCGCCCTCTGAAGCCCGATCCAAAAGACCAGACGCTAGACGTGACGCCACCTTATCGACCATCGCGGCAACAAAGGCCGGTGGCCAATGGATCTCGCTCACGCGACGGCTGTACGATACGTAGATATTTTTAGCGTCAAACAGGTCACACAAAAGCAATCCGTCTTCCATCATGAAATCTCGAAACGGAAACGTGCCCTGTTGCGCGGACCTTACCGTGATCACATCGGCCGGAAGCGTGTACTCATATCGCGGTCGCTGATCGGTGCGCTCGCCTTTGTACGTCGCAAGCGCTGTCTTGGTTGCCCACGACCAGGCGTGACGCGAAAGAAACTCGCGAGCATCGATCTCGTATGTGGCCTTAGCGGCTTTGGCCTCATCGGTATTATCATCGATAGAGGTGGGCGGATTGCAGCCAACAACGGGAAATGCAGCCTGCAAAATGGTGAGCGGTGAAGGTGTAATGGCCATGCCCTATTCCGCAATTTTGGCACCGTTCGAACAACGCACTTTCAAACAAAAACGCCCCGGCGTTAAACCGGGGCGTTTCTAATTGGTTTGAGGCGCAGGGCTTATTCTTCGTCTTCGGCGTCCGCGATCATCGCCGAGACCTTTGCCAAGACGCGATCACGCCGGTCTTTTTGGGTCAAGTCGTTCCAAGCTTCAACAGAGCCCTCAAAGTCTTCGAAGGCAGATTGAACCGCTTCGCTGCCATCGATCTCAACGCCGTCTTGGCCAGGATAGGCTTCTTTGTACTGGCTGAATGTTTTCAGCTCGTCATCACCTTCCGAAGCTTCGCCATTTTCGTCCGAACCTTTGGCGGCTTGTTGCGCCAGAAGCTCAGCGGCGAGTTCTGCCGCCTCTTCATCTTCTTCTGTTTCCGAAGCCTTCTTGGCGGTAGCTTTACCGTTCGAGATTGAGAAGTTCTCCGGAAGCATCCACTTCTTTGAGAAATCAGAGATCTTGGCAATTGCGAACTTGTCACCAGGGTTGCGAAATTGACCGTAAAAACCAGCCGCCAACGCAGAAACAATCAATGTCTTACCCATAATCGTTCTGGTTCCCCATAGTGATGCCGGCCATGATCTTACCGACAGTCGGACCAGTGCCCGTGACGGTATAGAGCAGCCGCAGATATTGCTGATCGGTACGCTTAGAGATGTGCTCCCAAAGCGCGCGAGCTCCGACTGTCAGACCGGCAAGCACAATGTCTTCATCCCAGATCGTTTCAGGAGAAGAGAAAGCCGAGTTGTCGTCTTTCTGACAAGCGATGTTCAAGGACGTGAGGTTATCGAACGCCTCAGTCACTTGAATGAGCAGACACGTTTTTGACCCAATGCCGATATCCGGCGATAGAGCCGCCCCCTCATGAGGCGGTGTCAGCTTTGCTCCAAGATCAATGACGTTCGTTGACGCGGCCGTCGCAGTAATCGCCTGTTGATCGGAGAAAATGAGGTTCTGTGAGAAAATCATTGTTTTTCCTTTAGGGTTAAGGGTGGCAGCTCGCGATTAGACGACCCGTGCTTCCGTGGCGAGAAGGTTCTCTGTCTCGATGATCGGCATCTTACCACGGTAAGCGTCGAACTCTTGGCCCATGAAGTCCATTGGCTTCAAGCGAATGAAGTTATCCGAACCGGCCGAGTTTGTGCCCAGCTCGTCAAGACCTTGGATGAACTCTTGCCGGCAATAGATGACGGTTTTGCCCATGTTCTCAACGCGGCCGCGGTGCTTGTAATAAGCATCACGCAGCCAATCGATTGCACCGGACGGATCCGTTGCGAATGCCGACACGTCAATGTTAGCAATGCGGACAACATAGCGCCAATCGCCAACCGAAACGCCAGTGTGAAGACGGTAAATGTCCTCTTCAGCGTAGTACGGGTTGCCATTGTCATCCAGCACGCGCTGTTCGCCTTTTTGCTGACGCTCGATGCCGCCCGATACTTTTGATGGGTGGATCAGCGCACAAGCGCGCGGGCCCCATGTCATCATCCAAACAGACATGTTGTCCGACCCGGTTCCACCCGCATCGACAATCTGATTGCCAGGACCGGCATTTGAGATCGTGCCATAACGAGCGCCCAGCCCTTTAATCTCATCCGGCGCCGCCGCGGTATCGGAATAGAAGAAGGCGGTTTCAAAGTTCTCGGTGACAGTCTGCAACTGGCCTTCGGCTTCAAGCAGCTTGTACTTTGCCGCATTGTCGCCTTCCAGCTCCAAGAGACGCATATCGATCTCTGTACGAGCTTCCAGAAAGCCGGTTGTATCTTCGACTTGGAACGTGTTGCCTTTGGAAGCGGCAATACCTTTGTAGAGCCGGCCCCAGCTTGCCATGCCACGCCCAGAGCGGATCACATGCTTGTGCGTCGTGTTGTTGTTACACGCGCCCATATACGAGCTCCGAAGCACGGGAGACTGCCGTGCAACGATATCGATCAAGGACGCTGTGACTTTGCCGTCAGCGCCCTTCGCTTTGTTAATATCGATGAGATCGATAAACGGTTGTCCAACAACAGCCATTAGCTTTTACCTTTTTGTTTACTTGGAAAGAGAATGTTAGCGACATCAAGTTCGCCATCGTCTGCGTGCTCACCCGTAGGTTCGGTATTCAGACGACCCGCACCAACACGCTCTAACAATCCTTCGATTGCTTCAAAACTTGCTTTGGTACGAATATCGTTGACCAGCGCCGTCGCGGCTTCAGGCGAAACCTGTTCAGAGATGGTCGATTGTAGAGACGCTAACCGGGAGTCTCTGTCGTCACCGAGCGATTCAAACTCACTCAGCATTTTGTTGTTCTGGTCAGTAACGACCTGCTTGGCAGCTTCAGTAGATAGCGCCTTCGCATCAGCCGCGGCCGATTGAACATAGTCTTCGAGGAAAGTGGTCATGGCGGTTTGGCCAATGCCAAGCTCTTTGCCCTTTTCCATAAAGCCTTTGAGGTATGGGTTTTCAGGATCGATTGAGACCGCGCCAATGCCTTCGATCTCGACTTCGCCAGGAATCGTATAATCGCCTTCAGGCACCTCGCCGAACTTTTCTATTCTTGCCGCAGCGCTTTCAGCGTCAGTCCGGAGGCGGGCAGTGACAGCTTCTGTGTTCAGCGCGCCGTCTTCGCCGAGAAGGTCTTGTGGAAGTTCATATGAGCCGGTCGCGTCGGCCGCTGCGTCATCTTGCCCGGTTTCCGAAGGATCAGCAGCGTCCGACGCCGGAGCATCCCCATTGGCAGGAGTGCTCACCTCTTTTGCGCCACCAAAGCCTGCGGCTTCTGGTGCTGCGCTGTCTTCATTCCCGGTTCCGTTGACGTTCACTTAGTGGCTCCAATGCGTTGTAAATCTTAACCGCAATCCTTTGATCTGCGGCGTGATCTCTCAACGCACTATCTGTTGCACCGGCAGGAGGAGCCACTTTGATTTTGCCTTCGAGCAACCATTTTCGAAACACTTTGCCGTCTGCAGTGTCGCCAATTCGACTAAGAACATTCCGAATATGAAGAGAACTATCTTCATCTTTTCCGCTTGCTTCGCGATCTAAATCTTTCCAACTAGCCACTTGGCAATTCCCCTAATCCGCCGCTGGCTGCGGCTTCCAATTGAGCGCGCTCTGTGCGCAGTTTTGTTACAGCATCCTCAGAACGGATCTTCACGACGCTGCCGCCGAGCTTTTTATTAGCCTCTTCCATCATTTCTGGAACATCATAATAATCCATTGCCTGATCACCAAAATGACCGGCAAACATTTGAAGATGCTGGTTTGCCATCTGGATCTCCTGGAGATCTGAAGCGCGCGACATTGGAGAGATCGGCTGGAAACGGACAAGTTCATCTTCAACTTTAAGCGCTGCCTCTAGCTCTTTGCGCTGCATCAGGCACCAGTCAACGCGGCGCAGCGTCGGCACAACCAATTCATTCGAAATGCGCGAACGTGGGAAGCCTTTGCGGCGAGATGCTGTCTCTTTCTGATCCATCCACTGCCCAAGCGTAGGCGGCGTGTCACCTGTCTGTTGCGGGCCATCTTGGAACAAACCACGCTTCACGGTTGCCTCAAGTTTGTCTTGAACGAACCACGCCTCTCTGCCGTCATTATCCGGCGCCAGGCTCTTAAGCTCAAAACCCTCGCCCGCTTCGACAAACTCGCCATTGTCAATGCCGCCTTCAGCATTGAACGTGCCGTCATCTGAAAACAGATAAGACGGATCAATCACTTTGCCGGTTCTCTTCAGCTCGAGATAGGCCATCTCATCCAAGACCCGAGCGGCTGGAACAGATTTGTTTGCATAGCCGATGCCATAGGCAGACGGAGACGACACGCGCGGCCGAGCCACAATCATAGAACACGAACCAGGTCCGGAGACAGGATCAAGCGTTTGCACAATCTTGCCTTCGCAGAACAGGTATTCGCGCCAAACCTCTTCAGATCGGTTGCGCCAATCCCGCATCAGGGCCTTCACCACTGTCACAGTCCCGTTCGTGTCCATCATTGAGCCAGTCTTCACCTTGCCCCAATCGGCGTCCGGCCAAATAAGCTCCAAGTGTTTCCATTGAACCTGTCGCTCGCGAAAGCGATCCCCCACTCCACCAAACGGAGAAGGCAGAATCAGGAGCTCGCTGATCGGGATGTGCTCGAAACGAAGCGGCTGCCCGGCCGGCGTAAGGATCACGTCTAATCCTGTCGGCGCAATTGCCAGGTCGACGTAACACCCTTCGACTTCTTCTTCGAAGTTTGATTGGTTGATCCTGTCGTAAACCTTGCGCATTCGGTTGGTGACAAATTCTATGATCTTCTTCTTTGACGCTTGTGAAAATTGCTCAGTCCCCCCAATGGCTTCATAGGTCGTCCACGGCCGATAAGACGGCGTGAACTCATCGTGGCAATCAGATGCCCAATCATCGACAGCTTCTTGCAGCGTTGTATCGAAAATATTGTCCTGCTCAGACGGCGCCTGCGGATCAAGTTCGGTCGCCTTCTCACCAACTCGCGAACGCCAGGGCGCCGCGAGATCGAAGAAATTATTATAGGCTGTTTGAAAATGCTGGCGCCCGGTTCTGGCCTGTTGGATCAGAAGGGCAATTTTGTCGTCAATTTTTGACGGTTCATTGTCGTATGGCATTCTTACCTCGCGAAACGGCTGAAGCCCGCAGTTGAGCCACCGCCACCGCCCGGCCTTGGAGTGAAACTACCTGATTTAGGCGTGAGCCCACCAAACCCTGCAAACGCTTGTTGCGCGGCCGTCGATTTGGCTTTGCCAGTTCCGGTCACGAGACCGAACCGACTTAACAGGGATGAGGTTTCTTGGGTAACGCCGCGCCGGATCTCGCCGATCTGCGCTTCGCGAGCTTGTTCCTCAGCGCGCTCACGCGCCGCCTTCTGCTCTGCACTCTCGGAAGGACCGCTCGCTTTCGTTACCATTTGTGAAAATCACCTCTGCATCATTGGCCATTAGGTCACGAAAAAGCGCCCTTGGCCTCAACGCACTTGAACGAAGTCCGAGCACATGCTTCACGCCATTCACGCACCATAGGCCCATTCGAGCTGGGATGCCGCCGCCTTTTTGCGTGGGGATTTTGACGATAGCGGTGGCGGTTTCTTTTTGCTCGAGCAGCCAGATCACGAACTCGTCTTGCGTCATAACCCGGATCCGAGACCTGGTGTCTGCCACGTCAAACGAAACCCAGCGGTCAGACATCCAGCCATAGATTGAAACATGCCGCCAGTCTGGATGGGTCAACCAATCCCACCAATGCTCGCGCTCATTCCGGTAGAAAATGACGTTCCAAAAAAGGATCTCAGTTTCCATTACGCGCGGACCCGCACCTTTTTCCATGTCCTAGCATCCGTGCTTTCTCTGCCGCTGGTTTGGCCTGTATTGAAGCGCCGGCTCTTCTTGCCGTTCGCGGACGCCTTGACCATATCGGCGCCCTCGCCATAGCCCCATTTGGAATATTCCCACGCCTCAACCGGGTGAGAGTGTTCATTTTTCGCGAGCTCCGACTTGATCACCAATCCATCTGGCGTGGTGCGCGTAACCATTTTCGCCTGACCATCCAAGCCAGCAATCAGCCAAGTGCAGGACGGATCAATGATGACCTTCGGACCTTTGTTGATCCCGCCTTTCAAAAGCTTCCTACCAATCGACATTCTCAGCTCCGGATTGTCTTTTGGTTTTGGATGGACAACCGGCACGCCGCCTGCGCGCAGAATCGCAAATGAAGTCTTGGTCTTCTTGGCCGATTGCGAACCACGCCAACCGCCCTGCGGATCCCCCCAGGCCCGAATGCCTGTGTTCACATAGAACGGGAAATGCTTGACCAGAATTTCTTTGATAGATTCGACAAGCTCTTCAGCACCTTCGTTCTTTGCGACATGCTCGCGATATGTGTACCAGCGGCCGTCGATGCGTTGCTCAAACATAACGGCCGGCGTCAAACCAAAGTCGATCCCCAAGATCAATTCAACGTCAGGGTTTGGCTGCAGCGCTTCCTGCGCAACGTGATAGTCCCGGTCGAAATGCGGGTGCCGCGGCGTACCGGATCGAGACGGCCGCGAGATGTTCCGGTAATCTCGATCGATCTCATCTCGAGATTTACCAGCGAATGTGGAATAGGGCTTGTCGCCCATGTGCTGCAGGTTTTCGGCCTTCGGATTGAGCTTGTACTTTTCCAATTTGCCTGTCTCCTGATCAATGACGCCGAGATCCCCGGTGTTCGGATCCTTGCGTTCTAGCACAGCCGCGGGCTGGCGGTAAAACTTCCAATTTTCCGGCTTATCGTAAGCCATCTTCTGATCATCGGGCATGTCTTCTGGCAAAGCCACATCACCCCGCATTCTGCGGATCCAATGGTTATTGTCTGGCGGGGCATTGTTATCCAGGATCGCGCGCTTGCGTCTGTCATAGTTGGGAGTAACAACCCGAGCAGGGAAGCGGCCGCAGCGGTCAATGATGCCGGTGAATAGCTTGAGCGGACAATACTGGCCTTCGTTCACCCAGGCAGACGTGAACTGCGTTGAGCGAAGCTTCCGCATGACCGGCTCAGAACTATCGACCAAGGCCATGAAGACAACCTCGCACCTGACGTCTTCGAAGTTCATGTAATAGTGGTACGGCTCAGATCTGGTCATGTTGCCATAGACCTTTTCTGGAAACCAAAACAGCCAATCAGCAACAACGGTTTCAAGCAGCTCGCCATAGGTCGGGCGCGTGATCAGGAATTTCGAGTGCCGGTAGCCGTCGACCCCGCGGGGCATCTCGCACATTTGCTTGTAAAGCTTGGCGATACAGCCCGTGGTTTTACCACTCTCAATCGGGCCTTCGATCAATTGAACGTCAGGCTCTTCTTCCATGACGAATTTTCTAAGTGTCGGCGAACCGTTAGGGTATCTCTCATCGCCGCGGAAATGGATTGCTCTTGGCATCATGTCTCCATGCAAAAAGCCGGGACCGAATGGGCCCCGGCCTTTCAGGTCGGTGTTCAGATATTAGGCTATTGCTCGTTGTAAACCGTCAACTCGTCGGCGGTCACTTCGCCGTCAAGCCAAAGCATAAGATCTTCGGCCTGTCGGCAAAGGATCTCAATCGGAATGCCGCGTCCTTGGTTGCTTCTGGCAACTTCACGAATGGCATCTGCTCGCTGAAAACGCACACGAGTGTCTATTTCCTCTTCGGACGGAACGTAAGGTTCGTCACTAGTAACGTTTTCCGCACCGCATTCTTGTTCGGATGTTTTGGGGCTAGGCTCGTCATCTGTTTCCGCGCCTTCGACAGCGGCCACAGGAACTGCTTTTGCGCCGGCAAAGCCAAAGGTCGCACCAGACGGCTTGCTTTCATCGACATCTACATTGATGCCGTATTCGGCTGGGGCATCTACTTTGAGTGTTGCCGCCGCAACGGCGCCGTCAAAATCTACGCTTTCGTCAACTTCTGCCGTTTCCGGCTCAGCTTTTTCGAATGTTTGATCGTCCATAAAAAAATCCTTCATGTTTACCGGACACCCTTATTGGGTACGAAAAACATGAAGGAAGTTAGGTAGGATAGAAACGCACTTAACTCGTAAGCGGCGCGCGTTTCCAAATGTGTCGCCCCGATAGCCAGCCAGCTAGCGAGGAAATCCCCGCGCCCAAAGTAATGCCCCAGGCGAGGAATCCGATTGCGCTCATAAGAGCAGCGGCCGCACCGAGGAAGGAAACAACCACAGTGAGATCGCGCCACCAATTCGAGACAATAAGGGTTTTATCGTTCTCTCGAACCGCGCGTCGATTGTCTGTTTGGGCAGCCCACCAACCAGCGACGGTTGCGGCCGCGACAACGATTGGCCAATAGCCAACATCGTCAATTCCGGTAGATCCAAACAGGCGCGTCAGGATCAAAAAGCCACCTGCCGCAATAACTAAACCGGCAACGACAGCGATAGCGCGCCGCACGTTTTGCCGCATGTTTTCATATTTTGCTTTGAGATCTTCGTTCTCGTCCATTGGTCAGCCCTCTAGTTTGCTGCCAGCAAGATAGACCAGTGGGGCTTTCTCCAAACGCTCTACGCTTAGGCCGCTTCGATCTTAAACTCGGAGAAGGTCAGCGATGCGCCATTGTTCATCTGGGCGCCGATTCTGATTTGGCTTGATCCGGGCGTGATGCGGAACGTGCTTGTGACCGGAAACGGCCCGCCAGAGATAAAATCGGGCAAGGTTGGCAAGAATCCAGATGTGTCAGCAGTATCCCACCAACCAATTCCGTTGAAGCCTCCGGCCTGGTCAGTGACCGTATAAGTGACATCATAAGATTGGCCGGGCGTCACAACGATAGCAGCTTCAGTGATCAACCAAACAGCAACTCCGCCCGTGCAGGCAGATGTTAGCTCGCCGCCTGTTTCCGAGATGCTTCCGACACCACTGAAGCCGCCCATCGAATTATCGATCAACCAGCCAGTCGTGCCGTTCGAGAAATCACTGTTCGGGTTGAGGCTCGTCGCAACACCAACATCTGTAACCGTGACGTTTGCCGAAGCTCCCGTGAAGTCCGTGGCGCTCGCAGAGATGGTCGCAACCTGATCACCGTCTGCTGTGTTCTCATTCAAAATGGTGATCGTAAAGTCTGCATCTGAATCCCCATCGGCAATGTCGACCGATGCTGGAACCGTCGCCTCACTCGTGTCGTCGCTCGCAAGCGTCACAGTCAGGGCGCCAGTCGTATCGCCTGATCGTGTCACAGTGCCAACTACCGTGCCGGCATCCTCTGCCACGGAAGAAGACGCAAAAGACAGCGACAATGTTGGAACAGGCGTTGGCGTCCCGCCACCCAGACCAGGCACATCAAGCAAACCAAGCGTGACGTCATAGATCAGCGGCGTGATCAGCGACCTTGCGATAGTCATTAGATGTAGGCTCGGAAAGTGCCAGACATGCCAGTGACGCTGAAGCGCACAACGAATTTCTCATGTTTTTGAACACCAATGGTGAACGCTTCATTCGCCGTCTTGGCCGCACCAAATGGCGCCAGCTCTGAATCGGCATCATCTTTGCCTTTGAGCTGAAGCTGCGCAGACCCGCCCGCAATATCTACGATAGCCGCGGTCGTTGGCCCGTGAAGCAACATCCAGGGTGTCGCTCCATCTGAGGTGAGTTCAACAAGTCGTCGCATGGCTAATCTCCTAAATCGATCTCAGGATATTCAGACAGCCGGTCTTTGAAACGCTCTTACGCAGCCTTTGGCTTCTGCACACATACGAACGTCCGCCGCGCCCGCGCATCATTCGCCGGCTGCAGCTCCACGACGCGCAAATCTTTTTTACGCGGCGCAAATAGAGAAACCCCAGACCATGCTGCCGCACCATCCGGGGAAACCCCTTTCAGAAGATCGTTCAATACGTCCATGAAGCCGCAGTATCACGATCTCGAAAAAAAGAAAATTTTTTTAGCCTAGATGCTTCTTGATCTCAGCCTGCAGGAAATTCGGATAGTTGTTATTGAATTCCTGATTGTCGGGATACATCCCTTCCACGCGGTCATAAACTTCCGCCTCGAGACGATCCAACCATTCAGGCATCTCACCATCCCGATCAAGACTCGCAAAATTCAAAAGCACCGAACCACTAAACCGCATCTTATCCGGTACACCAGAAAGCTCAGCATCCTCTGCCGCACTTCTCTCACGAGCTGCATCAGCCTTAGACTTAAACTTCTCCAAAGCAGGATCCAGCTTCTCTGTATAAACAACTTCCTGTCGCTCAACATCATCAAAAGCCTGTGACGCAATCCGATAAGCCTCCGCCTCACTCTCACTCACCCAACTCGACATCTCATCTTCTGCAGGCGTGCCACTCAGAAAACGCAAACTCTCATCGTCATAACGATATTCAACACCTTCACGCATGTTTTCCCAGCTCCTTAAAACTAAACGTAGAGTGAACTGACTTCAGCGACGTGTGGATTGGGTTTATCCGCCAAAGCCAGAACACTCTACAAAAGGGAGCGGCTCTCATGAAGCCGCAACAACCCGATAACAGATCTCGCGCAACAATCAAAATTTTTTGGCCTAGCGCTAATCCAGCTCACGCTGAGGATGATGGTAAGCCGCACGATAGAAGCCAAGCATGTAGCTCAGCTTCGATGGGCCAATGTAAATTGTTGCCTCAAAAAACTCAAAGCCCCAATCCCAAAATCGAACCGTACCATCAGGATAAGTCGCACGAACCCGAATAGTCCGATTGTCTTTATCCATCGAAACCGCGTGCAACCACTTCGCCTTATCGTGCTCGGGAGCGTAAATCGGATTGTGAATAAATGAATCGTAAATCCGCAACTCTCCCTCATCGCGGAACATATCCGCCCAATAGCGATTGCTTTCGTCCAGCTCCGAATAAAGATCGACAAGCTGTCGCGCACTAAATGCCTGTTTAGAATTCTTCATGCTCTTCTCCTGGTCCGAAGATTGGGCCTTCGGAAAATATCTCATAACACATTTGAGGCAGTACACTACCTTTTTTAAAATCGGGGGGGATATATATATCGACCTGGAAGCCGGCCGCGAATTTTTCCCCCCGCCCGAAAATAGCGATCCACCCCCCAGGGGGGCCTTTTTTCGTCAGTTTGTCACAAACTATCGTCTCGATGGCCTGCATTCATGGGGATTTGTAGCTGATACGCAATCAGTTCACATCGATTTGCGCCCACTATAAGCACGCGCGGGGACATCCAACCGGCGAACGCGAGTGAAAAACACAAGCTTTTTTCTTTTTCTTAATTCGTCCAGGCTTGAGCGTGTTGGTGTGTGTTGGAGCGTGTTGCGCCTGATGCTGGTGCGAGTGAGTGTGCTTAAGCGTTGAGTAGGTGCGTGTAGGCTTAGCTTGCGTGAGCCCTGCGTTGATGTGGTTTGTTGTTATTGGTTTCAGTCTAGTGTTGTTCACGCTGCGCGTGATCAGTGTATGTTTATATATAGCTATCTTTACAGTCTTTTGAGCTGTAGCGGTGGGATAGTTTGTGGGGAATTGCCCTGTATTGTGGCCTAAATGCGCCTTTTGTGTATTTATTTCTTGCAATCGATCAGTTGCGGGTGTATATGATGTCCTGTCGGCTCCCAAATGCCGGCGATTAAACCAGGAGACTACATGTCAGCAATTGGTTGGGCCATTCTCGGCCTAGTTTGCGTCTGCACTTGGCTCGCTTGCGAATCTGGTGCTTGGGTGTCTCAGTTGTGGGACGAGCGGCACGATGGATAGCCAGCAGCTCGCACAAGACGCCCTGACAATCATTTCGACCTTTGGGTCAGCGGTTGTCATCCTCGCCTTCGTATCAACGGTTATAAACCAGGCGATACCTAAGCGATAAACTCAGCGCCCGTCTCGGTCATGGACCGGGGCGGGTTTTGAGGTGCCAGCTCCCAAGTTGGCAAGCTGTTTGACAATTTAGGATTTTAAGTTGGTTCGATTGGTGAGCAACATAAGGACACCAATCATGAAGACCGATTTTAACTTCATCGACCTTGGCTTTTACGTGTCACTCTATCCGAACAACCCTCAAGCAGAGGCTATTTGGACTGAGATTCACGAGCACTTCACGGATTGCAACATCCCGCGAAGCGCCTGGCCATCGGTCAAGCATCAGCTGAAAGAGGCCGGTTATACCGTGCGGAAACAACGCCGCGCCAAGGTCAACTACACTGATGACGAACTACTGGCGGATCTTACCGCCTAGAGCCCTTCGGGGCTCACCTATCGGATCAACTTATTTATGATTGGGTCTCACGGGCGCCTTGCCCGCTAACGCGGGGCGTCCATGTGGCCCAATCAAGTCCTATCCATCCCAGGAGATAGCATGAAAGCTATTATTATCTTTGCACGCGTTGTGTTCGCTTTGTCGGCCTTGGCGTGTGCGTTTCTTCTCGCCTCGATTGGTGCAGAGCTAGTTTCAATGGCTGCCTACATTGGCAGCGGTATTGCAGCGGCCTTTGCGTATCACATTGCGCGACCGCTTTTCCCTAAACGAAAGGCGACGAGCAATGTTCTTTAACCGTACCGAAGCGAAGATTATGCGAGACACTGCAGCGGCCGAATGGTCGTTGCACCTCGCTCGTTATCTGGACGACAAAGGCACGTTGAAGCCTGAAGCGTCTAACGACATTGTTTTGATTTTTAAGGAAGTCGAAATGTCAGTGTTGAATAAACGATATGCGCGAATTCATTTCGCCTAGACCAGGAGAAGACCCATGCAACTTTCATTCGCAAACATCACCGCTGAGATTATCCCTGTTCCTACGAATGAGGATATCGCGACGCAGAGGGCTGAAGCCGAATGCGAAATGTATCTCAGCCAACGCGGGGAAGAGCTTCAACACCTCTACCTCACAACGAGCATGACCAAAGCCAGCTATGAAGCGATGCTGGACGCGGCGGCGTATGTCGCGGACCTCATGTTCGACCAGGCCCTTGCTCGTCACCTCGACGCGCTCAAGTAGCCGCACCAAACACCTTGCCCGGACCTGCTAGCGCAGGCCGGGTTTTGGCGTGCCAGCACTAGGAGAAATCATGGCCAAGGTTCAATACCACGTCACAGAAATCGTGACCTATACGAAATCAGTTGAAGTCGAAGACGGCCTGACTGATGAACAGATCGAAGAGCAAATCGAGCAAGACTGGCTCAACACCGATGATCTTAACCGCTACTTCTCATCGGTAGAGGAGCGGACCTACGGGCGAGACGGACACGCTTCGTGGGAGTAAACTACCAACCAAACGAAACAGCCCGGCCATTGTGCCGGGCTTTTTTTGTGTTCATTTTTTCCGCCTCATTTGTGGCCGAGAAAATGAACATGCTATGCTGCGTCCTGCTCGTTGAAACCCGGTGTAGGAATTTCGCCTTCAGGGTCTTCTCTCAAATCCAGCAAGACCAGGCGGCTTGCGTCACCATTGTCACCAGCGGCCAGGTCAGTCATGCCGCCCTCAATCTCAGCCACGCGCTGTTTGTAAATCGACATCCCAAATTTGCTGTTTCCTGTCTCGTTCGCGTGCCGCGCTGACTCGTGCCACCACGCCAGGGCGCGCTGCAAACCACGATCAACCGCTTCAACGAGCTCGGGATATTGGGCTTTCCATTCGTTCCAGGTTCGCCGGGACAATCCGAACTCAGCAACCCATTGATCCTCTGCCATGCCCTGATCGCCCATAAGCATTACACGATCAATCAGCGCTTTGCTGTATTTGGCGACAGGCGTAGGCCGTTCCTTTTTCAGATAGTCAGGATCCAGCTCAATCAAGCGGCGCCTGTATTTTTCCTTGTAGTAATTCGCGTCTTGAAGCTCTTTTTCTAATCGCGCAATCTCTACGGCGCGGGATGCTCTGCTTGACATGGTAAGCCCTTCGATAAACCAGCGTGGACATTATCAATTTGCTAGGGTTTGGCAATTATCTTGAGCGCCAATGCACTTTTTTCTTGCATTTTTCGATATTTTTAGTATTTAAACCGTGCGCTCCCAATGCGCAAACCCAGGAGAATTGAATGAAAAGAAAACACTTTGCCGTTATCGGCATGGTTGGTCTTGTTGGCGTTGAGATCCTTATGGGGTTTTTCAGTAAGACCGAAGACGTCTCGTCAGAGCTGGTCACACTCACCCTTGTTTTTGTGCTGATCATGGCCTCGATGCTTCAAGCGTCCCTGTTGGAATTCACACTGACACACCGGAAGCGGAAGAACTGGCGACAATACCCGATCATTGGGATCCAGTTCACGCTGTTTGTCTTGATCGCTTATTGGGCCCACAAAGGCTTGGGGAATACGTTGTTCCCCGGTTGGGCAGGCTGGCAGTTGTGGCTTGCAGGATTGGGCCTTGGTCTGATCACGATCTTTGGCCCTGAAGTTATCAATGATAGCTATGAGGCCGAAGAAACCGAAAAGCCACAGGATCGACAGGAAGGCACCGTGGAGGGCCAACAGCAAAATTACGCTAGCTTGGCATATAAACAGACCCTCGTTCCCCTCACGCCCAAAAAGAACGGGCATAACGTTGATCTTGAAAAGGCAGTTGATCTGATTAAACCGACAGCCGCCACTCACTGATCCTATTTAATCCCACTTGGGATGCCCCGCCTCACTCCGGTGAGCGGGGTTTTTGGGTGCCAAAATAGGAGCACACATGAAAGATCCACGACTAGGCGCTTACGCGCATATCATCCCAGGCTTCCGCAAGAAGGCCAAGGAGATGCCCGAAGATGCCGAGAGCAAGAAGACCAAAGCAAAGCCGCTTACACGACAACAGCGGCGAGATGCTGCCCGCCTTCAACGAAAAGCTCGTCGGTCCCGCCTTCGCCTGCATGGCGGCTGGAAGGTTCGCTACTCGAAAGAATACTACGAATAGTCTGCCGCACAATTGAGTTTCCTGGTGCCCGGCCTCGCAATAGCGAGCCGGGTTTCCCGGTGCCCGCTGTTGGGCATCACACCAGGGAAACAACCACAATGCATTTTTTCCGATATCTCTGCATATTATGCGCAGTGCTTTTGATGGGCACCGCGCTTGTGACTAGCATCTTTCTAGCTGTGCAGTGGATTTACAGCTTAGGTGGAATGGCGCCGTTCTTGGCCGTATTTCTCCTACTGGCTGTAGCAGGATTTAAATTCTTGATGGACGGACCCTAACCAGGAGTAAACTAAATGGCTAATGAAGAAGCGAAACTTCAGACCCTCGCGAAAGACACGCTGTCTCTCATGACGCAGCTTGCAGATGGAATGGAGCAATTCAACGTAACGCTCGCTGAAGCGGTCGAACTGATCACCAATGTGAACAAAGCGACCAAGCAAGCTGCGAAACCAAAAGCCTAAATGCAATGAAGCCCGCGCTTCCCTCAATGAGGGCCCAAATGCGCGGGCTTCGAGCTGTTTGCGTCAGTCACCAGGAGTGCACTAACACTTCCCCATATAGGCATTGGAAATTCATATGACAACCTCTAAAAAACCGACCTTAAAACATCACATTGACCTGTCTGACAAAGAGCGGCTGGAAGACTACGAAGTCACCAACTTTCTCAATGCCGTCGCACCAGGTCTGAAACAATATGAGATCGCGAAGATCCTTGGCGTTCAGCGAAATGCGGTTGGCACCTACTTGCGAGACGGGATGCCCATCGATAAGGCTCGCGCTTTGTTTGGCTGGCGCCTCACCGAGATCACCCGCCAGGCAGCGGCGCTTGATAAGATCCGAGAAACTTACGGACTGTAAACTTGCACATTATGCAAACTTGATTACATGGATCGGGCGGGCAATCCTTTCGGACCCATCAGCCCCCCCAGCCCCCCGAGAGGGAAAACCGCAAGCCCCAGACCTTTCATTATTGAAAGTGCTGGGGTTTTTCTATGCGCCGCATTAAAGGCGCTGACACGGTGGGTTAGGCTAGCTCTGTGTCGGGTTCTTTCATTCGGTCGCGATTATCTCGTGCAAACCGCCTGAACGCCTCAATCCGCTCCTTAACCGCTGTGACGTGCGGCGTATCCTTTTCACCGATACCTAATTCAATATCGCTGAGATAGCTTTCGATGGCGTGGACCGCCCATATGTCCCGAGCGCGAAACACCATGCAAGGCTCATCATCCGGTACAGGTAGGCCGCTTGCTTCGTTGATGATGTGACCACCAATGAAATTGTATTTTGGATCGTTCTTACTCATTTCTCTTCCTCTATGCGACGTCTTCTAGCTTTGGATAAGTCAGATGTGTCACCGGATCTGGCTCGATGATTTGAGCGGCCTCTTCAATTGGCATCATCACCAGCGCATAGCCGCACGACTCCGCCAGCCAGGCCATAAGGGTTTCCATTCGCATTGGATATCGAACCGCGCTCTGTCCCTTTGGATCCGGTCGGCCGCGGAGCCTACGACGAAGGCTTCGAACATTTTCATGCTCAAGGCCCATCGCGACCTTGTTGTAATATCGATCCGGAGCGCCGGCGAGTTCTGACACTTGCTCCATCGTCAGACCTTTTATTGACCTGCCCTCTTCCATTGTCTTGAGAACGTCTAAGTGCGTGAACACGCGTCTGGTTGGCAGGTTTCCCATTATCGTTTCTCCCTCAGAAGTGGTTGGAGCGGCAGATATGGCCGCGCATCCTCTACTCGCTGATCACCTGTATCATCAAAAATATTTTCCACTGGCAAAGATGTTCGAACGTCCAACACATCGATTGGAAAGCCCGTGCCCTTCAAGAAGAAACACGCCCGGATGACCGCCTCTACGGCCGAGGCACCCATCGCCATGCAGCCATTCATGAAACGAAAGTCACCGCCTACGACCCAAAGGCCCTCTTCAATCGGATGATAGCCCTCGCTGCAATAACCCTCAACGCGGCCGTCTGAGTGGAAGCGGTGGACAAGCGTATTGTCGTCTTTCTTGAAAACCTCTTCCACTATCTTCCAGCCATCCAAGTCCGTATCTTCGGCGAGCATTGCAGCGATCCGCCTGACGGTATCCAAGTTGCCAGAGCCACAAACAATCGACCGATCATTCAGAACAAACCACTTTTCTGTGTGAAATAGCTGAATGCCCTCTTGCGTGCATTGTCGGTCAATTGCGAGAATTCCATCTTTGAAGGCGTAACATGTCATCGGGCGGACACTCCATTTCTTTTGGGTTTGGGCTTTGGAAGCTTCTTGGCGTTCGACGTGGCGCTGACATTAGGCGTGACCGGGACTGTTTGAACCTTGAAGCCCGGTTTGAGATCACCGCCCTGCCGCACAGCGCCGCATCGAGAACAGAAAAATGTATAGTTGTGTTTGGATAGGCGCGCATCGTTTTTGTAGGCTGTGAATTGGTGCTCGCATTCGCTTTCCGCTCCTGCCCTGAGAACACCAGGCTTAACAATCTCATGGACCACCACCGCAATCATAAGCACGAAAAGCGTGCATAAAAGCAGAATAAACCATTGATCGATTACCAGCATAACAGCCCCATGCGTTTCTCGCTCTATACGCGAATTATCGTAAATGTAAAATTAACGCACTGATCACTGTATCTCAGACGGTTTGATCATTTTGTTCAGCTCGTAAAGCTCGTCAGGATAATCTGACTGGATATCGTATGGATGCTTGTCGAAGCCATATCGCTCACCGGCCCACGGCTCACCACCGGCAAACGCCGCAAACAAATTCTTCAGCAATTGAGCGCGCTCCGAATCTGGATCTGGTTTAGGCGTCCGTGACATGAGCTTATCGAAATGCTTGGCATAGGCAGACGGTTGAGTGAAATAGTGCAGCGCTGGACGCCATTCATTGCGGCCGTCATAGCCACCGTTCGCCCAGGGCTGCTCTGCAACGCGTTCTATGAACACCTTCACATCTGAAAGGCTGTATTCTTTTATGCGAGCACTGATGCCTGCCTTCAGCTTGTCTGAAAGCACACGAGACTTAGCCCATGATAGATCTTTGCTTTCTACTAATTGATTGTAAAAATCAAAAACGTCACGCGCAGCGGTTATATGTGTTTTGTTATATTTGTTGTTTATAATAGGTAATGGTGGGCCGCTGAGGGCACCCCCATGTGGCGCTGAGGGCATAGGGTCTGTGCCCTTAAGGTCACCCCCCCCTGCCGCTAAGGGCATAGGTTCAAGACCATTGTAACTGTACCATTTTGTGCGATCTCGAACGTCTTTGTTGAAGCAGCCATCGATAATGATACTCGCTTCAATCAGCTTATCTAGCGCTGTTCTGACCTGCTTTCGAGTGAAGTAGGGAAACAGCTTTGTCCATGCGCCATAGCTGTTGAACATCCAATAGCGGCCATCTTTGAAATGCTGCACGCTTTCGTTCGCCTCATTGGTTTCGCACCAGTATTGAATGTTGTATGCGATCACGGCCGCATTGACCCCAACTACTTTAGCAATCTCGGTGTTAAATGCATGATAATTCATTAAAACAGCCCTTCATCAGTTAATAGATTTTTGTCATCGATGATCACGTCGGTTTGCATTTCGAAGTGAAGGTCGACCGAGCCAATAGGGCCCATACGTTGTTTGGCGATCACGGCTTGAAACTTACCCTTCGCCGCTTGGTACTCAATGTTCCAATCATTCCACGCGCCCGCTTTGTGATATTCGGGCTCACGGCGCTTAATGTAATAATCTTCGCGATAAGCCATGATGACGCCATCAGCGTCTTGCTCGATCGATCCGGACTCTCTCAGGTCATCCAATTGCGGCCGCTTGTCGTCCCTGCCTTTGAGGCGAGAGAGCTGCGACAGGAGGATGACAGCAAAGCCTTCATCACCAGCCAGCTTTTTAAGGCCCATCGTGACATCACCAATGGCTTCTGCGCGCGTTTTGTCCCGGCCAGCCTTGATATTCATGATCTGAAGATAGTCGATGCAGACAACATCGACGCCGCCCATCTTTCGCTTTGCCTTACGAATGGATGCTCGGACGTCTTGGAAGGTCAGCCCGCGCGTATAGTTCCATGCGTACCGCTCACGGGGCAAAGACTTCCAGCCTTGCTCGAGAATGGCCATCTCATTCATGCCTATCTGGCCGCGACGAAGCTTTTGATACTCTACCGCACCAAAGCCCATGCGACGCGCCTGCGCTGCCGCCAGGCGCCATGCAAGCTGTTCCTTTGACATCTCTTGGCTGAATAGAGCGACCCTTTGTTCGCCCGTGTGAGCCAGACCAGTACATATGTTCATCGCGAGAGCGGTCTTGCCCATCGAGGATGCGCCACCGATCACGTAGAGATCCCCTTTGTGGAAACCACCAATCTGATCATCAAGCTTGCTTATGCCTGTCGTCATGCCGAGGACGCGGCCGGTTTCCATGTTTTCACGGAGCGACTGCAGCTCTTCTTCGACGGCCTCTTCAGCAAAGTCCCAATTGTCGCGCTCGGTTGAGGATCTAAGCATCAGGCTTTCGATCCTTTGGATCCCATCAGATAGCGAATCCCGCGTGCTCTGATCTCGATCAAAGTTCTCAGCCCGTAGCAGGAGCTCTGCAGAAATATCCATGAGCTGCCGCCGCATCGATGTATCAACAATGATGCGCGCATAGTCTGAGACTTCAGGCCCAAAGGCTGCGCTATCCAGCAACTCAGCCAGGTAAGCGGCACCACCAACTTGCTTCAGGCGATCCATGTTCTCGAATTCTTGGCGCATGGTCACGCCATCGGCGACATGACCGGCCTCGATCACATCGACAATCGAATCATAGATCTCTTCATGGGCGGGCTGGAAAAAATCACTTGGCCGCAGCATAGCCGCGACTCTGTGATAGTTTTCATTGTCGTATAATATGGATCCTATAACCGCTGCCTCTGCAGGCACATTGCTAGGTGGATCCTTCGGAAGGCCGTGACGGCCCTTCTCGTCGTTGTTCATTAAACAGCTCGTTTCTTAGGTTCATGATGGTGCCCTTCGACACCTTCCAATGATTAGCTAGATCGGGGATAGGGACACCCGATTCCAACTGGCTTAGTATCTGAAGATCCCGGTCGTCTTTTTCAAGAGCGTTCTTTTGGCGATGAAAAATGCCTGCCAAGGAATTCTTTGAAAAACTCACGTTGAGTCTCTTTGCGACTTCAGAATAGGGCATACCCGTTATGTGGAGCCGCCAGACAGCAGCTCCATAACGACCCTGCAGGTCAGGCTCTTTAGACATCCTTTTCTCCCAAAACAACCATAGTCTTTGGGCGTTTAGACTTGTCAGCATATTGTGCTGGCAGGCAGTCGACGCACCAGGCGCCGCCTTTCTTGTCGTGATTCTGGCACATCAGAACAGATGCGGCCCCACACGCAGTTGGTTTGCCGGGTTGAGATGATTGGCTGCGCTTAACCATGGCATCGCCGCCGACAGCCTTACTTGAAGTATCATCATCTCTGTTTTTTGCCCCGCCCGGCGTCGAAGCTTCTTTAGGAGAGGCGGCGATGATTGGGAGCTCAGGTTCGACAAGCTCTGTGATCATCACAGAAATACGCGGTTTGTCTGAGAACCGCTTTCGAACGAGCAAGTCTGTTACTTGCGCATCATCTTTGAAAACGACCTTGTTCATGGCGTCTTCGACAGATTTTGCAACATTGCTATTGTCTGGTTTCTTCGTAGGAGCTGCAAGCCCGGACTCTATCCGCGCGAGTTCCTTCTTCGTGGTGTTCTTGGGCCAGGGCAGAAATTGAAAGATCGTGACGCTCACTTCATTCTGGAAGATCTCGCCACCGGCCTGCTCTTTGAAAGCAGCTTCAGCGGCCTCCTGAACCAAAGCCTCAAACTTCTTTTGCTCAGGCGCAGCATAGATATGCGCCATTGGTCTTTTGCCGCCTTTTGGGACGATGACGCGCGACCGCGGAGCCATCTTTCCTCTTGGGGGACCGAGCAGCGTGAACATTACACGCCGCCCGGCTACCAGGTTCAACCGACCTTCCATTAGTCGGCCATCTCGTCTTCAGCTTCTTTCATCAGCTCACCGTCTTTAGCGGCAAGCTTAACCGTCGCTGTCGCAGTCTTCGCCAGCTCTTTGCCGCGTTTGTCTTCGAACAGGTCAGGATGCGGGACAATCCCAGCGTGAGCGAGATAATGGAACAAGTGGATCAAATGCTCTGTGCGCTTTGATACGTCCATTTTCTTGAAGGCAGCGAACTGCTTGAACGCTTTTGCGTGGATGTTGTGCTGATTGGTATTTTTCTTAACCAGCGATCCGATCGCACCAAGAGCGGTGCGCTGATCCTCTTGCAGCAAAGAAAAATCTTTGAATGCTTTTTCGAGCTCTTCAGCGCTTGGAAGGTTCAGATCGGCCATGCCTTCAATGCCGGCCGGCTGCTCTTTCTCTTTCTTTGGCTTCGCGTCTTTTTCATCTTTGGGCTTACGTGCCATCATTTATTTTCCTTTCTTGGGGCAGTGGCAGGGTGCCCGAAGACAGGAGTGTAGGAGGTGACGCCCTGCCGCCAACTCGTTACGGGATGGATTTTATTTGATATGTCGCATGACGCCCAGCCCGGTATTTGGAAAACCGTAAGCGGTGTTCAGAGCACAGCTAAGGGTTAATTTCAAGCGGCACGTTTTTTAGGGAAGTATCATTTTGGTGCATTTTTCTTGACATTTGCACTGTTGGTTCATAAATCGAAGCCTCAATCCAGGAGAAGCCATGACAGGGCCCAAATCTGTTAAGGCAAAAGAATGCTCACATTGTTTTGGATCAGGCGCCGTCTGTTGGTGCCATGATTGCAAAGGCGTACCGAGCGATTTTTGTCGACATCCGCAACGTAAGAACGCAGGCTTTTTTACGCGTGCGGATGGGACTTCGCATGTCAAAACCTGTGACAATTGCAATGGTACTGGCTTTCAGCCCGAAAAAGGAAACACCTAATGGCGCCCCAAAAGATCGACGTTTCAGAAGAGGATCAGCGCAAAGCAAGTGATTTTGCGCACATGCTTCTGGACCAAATTCACTCAAACATCACCGGATGCACTTGCAGCACATGTGTTGCCTCGAATGCTGTCAGCGTCTTGATCGCTGTTTCGGCGAAAGACCGAGACGGTCAAATGACCGGCCAAGATCTGGTAGACATCTTCTTGAAAGCTATTTCTTTCGTTTCGGCAAACGGCGGTTTCGACACCGACGATCAGTTGAAATTTTATAGCGGTATCAATAAAGCGCTGGCCTTAGAGATGCTGGAAATCATGAAGCGGGGGCTTTCAAAATGATGTTTCTCGCTTCGGTTCTATCGACACTGCTTTACGGCATTCTCTTAACCGGGTGCTGCATGACGGCAGCAAAGTATTACGCCAAAGCCTTTCAGATTGGTGACAAATACAATGTGATGTTTGCTCACTATCTGAGGCAGTGCTTCGTTTATATCGCTCTGATGTTCTGGATCACGGCCGGCTACATCCTGTTTTCAATCGCCGCAATGGACCAATGGGGGCTACCACTATGATCGAGCCAGGCGTTTACATCGACATGCCCGAATCTGAATACTTTGGTATTGACGCTTTGGGATCGTCAGACATCAAGAAGTTGCTCAGAGCGCCTTTTGATTGGTGGTACAGCAGTCGGCACAATCCGCACTATGAGCCGCCAGCGCGAGAAAAGCACCTGATACTAGGCCAGGCGTTACACGCTTTGATGCTCGAGGGATCTCAGGCTTATCAGGCCCGGTTCACAATTGAGCCAGATCCCTTGGATTATCCGGGCGTGCTGAAGTCTGGCAAAGAGATCACTGATTATCTCAAGAACCTTGATATCCATGTGAAGTCCGGCTTAAGCAAAGCTGAGATTGTTCAGATCGCTGTCGACAACAATCTTGGTGGCCGCGTCTGGGATCATATCAAGGCCCAGCACACGCAGGATGTGGAGTTATTCAATAAGATCCCCATCCAAGCCCGCCAGGACCGCGCGCTTCGCGCTATGGCAAAGATGGTGGAAAATGAACCAGCGGTTGCAGATGGTCTGAAGATCGGGATCCCTGAAGTTTCTGTGTTCTGGATGCGCAAAGAGTATCCGGACATTCTTTTGCGCGGCCGTCTCGACTCTCTAAACGAGGGCTTCACGCTGGACCTCAAGACCCTTTCTAACTGGAAGGGCCGAACGATCCAGGACATGCCTCGCCGGCAGATCGAAGAGATGGAATACGATATTCAGCGGCGCTATTATGATGAAGCGCGTCAAGCCGTGCGCGATCATGTTGCCGCAGGAAACGTCTTCTTTCCAGATGACATGGACCCGTCCACTCAGAGCGATATCGATGAACGCCTCAAAGCTATCGCGGCCGTTGATGAGTGGGTTTGGGTTTGGCTGTTCTTTCAGGTCCGAGACGATAAAGCGGGCAAAGCGCCTATCGTCGTTCCTCGCTGGCACAAACCGATTGGCATTGTGTACGAAGAAGCCGCAATCAAGGTCGACCAGGGCCTAAAGAACTATGCGGTTTTGCGAGACAAGTTCGGCCTCGATGAGCCTTGGTCGCACATCGAACCAACCATTGAGATCGAAGACGCCGATCTTGCTGGCCTTCAATTCAAATCACCGAGTTAACAAGGAGAATACAGTGAACGATCTAACCAAAACCAATAAGGCGCCGGCCGTGCGCCAAAACTGGAAGGGCGCGCTCGAGCAAGCCTCTCCACAGTTCGCAGCATCGCTGCCTGCCCACGTATCCCCCGATCGCTTCAAGCGGATCCTATCGAGTGCCATTGGCACCAATCAAGATTTGCTGCGCGCGGTCAGCGAGAACCCTCAGTCAGTATGGTCGTCGGCACTTGCCGCAGCCAAAGACGGATTGCTTCCAGACGGCCGAGAAGCGGCGCTGGTTGTCTTCAACACAAAGATTAAGTGCTCAGACAACATCACCCGGTCCCTAGCGACGGCGCAGTACATGCCGATGATTGGCGGGATCTTGAAGATGATGCGCCAGTCTGGCGAAGTGGCGTCTCTGTCCGCCCAGGTCGTCTATGATGCCGACGACTTTGACTATGAGCTTGGCGATGAAGAGCGGATCATGCACCGGCCGTCGCTTGCTGAGAACCGCGGCAAGATGATTGCCTGTTACGCTATTCTGAAAACCAAAGACGGCGGGATCTATCGCGAGCTTATGGGGCGTGATCAGGTCATGGCGGTTAAGAACATTTCTCGCGCCAAGAACGGGCCTTGGGATGGACCTTTCGAAAGCGAGATGTGGAAGAAGACAGTGCTGCGTCGACTCGCTAAGCGCGCACCGCTTTCAACCGATGTGCTCGATCTCATTCAGCGCGACGATGGAATGTATGAGCTTCCAGGATCTGAGACCAGCGAGAACACCCTGCCACCGGCACCGCCTGCCAATAGTGGCAACATTCTGGATCTCTCGACCGGCAAAACTGTCGCGGAGCCTGAAGCCATTGAAGCCGAAGTGGTTGAAGAGGAGCCGCACAGCCAAGAGGCCGAAGCGGAAGATGTAACTGACGTGCTCGAGGGTGACGACATTCCTGAAGAAGCCAAGGGCACGGCACCGGAGCCGGAACCAGAAGAAAAGGATACTCCGAAGCCGAAGGCGAAAACAAAGACCGTCGCCAAGCCCAAAGAGGAACCGAAGGAAGAGCCTGAAGAGGACATGGCCGACGCATTTCCTTCGAAGCTTGCCGGCAAAAAAGCCATGCGCCAAGCCGACAACATTGATGACCTCGACGCCATTCATACGCTTTGTAAATCGTGCTCTTGGTACGATGGCAAAGGCGTGCCGACCACATTCAACTTGCTTTATGAAGAGCTCGCCAAAGATCTGAAAAGTGAGCAGGAATAAAGAGGAAATTGAATCTGAAATTGCCCACCTTGAGATAATTTTCGAAGAGGTGGGCATGATCTGGGACCAGGTTCGAGCCCAATACAACCAGGTCGAAATTGAAATTCAGAAACGCCGGGGCGAGATACGCCGCCTCGACAAATCCAGGAGAGAATAATGAAAGAGCCGACTAAAAAGAAACTGATCGACATCAGCCGATGCATTGCGGAGGCGCGATCCGGTAGCAGGCAAGCCAGCCGCGCTCAAAGCAATATCACGCGTGACCTAAAACAGGCGGCGGACATCCTATTCAACATTCTTGCCGAGGAAGGCTTTGAGGGCGACGGCATAGACGAAGCGATTGAAATGGACATGGACAAGCTTAAGGCACGCCTCAAAACTGCCGATGACCTGCTTAAGAGGCTCACGAATATCAAAGGTGATTGCGCCGGTAAAACAGACAATGGTCGAGTAATTTGGCGCATCGAAGAGGTGGGGCATCCCGAGGTTGACTTCATTGATACGGTTATCGAAGCGCGCGACTATTTAAAGGGGGAAGGCTGATGCTAACGCAGGAACAAATTGAGCGCTTGGCGCTTCAGGCCATGAAGCGGGGCGTGCGAGAAGGTGGCATGATCGCGGACCCTGCGCGCACCGCCCGCCTCATGCACCAAGAGATCGCTGCAGAGCCCGTGTGCGATCCAGGACGCAAGCAATGGATGGTTGTCTATCACGGGGCAAACATCACATTGACCTTCCGCGCCTTTGGGGCTGATGTTGAAGCGGCTTCACGGTTCGCCGCAGAGGTTGGCTACAATCTCATTGGTGTTCGCCACTGCCTGCCGCAGGACGTCAGCAAGACCTACAAAGGTCAATTCGAACATCTTACCAAGGTCAAAGCGGCATGAAAGAAGAGATATTCGCAATCGTAAACGATGTGCTTCTTGAAGAAGAAGGCACGCCGTTCCGCACAGCCCAGGAAATCACTCAGGCTATCATCGATACCGTCGCTCAGAATACCAAAGAGCACTACCGCGTTGATATAAAGTTCGGGGATTACTGGAACCGATCAAAGCGCAAGATTACGTCCCTGCAGGACGCCCGCACTCAACTAGAGCGCACCGGCACCGCACTTGGCAGACCGAACCGGATTGTGCGCGTACTCACTATAGAAATGGAAATGGATTAGACCAATGGGCGAAGCGAAAAACAAAGAGAAGATCATCGAAGAGGCCGTGCAGAAGCTCACGCTTGGCGCGCTCCAATCTGGTCATGTCGTCATGGCTGGCTTTGCCGCCTTTCTGAAAGTCACGGGGCTGGTCGACGAGCCTTTCGAAGAGCAGGAGCGTGCGTTCAGCGCCTACATGGCTGGCGCCGATCACGTGTTTTCTACACTGCTCAACGTCATGTCCGAGGGTGGCGAAGTGGATCCCGAAGACGAGCGCCGCGTTGGCTTGATGTTTGAAGAGATGGTTGAGCTTAGAAAGATCTTGGAGATCAAGTTCGCCGCACGTGGAATGGCGAGCTCAGCCTAATGGCGGGGAATGGGCTGTTACTTATGTCTGCCGTCTTGGTCGCGCTCTGCGTGGCCTTGGCGCTATCACCCAGGAGAAAGAAATGAAACGAATTGCTATCGCAGCAACGGCACTGGCTTTGGCGGGATGCCAATCTATGCCCGCCAAGATCAATGGCGTTGAGATTGATCGCGAGAACATAGCGTGGGGCGTGTTCGGCGCTGCCGTCGCTGCGCTCATTTACTATGAGCTCAATGATAATCCGGACGATGCACCGAGCAAGCTTCAGTGCAAAACCATTTCACCAGATGGCTCATTCTGCGCCATCCCTCTCGATTAGGGAGACCAACGACCAATGACCAATACAGACGAACTGAAGCGATTGGCTGAGGGTGAAATGCCACTGATCGCCGCACGAAAGCGCATCTATTGGATTGTTCGAAACAAAATCGAGCTGTTGCGTGATACCGGCCAGACTAAAGACGCCGACTTCGACAACGAAGCGTGGGAAGTCATTTCCCGGCAATTGGACGAAAACGCCACCCTCCGCGCAGAGCTAGACAAAGCGCTTGAAGTGATTGGGCCGATAGAAAAGCTGGCTCGCTTTTGGCTAGAGCGCGACGAAATCCACGGACTTGACGACGAAGACACCTGCGCCACGGAGCTTGAGTTCGGGCTTCTTCGCGCCGCAGCTGCCTTCACAGAACGGCATAAGAGCCAAGCCACAGGGGAGACGGGGTCATGACCACCGCACAAACTTTAAAGTCAAAAACAGGCGTCGTTGGCGCAACAATCATTCTCAAGACGGGTCGCTACTTCGACTTTTTGAGCCCGCAACCGGACATGATACATATTGAGGATATTGCTCAGGGGCTGTCGCAGACTGCGCGCTTCGGTGGTCAGGCTCTCAACTTCTACTCCGTTGCTCAGCACTCGGTATTAGTAAGCTCAATTGTTCCGGACGAACTGAAATTTGCCGCCCTCATGCATGATGCTGCGGAAGCCTATATTGGCGACATAGTTGGTCCACTGAAACAGCTTTTGCCCGACTATAAGGTGATTGAGAGCCGCGTTGAGGAGGCTGTTTGCGCTCGTTTTGGCCTGCAGCTATCGGACATTAAGCACCCAGAAATCAAGCGCGCGGACCTTCGCCTCTTGCGCACCGAGCAACGTGATCTGACATCAGGCGCCGCCGATGAGTGGAATGGGCTCTCAAAGTACCCACCACTCGAACAAACCATTGAACCGCTAGACTGGCTTTCAGCTTGTTCTGAGTTCCTGATTGAGTTTGGCAAGCTCGCCACCCACCCCTCAGACGAAGGAGGCCGAGATGCCTAAGAAGCAGAGATACATAACCGTCTTTGACAAAGTTCCATTGGTTCCCGTCACTCATTTCGAGCGCCTTCGGGTGAATATGAGCGATGCTTGGCATCTGGTTGGCCCGACGATTCAACGGAACATGCACAAATCAAACCCCCAACAGCTTTATTGTATCGCCTTTCTGGAGGGAATGAGAATGGCCCAGTTCGCGATGAAGGAGGCCCGAAACAATGGATAGCTTGAGAGAGGCCCTACTTGTTGTTGTGCGAAAGCACGACTTCAACGCGCACTATAGCACTGAGCAGTTCAATATGGCGTTCGACACATTGCGTTCATCTTTCACGCCTGACGAGATTTCAAGCGGCGAACTCAAGCTCATTGAGCCGCGTGGTGAGAGCGAACTGCGGGAAGCGTTGGAGAAGATCGCTGATCCGAACACAACAATCACCGAGCGCTGTGAAAAGTCTGATGAGCTTGTCACGTTTCCGCTTGATATGTGGTGGTCTCGCGAAATCGCCCGCCAAGCCCTCGCCACACCGAGTGTGGATAGAGCCAAATACCTTCTGGATGAAATCTACGCGGGAGTATCGACAGCAATATGGTCCTACGTCGCCGCCATCAAAGATGGTGATCTTGAGCGCGCAAGCCAGCTCAAGGTTGGTCGCATCGACCCCGGCATGGCTACAATCAGCCAATTCACGGAAGGCGACATTCACGAATACGAGCGCTGTACCAAATGCAAGAAGGTGCTCTCTGAGGGCGAGCCCGTAACACCTTTTGACGAAGAATTATTAGAGGTTTGCGCCTCGTGTTCAGGCGATACTGAAACGCCTTATGTTCATTCCAAAATCGATCATGCCGAGGCCTTTTTCAGAGCCGCCGAAGCTTTAAAAGAGATCGAACCTCAAGCAGAGCAAGCCTACGAGCACGCCACACAGAGTGCCCCGGTGTCAGGGTTGGTGCGAGAGGCCGCGCAAAAAGTTCTCGAATGGCTAGAAGACCCTCAAATGAGCACGTGGAACTACATGGAAGGGACTTACTTTTATCGCGACCGCGATAAGCACATAGAGGCCCTCAAGTCCGCCCTCGCATCGCGTGACGAGTGGAGGCCGGAAGTCAAAGCGTTCGCCGATCTGATGGAAACCGGCCTACGAGAGCGTGACGCGATTACCAGTAAGAGTAGTTGGAAGAGCTGCAATCCCAAAGACCTCCGAGAGGGGATGGAGGTTTACATTCGCCAGATGGATGAGCACGCCCGTATGGGAGTATCAAAAGCACAATGCGGCTTAGATACCGCCGAAGTCGCTATATTCGCCATGATGATCGCTGACGTTTGCGGTGCGCTCACCACCCCTCCCACTAGCCAAGAGAGGAAGAGCTGATGGAACAGCTACCAGTTTTCAAAGTCACGAAAAAGCGCGACGGCCTATTGGTCCATTACGTTCGAACTGGTCAGATCGACTATCTCGATTGGTGGGAGGGTTGGCTTTACCGCCTAACCAAGCGCTTACCGGATCGCTTTTTCCGCTGGCACGACGAATGGCTTTCAGAAGGATGGCAGAGCAATGACTAAATCTCAAAAGAACGATGAATGGCGCACGCCTATCTTTTCAATCAGCTCTGATGGCCGTCTTGGTGCTGGGGTCAGGCCGACCGACGAGGATGACCCTCAATATGAATGGGCCTGTTTTCGAACCGTCCCTGAGTGGATGATCAAGCAAGCCTACATCGCGATCCTGAAAAAGGAACTCGACCAATGACCAATCCTAGAACAGAGGCAGTGGCGAGGGCGATCCGGCAGGCAGAAAGTGACCATTTTCCCTCGATCACTAAGTGGCAGGCGCTGTCTGATGAGGTCAAAGCCATGTATATCGCCCGCGCCCAAGCCGCCGAAAAGGCCCTTATAGAAGCGCTTATGGAGCCGAGTGCAGAAATGGTCGAGGCTGGCAGTGTGCTTGCAGGCTTCGGCGGCTACCCTGATCCTGAAAATGCAGAACGGGTCTTCACCGCCATGCTCCTCGCTGCTGGAGGTGACGGTGACAAATAGATCCCCGCTTCAGGCTTCCCTGTCTCTCAACAAGTCCAATGCTGATCTCATGGAATATTGGGCAGAGCTGATCGATCTACTCGTCCGAAAAGACATGGACCCTGACGACTTTAACCAGGTCAAAGAAGTCGTGGCCAAAATGAAAAAGAGCGCAGCCACGTCTCGCCGGGTTTATTCAATGTTCGACTTTCTTGAATAAGCCACATTCAATCCATATGTAACAGGCTCGGTCCCCCAAAGACCGGCAACCAGGAGAAATCAAAAATGGATCAGCATCTGCTCTGCAGAAAGCCACGCGTGTTTTTACTTATACCGGGATGCAAGGACAAACCGCTTATGCGGCGGTTTTTTGGGTGGCGCTGCAAATTGACCCAGTTCATTACAGGCGCGCCCTTCGGATCTTATTATCGAGAGAGCTTCAAGCTCGACAATTGCTGCCCTGAGTGCCGGGACGCCGTGAACGCTTTGCCTTCTTACAAAGAGGCTGAAGCCATAGATCGTGAGATCTACCCAAATGCCGTTCCTTGTGGCTGCGATCATTCCCAATTGGAGAAACCATGAAACGCTCAGACTTCCGCACCGCGCACAAGACCCTGAAGTCAGGCCCTCGCATCTATTACTATGCGATCTCGACAGGTAAGCGCTTCTGGTCATCGGCCGCTCTGATCGAGGCGCCCTATCCCAAAGACTTCACCGACGCCTTCGATGCCGTCGACAATCCCACAGGCGATTGCGCAGCTCTGATCGATGCGTATCTCGAGAGCCCTAAGTTTCTGTCACTGGCCAGCAAGACACGCGCTGACTATAGCCGCTGCCTGTCTGCCGCACGTAAGCGGTTTGGATCCACAAGCATTGACCGTATCGAGTCCCGAGAATTCCGGGGCGAGATCATCGATTGGCAGGAAGAGATTGGTGCTACCGCACCCCGCTCCGCGGACATGCACGTATCGTCTTTCAGCATTGCTCTTGGGTATGCTCACCGCAAAGGCAAGATCTTACACAATCCAGCGGCAAACACCGAAGCGCTCTATCAGAAGAGCGAAGCGAAGGAACCTTGGTCGCAGGACGATATCAACAACTTCCTCTCAGATTGCCCCAGGAAGGCCGAAGACGCATTTAGACTAGGTATGCTTACCGGACTGCGCGTAAGCGATCTGGCGGCTATAAGGTGGAGTTCCTGGCAGGAAGATTATCTGATTGTTCGAACTTCAAAAGGTCAGGGTAACAGAACGGCCGTCATACCAATCACATTGGAGGGGCGGACTTTCCTGACCGAGCTCAAAAACAGACAGCTCAGATCCTCTCATGGACTGCAGCCATATATGCTCACCAAAGAAGACGGAAGACCGTGCAAGCCACGTGTTGTCTCTGCGCTCATAAACGACAGGGCGAAGGTCTTGGGCATTGCTGCCACCGCTCACCAGCTCCGGAATACCTATGCAACCGTCTTGGTCGAAGCGGGCATTCCAGAAGAGGAAATCGCCGGAGTGATGGGTTGGAGCGTAGCGCAGGTCAAAGAACTGATCCGCATCTATGTGAAACCCCACGCTATCGCTGCCGCCCATATCAAGCGCCTCTCTAAGTCTGGATGATCCAATTGTTTCCGGTGCGCCGGGCCCAGGCACTAAGAATGTTACCACTTCCTGAAGGGCCGCAGACCTGATCGGTATCATTGTTGCAGAAGACATTATCGAAACCGTGATCAAACGTCACCGTTCCGGAGAACGTCAAGAAAAGCAATTGCCCAGATCTCGTGTTGGTCGTCGCAATCGTCCGAATGGTTCCCGCGCCAACATAGAGGTGACGATCCCAGCGGTTCGCGTTCAACGTTGTCCCGCTAATGCTCCGATCCTTCCGACCGAAGCCCGCTTGAATGTCTGCGATACAATCGGTCCAAATGATATTTGATGGAGCTGTCCCGGTAACATCAGTCACCGTGCCTTCAAACTCACAAGACGTGAGCTGGATCTGCGAATTGCCCGACCCGTTGAAGTTGATGCCATACTGCATCGCCGTTCCAGAACGGATCCGCGCATGGCAGTTGGTCAACTTCAAGTCGGTACAGCCGTCGACTTGGAAACCGCTTCGGTTGCTAAGCCCTTGTCCCGCATCATAGACCGTCACGCCATTGCCAGTGATGTGCGTGCAGTTCAGATAGTAGATGCCGATTGAGCTGCATCGATCCGATAGATCCCCGGTATGGTTGATCACATCACAATTGGTGAACACCGCCCCTCGCGAGGCGCAGTCCAGCCACATGTTATTGGCGCATACAACCAGGTCCGCGTCATTAAGCTCGAGGCCGCTATTGCCGCAGCCTTCCGCATAGTTGTTTGTAATCGTCACATGATCGGTCGTCGTCGTGTTGACGTTGCGAACAAAGATCCCGCGGATCGTTCCATCGATAATCTCATTGCCGTCGATCTGTACCTTGGGAACATCCTTGGCATAGATGCCGTCGCGGTTC
>Ga0316204_10001970_pt1 | contig 50506 bp, 49 predicted proteins | sample 6monrhotite_MG_2_FD_205661 | JGI IMG/M metagenome (GOLD analysis project Ga0316204, IMG submission 205661) | Microbial mat bacterial communities from mineral coupon in-situ incubated in ocean water Damariscotta River, Maine, United States -... | ecosystem: Environmental > Aquatic > Marine >... | reverse complement strand
TTCATTTTTTGTGCATGGCAAGGCGCGATGAAGCTACCGCGTCCTGCTTTCGCCCCTTGCCTACATCCTTATAGGCAACGCAGCATAGCCATTCTATGTAAGGAGGAGCAACGCAGTCATGGACAAAAAAGGGAATGCTATCAGACCTAAATCTCAATCGTTTTGGGTATATGAGACGCTAATCGTCCAAAAGAGAAAAATCGATATAGTTAAGAGCTCTGTCGCTCTCAAGTAAATAAGGAACCGTTCCGAGCAATGGTGCTTGAATATTGTTATTCAGATATTCAGTGATTTCATCAATATTATTAACATCCGGTGACATAGTGTTCGCAACCCAGCCAAGCAATCGGTTAGGGCCTTTAATAATATCCGCATAGCTCAACAGTGCATGATTAATACAACCAACCCGTAAACCTACCACTAGTATCACAGGGCATTTTAACGCTCGGACCCAGTCCGCAAGTGTTTCTTCGTTATTGATGGGAACTTGCCAACCTCCAGCACCTTCAATAACAACTCTTTCACTTTTATTTTTTAAATTCTTTAAGCAATCTGTAAGCACATAGCTAGATATGGTTTGGTTCGTTTTTTGTGCGGCTATATGAGGAGCAATTGGTTCTTCAAATACATAGGGGTTTATTTCTTTATATGGCAAATTCGTTTTAGCGGCTTCGATTAACTGTAAAGCATCATCATTACATAGCTCACTGTTTGAATAACTTGCGCCCGCCGAAATTGGCTTCATGGGAGCAACATTAATCCCTTGTAAGCGATAATACTCTAGCAAAGCGCAGGATATTACTGTCTTCCCCGCATCAGTATCCGTACCAGTGACAAAAACTATTTTATCCATCAATTTTTACCCAATAATAAAGTTAACTCGAACGAACAGGAATAGGAAAACCGTTATCAATTTTAGATGGAGCAATGCCGCTTTCCGGCACCCACGCATGCCCATATACAACTTCATAGGTTGCTGGAAATAGCCCATCTTTTCTAAATTGCTCGTAAACTTCCATCATTTTTTTTACTTTATCTTTTCCGGTTAAGCCATGCTGCCTACCCTGCAAGGCATTTCGAGAACCAAGTTTTTTCAAATCCATCATCAAATTATTTACCGACGAATAGGTTAACGTAATATTTTCCACATCCATCACTGGGTCAGAGAATCCGGAACGCATAAGCGCATCACCAATATCATGCATATCAATAAATGCACTTACATGCGCCTTATCATCCACAGCTTTCCAACTTGCTCTCAGTTCTTTTAGAGTATCAGGCCCCAAAGTAGAGAACATTAATAAACCACCTGGCTTTAGCACTCGTCGTAATTCAGTAAACGTTTTATCCAAATCAAAACTCCATTGCATCATCAAGCTTGAAAAAGCCATGTCGCACATTTCATTCTGCAGAGGAAGTTGCTCAGCATCTCCACAGAGATAGCGTGTTCGCCCTTTTAATTTTTTAAGAAACCCCTGCTGCGCTTTTGCATGCGCCAGCATTCCATGCGAAATATCCAATGAATAGATAGATGATTTTTTATATCCGTCAAATAACAAATTACTACAAAACCCTGTACCAGAGCCCAGGTCTAAAATTGTCTCTGGCTTCAGCTGAATATATTCCAAACGTGAAAAAAGCCGACTTGCAACTTCTCGCTGAAGCACGGCAACTTCATCGTAACTTCTAGCGGCATGAGAAAAACTATGGCTCAACCATTGTTTATCAATTTTATATGCCTGCTCACTATTTTTATTGCTCATTCTGAAATCTATTCTCTTTTTTCGTTAATTGTATTTTTATTTAACTTAAACTCATTCCCTCAACCCTGTAAAAGCGATCAAATTAGCTTTTTATAAACGAATCTAAAACTGTAGAAAACTCATTTATATGAGAAACAAATGGTGCATGGGCTGCCTTTTCAAAAAGATAATATTGCCCATTCGGTAGCAACTTTATCATCTCCTTTCCAGAAATAGCAGGAACCAACGCATCAAGTCGCCCTTGCATGATTAAAGTGGATATTTTTATTCCTGGTAGGCTTTCAATAAAACTACTCTCGCTTAATAACTGTAAACCGCTTATTAACGCTTGTTGATTAGGCTCTCCGTGTTCAAATAATCGCTGCTTCATTTCCCGAACAGTTTCGCGCATGTTTTCACCACCACGTGCCTGCAAGGTAAGAAAGCGATGTAATGTGGATTTATAATCGTCAAGTAAATTATTAGAGAAGGTGTTTAATATTTCCTTTTTAATCGCATATGGCCACGCATCACTAGCAATAAATTGAGCATTACAAGCAAGTAACACCAGCTTTCTCATCTTCTTCGAATGCTGTATGGCAATCTGCTGCGCTATTATTCCGCCCATAGACCAGCCAATCACGATGCAATCATCATCCATAACTGCGGCAACATCATTTGCCAATGTATGCAACTGATAGTCAGAAGTGTAATTAGCACTTCGACCAAACCCTGGTAGATCAACAATGATAAATTCAAATTGATCTTTCAGCTTTTCCACTAACTGATGCCACACCGCGCCATTAAATCCCCAGCCGTGCAACAAAACAACTTTAGGACCGTTGCCAATTCTTTCACAATATAATGTCATGCTAACTGGGCCAGATTATTCACCAACTTTGTCACATCATCTTTGCTATGTGCAGCAGAGAAAGTGATACGCAATCGTGATGTCCCTTTAGGAACTGTTGGTGGTCGAATTGCTTTGACCAATAAACCGCTTTTTTTCAAACTAGCACTCCATTCGAGCGCAGTTTTTTCGTCGCCCACAATAATAGGTTGGATCGGGGTTTGAGAAGGCATCAAAGACAAACCAGTTTTCTGAACTTCCATACGAAAATAATTGATTAACTCTGCAAGATGTTCGCGTCGATAGCTCTCTTTCTGAATAATTTGCAAACTTTTAACACTCGCGGCCGCAAGTGCGGGTGGCATTGCTGTGGTGTATATGTACATTCTCGACTTTTGGATTAACCATTCGATTAGTTCTTCACTACCCGCGACAAACGCGCCAGCTACACCCAATGCCTTTCCTAACGTCCCCATCAAAATCGGTTGATCATCACTATTCAGGGAGAATTGTTCACAAATACCACCGCCGGTATGCCCCAACACACCAAAACCGTGAGCATCATCCACATAAACATCTGCATCATATTTTTTGGCTAGCGACATGATTGCAGGTAACGGCGCCATATCACCATCCATACTAAAAACACCATCAGTGACTATTAATTTATTTTTTTCGTCAGAGCGAGCAAGAATGGTTTCCAAAGCTTGCATATCGCTATGTTTATAGCGTTTAAACGCAGCTCCTGAATTTAAACCAGCATCAATCAATGACGCATGGTTGAGCTTATCTTCAATTACAAGATCACCCTTCTCGCAGAGGGCTGTTATTGCACCAACATTTGCCATATATCCGGTGGAGTAGAGAAGTGCTCGTGATCGATTAGTGCGTTCCGCAAGCAATTCTTCCAGCTGGTGATGAAAATAGGAATGACCTGTTATCAGATGAGCAGCACCACTGCCCACGCCGGTCTGCTTTAATGCGCTAATGGATGCTTCAATAATTCGCGGATCATTCGCTAGCCCAAGATAATCATTACTGCAAAAAGAGAGATAAGTTTTACCGTCTATCTTTACGTGAGTTGATTGAGCAGATTCCAAAATATCCCTACGCCGATATTGGTTTTGTCTCTGCTGCTTTTTTAGAAGATCTTTTAACGGTTTCATTGCCGCGTATTGTATCTAAAACCACCGAATGCTTACACAAAGAAAATCAATTTCGTTGTTTACGGTTACGCATTCTAGAGGTTGTTGAGATTTTAATAACTCTAACAGATTTAATACATCAATAAAATCGTGGAATATTTCTCGACAAATAAATAGTCTCGTGTATACAATCGATTAGCAGTAATAGGACACAATGGAATAAATTCTTTCGCATGGAACAGCTAACCCGCAATATCACAAGCAAGCTTTTTGGGGAAATCACTCAAAGTTGTATTTTGTGTGGTGATAAATGCTACCAAAATGTTTGTTTATGTAGTTCTTGTATGAATGAGCTACCGTTCATAGAGTGCGCCTGCCCAACATGTGGTATCCCAGTACAGTCTAATAACAGTCAATGTGGACAATGCTTGAGCTCTCCGCCCCCTTTTTCTCATTGCATTACTCTCATGAACTACGTATCACCCGTTGACTATTTAGTGCAAAAGATGAAGTACCATAATCAACTGGCGATTGCTGATCTGCTCGGCAATTTACTTGCTGAAAAAATCGACAAATCTAATTTAACACTGCCCGATCAAATCATCCCCATTCCACTTCATGTTAGCCGTTTGCAACGTAGAGGCTTCAATCAAGCCGTTGAAATTGCAAAGCCACTCAGCAAGTTGTTAGGCATTCCTTTAAACCTTACAGATTGTAGCCGTGTGCGTGCAACCAATCCACAATTCAACCTATCGGTCAATGAAAGGACTGGAAATATCAAAAATGCCTTTGAAGTTTTACGAGATATCGATGCAAAACACGTTGCAATAGTTGATGATGTTATGACCACCGGAAGTACAGTCGCTGAATTTGCGCGCATATTGAAATTTGCAGGTGTTGAAACCGTTGATGTATGGGCTTGCGCTCGAGCGACAATTAACTAAGCATATAAAACCGAATAGTTAAGCATAGCTATTCTACTTGAGCGAACAACACCCTATAATACCTCCCCCTACGCTCAAGAACTTTGAAACGTTATCACTAACAAATCACTCTATTCATGCCTTCAGCCCTACACATAGAAAACCTACAAAAAACCTACCCTAATGGCTTTAAAGCGTTAAACGGGATTAGCCTCACAGTAAACAAAGGGGATTTTTTCGCTTTGTTGGGTCCGAATGGCGCAGGAAAATCCACCACTATAGGCATTGTCAGCTCATTGGTTAACAAAACATCGGGCCATGTAATCGTTTGCGGTAAGGATTTAGAAAAAGAAACTTCTGAAGCCAAAAGCTATATTGGATTGGTTCCTCAAGAATTTAATTTCAATGTTTTTGAGCCTGTGGAAGAAATTGTTATCAATCAAGCCGGTTATTACGGAATTGAAAGAGCTGAAGCCGTAATAAAATCTGAACAATTATTAAAACAACTCGGTTTGTGGGAAAAAAGAAAGGAACAGGCGCGAAACCTTTCTGGAGGCATGAAACGACGATTAATGATTGCACGCGCACTGGTGCATGATCCACAACTACTGATACTTGATGAACCAACTGCTGGTGTGGATATAGAAATTCGCCACAGTATGTGGCTATTTCTCAAAGAGATTAATCAACAAGGTACGACGATTATTCTCACTACACATTATTTGGAAGAAGCTGAAAGCCTTTGTAAAAACATTGCCATAATTGATCAAGGCAAAATTATTGAAAACACCAGTATTAAGGAGTTGCTCAATCAACTAAATGTTGAGACTTTTATTTTGGATTTGAGTGAGCCACTAACTGAAGCACCACCGCTAAAAGACTACTCCGTTAGACTAATCGAGAATACGCAGTTAGAAATTGAAATATCAAAAGAGAAGAGCATTAATGCGCTGTTTCAACACCTAGACGAGCACAACATTCAAATATCGAGCATGAGAAATAAAGTCAACCGACTCGAAGAACTATTCATGCGCTTACTAAACGATAAATAGCTACCTCGAATGAAACTAAAACATCAATACATCGCATTCAAAACTATTCTAATAAAAGAAATTTTACGCTTTTCTAGAATCTGGATTCAAACAATCCTTCCTCCTGCGATTACCACAACACTCTATTTCATCATCTTCGGTAATTTAATCGGCTCTCAAATTAGCGATATGGATGGTTTCAGTTACATGGAATATATAGTGCCTGGGCTAATACTTATGGCAATTATCACCAACTCCTATGCAAATGTAGTGAGTTCGTTTTACGGCTCCAAGTTTCAACACAATATAGAAGAGATGCTTATCTCCCCAACACCAAACTATGTGATTTTGCTTGGCTTTGTTGCCGGCGGAGTAGCAAGAGGTATTGCTGTCGGAGGAGTTGTCACAATCGTCTCCCTATTCTTTACCGACCTCACTATTCAGCATTATTTTCTAACAACACTTGTTGTTATTCTTACCGCAATTCTATTTTCTCTTGCGGGTTTCATCAATGCCGTTTTCGCCAAGAGTTTTGATGATATTTCAATCGTCCCCACGTTTATTCTTACACCGCTAACCTATTTGGGCGGCGTATTTTATACAATTAAGCTACTCCCAGAGTTTTGGCAGTTCGTTTCGTTAATCAACCCAATATTGTATATGGTAAATACTTTTCGATACGGTATTATTGGTGTTTCAGATATTAACGTAGTAACGGCATTTGTAATAATTATTGCTTTCATCATTGCACTTTTTTGGTGGAGCCTCTCCCTTCTAAACCGTGGGGTTGGAATTCGCAACTAACAATAGAGAAATAAGGTATGAGTGACACACAGCTAGAAAAGATTAAAAAAATTCAGGAATCGCAAAAGAGTATTAAAATCACTATTGGTTCTGCAATGGGGCTGATATTGATCGTATTCTTTTTTACATTTGCCATGTTAGTAGACAAAGCACCGCCTATCTTTTTTGTCATTGAGACAATTATTACGATTATCTTCATTCCACTATTTTTTATGTTGAATAAAATCTCATTTATCTTTTTGAAGATGCGCATGGGGGAAAAGGCTGAATATAAAGATATCATTTCGCAGCTCAACGCAAATGATGTGGATAAAAAGGCGGAAGTTATTTTAGAAAATATTAACTAAATACGTTTAGCACCAATAAAAAAAGGGGTAGCTTAGCTACCCCTTTTCAATATTACCATCCTTGGCAATTAATCCATTATTTTCCTCGTGCGTTCAACGCTTTCAAGCGATTGTTCATCACAGGATTATTATGTTGTTTAGACACTGATGATTTAGCACCTGGTTTCCATGCATATGGAGTACTGCAATCAGGACACCCAGGGTCATCGAACAATGGTAGATCAAGACCATGGTTAGCCCACATTCCATCATTAGTTTGGCCGTCAACCCAGATATTAATTCTATCTGGCTCACCGCTAAATGAATGATGAATTTCGAATGTGAAGTTACCATTTGCATCTGGCCCATCCAATGTCATTGGCATTGCACCCCAATCAAATCCGTTAGGATCTGTAGTGTACTCCTGCCAAGTATGATCACACATTGCCATCGATGGATCAGTTGGGTTCATAGGATCTGGAGTGCAGACTCTTTCATTTACCTGAACACTAATACGCTCAGGAATAAATGTAGCAGCACTAGCTGATGGTTGATTCAAGACCTCTCCAGAAATAATTGTTGGAGATCCGTCAGTCATTGGATTCACAGGATCAACAGTAACGTATGCTGGACGCTGAGGACCATCCATAACATTAATATTTACACTCATGAAATTCCAATCAGCATCATTGATACCAATGTGGTTATGACCTTGGAATACAGGTACTGTAATAGTGAATGCACCAGTTGCATCAAAATCAAAGTGACCTTGACCACCATCGTAGTGGAACTCACCTTTCATTGACGCTGAGTCTGCTGCAACACCAGTAATTGTGATTTCTGAAACCGCTGTCATGGAATCAAATTCCCAATCACTATTGCTACAACCGTTGTAATGGTTCATACCTGTAGCTGCACCAGCAGTTACACTGATTCCATTAATTGGAGGTGTAGGAACATGTTCTGCTTCCACATTTTCTACATTCACCCACCACCAGTTACGACCGTCAGTGATGTTGAAGTTGTTGTAACCATCAAAAACATCTACCGTCGCAGTCCAAGTGCTAGTTGCTACATCAACTGTTGCGTTAATGCTCGCTCCACATTGTGGATCAACTTTAATGTTTGAAACGTTACCAGTAAATGAACCTTCCAATACGATTTGGTCAGCCACCAACATTACGCTCCAATCTGCATCAGCACGGAAGTTCGCATCGCCGCCTTCGCCATAATCATTGAGCATATCAGTGTACAATGGGCTGCCATCAAGCAGCGTTGCCCCTGTTACTGACATTTGAGGTGGTGTGAACTCACAATTACCTGAAGTTACTACGCGCACACCCATCCAATTCCAGTTGTTATCGAATACATCGATAAAATTGTCACTGAAGCTGTATGCAGTACCACCAATTAACGGCATAGTTACATCAAATGCACCATCATCACCAACTTCTAGCTTCTCTTCCATCCAGAAGTTAGCAAACGTTTCACCTTTTTCGTTAGGTGTTTTCAACTCACCATTCGCATTCCAGTAAACGTGCATTTGACCAGGCATTGCTGTACCAGATAGATTCACAGAACATTGATCTGTATTGTGATCTCCACCAGCAAACGCAGCACCATCGATCATAGTGATTTCAGGACGGACAACCACATTACCACCTTCAGTATAAACATTGATGTGGTACCAGTTATCTTTCACGTCACGAACGTTGATGTAGTTATGGCCATTATATAGATCTGCAACCAATTCGAAGGCCCCAGTTGTTGGGTCAACGAATAAACGATCTGACTGCCACCCACCATCACTACCGATTTCGAACAATGGGTCCACATCGCCAGTGCTGTCAACACCATACTGCATTACACCTGTAATAACGACTTGGCTACCAGTAGCAACCCAGTTACCACCATTACCCCAGTTCTCTTTCTGAACAAGAGCAATTGTGTCTTCTGTTACTACGATGTCTTGGAATGGAGCAACATACTCACTACCCGCCGCAGTTTTCACACCGAAGTTAGCATTAAAGTCCTGGCAACCATTGCCTGGGCCACCCATACCAGCTGCACTATCTTCACAAATAGAAGCGTGTAGATTGATCCAGTTTTCACCCATGTATACTTCAATTTCAGCTGAAAAATCACCGGTATTTGGATCAATTTCGATAGAACCGTTTGCATTAGCATGTTGCATATCGTTCCATACATTGTAATGGAGTTCACGCATCTTCATACAATCAGCCAAATCGCAATCTACGCTACCAGTAACTTTAATTGCTACCGCGTCAGATGATTCGTAGAAATTCCAACCGTCGTTAACAATCGCTGTTTCCACCGCAGCATCATTAACTCCAATGACACTCGCCACATTAAGAACAGGAGCAATACCACCTGTAGTTATGACTTGGAACCACTCTTCAATGAAGTCTCTATCGCCTTTATCATCTCCCTCACCACAGCCTTCAGGAGTCGACCAGCAAGGTACACCATCCATTACACCAATGTGATTTTGACCTTGGTTAAGTTGAATCTCAACAGAACCAACACCACCGGTAAATGTAAATGGATATTCTTCATGAGTATTACCTTCAACAATGACCAATCCTTCTGTCACGCCTTCACGTGGTGAAGTTACGGTAATTGTCGCTGTAGAGGAATCTCCAGCATCAAAACCATGAATCATTTCAGAGAATGTTATCGGAGCACCAGCTGCTTCTACAGAGAAGCTAAGTTCTTGGTAATCACCAGCAATCTTGAAGCGATATAGCTCAGAAATCGCAGCAACATCTTTAGGTAGATCCGTTTGGCGTCCATCTTGAACATCACGAACTGTATTACCTTCTAATGCCGCAACTTGCCAGTACAACTCGCTACCATCACGTGGTTCGAAATCATCTTCAAAACCGAAATCCTCGCTCACATCAGCAATTGTTCCTGCGTCCAATAAAGTATCGATATCACTTGGGATATTCAATGAAGTCATTGTTGTAGGAAGAATTAATGCAAAACCAGATCTAGGGTTGCGAGAATCAACGATAATCCATGCATAAGATGCTACATCTGCAACTTCAGCCCACTCAAAAACGATATCTGTTTCTGTATTTGTAGCAGGATCAAAGAAGGCATGCTCTGTTCCATTATCAGGAGACACTAACTCAAGAAGCGTTGCTTGAACAATTTCTTGTCCACGAGTATCAACACCTTCAGAAGCACGTTTGATGAACCAAGCACCATTGATTTTCTCTAACGTTGCAAATAAAGAATCATCAGGAGCAGCATTTTTACAATCTTGACTAGTATTTTCAGTTGTTGCTGACAATACAAACTCGAAGTCCGCTTCATCACCAACAATGTTTATGGTATCAACTACACTACCAGAGATTTCTACACCACAGAAATCCCAAGCAATAAATGCATTTGAGATCATTCCGCTGAATTCTTGAAGATCGTATAATCCATCACGGTTGATATCGCTTTCATCAAAACCATCCGTAGTTGGATACTCCATGAAAAAGTCGCCAGTCATAAGGCTTTGAAGTTGTGGTAAATTACGATCATCGAAAGCACGCACCCATTTACCAAATACGTCTTTAACATCTGCTTGAGCTTCTGCAGTTGCAATTTCTTCTGGTGTTGAATCAGCAGTAATTTCCAATACACCTTCGGTGCTTGTAACAGTTGAAAATGATACAGTTAAATCATTCATCACGTTACCTGCCAAATCAGAACCACCAGAAACAACAGCATCATAAGTTGTACCTAGTTTCATTGGTTTACCAAGTATGAATTCATACTCATATAAATCATCATCATTTTTACCAACGAATAGAACACCAGGTTGATCACCTAAACTTGGTTCCGCTTTCAAACGTAGACCATTAACGTCCATACGCTCATTTGAAGCGATGCGAATAGGAGTAGTTATTTCAATAGGATTAGCTGTTTGCGCTAAAGTAGGACTAGAAAGCTGTGCAGTTGGTGATTGTGTATCAACAATCGCACCTTCAGGAATAGTAAAAGTACCAACACCACTAAGTTTTAATGATTTACCAAATACATTGTATGTCGCAAGATCTTCACCAGTAAATGGAAAACCATCAACCATTTTCTCAACCGTTGTGTCTGCACCATAGACAGTTAATGAATATGTATCACCTACTGGCCAAGACTCTCCATCATTGAGGTAGTAAGTTGCGGTTAACCAATCGGCTGAAAGAGTCCAAGTACCTGCAGGAATTGCAGCACCACTCGCTGATGCGAACTCTAACTCAGTTTCAGTTAACGCAGTACGTTTCATCGGCATACTAAACGCTACTTGGATTGCCGCATTAGGCGCTAAAACCAAATCTGCATCGCCCCATGTTTGAGTACCATCAGAGTTTTTAGCAACACCCAACATTGTAGTAATTGTTGGCTCAGCTGTACTGGTTTGAGCAACCAAATCTATACCAGAAATAGAACCTGCAAACTGACTAACAACAGATTGAAGAGCAACAAGATAAGGACGGCTAGTTTTAGGATGGATAGTATAAGCCAAGAGTGTATAGTTACCACCTGGAATCAAACCACCATCTTCATAGGCATTGCCGTTATTATCAGCATTCGAAAGAACATCTAATGTATAGTTACCCTCTGAATCTGTCGTCGTTGTTGCGACAGGATAGATCCAACCGGGGTGTGAAGAGTTATACAACTCAACTATACCATTAGAAAAAGCAGCACCGGCGGCTCGTGAAGGCAATGCTCTCTCTTGAGCAGTTTTCATGCTGGCATGAGCTTTCGATAACGCTTTATTGTAAGCTTGTGAGCCAGGTTTGCCATGCTTAAGCGCATGAGACATAGCCGCTTTTTGTTGAGCTTTACCACTAATGATACTCGATAAAGTTACTTTACCTTGCACCGTGGTTGCTGTTGCAGCGATTCCGGTATCAATACCATCATCATTTAATTCGCCAGTAGTCGTCCCATCACCTTGACCGACAGTAAGAGTAAACTCTTCATCGCCAAGAGCTTCGACTACACCGTCACTAGAGCATCCTGATAGCACAAGCATGATACTAATCATGCAGGCCATCAGTAGCCTAAACCGATGTTGTTTCATTAAAGCCTCTCCTAATTAAAATTAAAAATACGTAGCTTGCTCCACCCCTCAGTGTTGCTGAATAACCTTCGCTAAATTATTCAACAGCAAACTCACTACGCGTTCGTAGACCACCCCTATCTGTCACTAACATAAGCGCCAGAAACAAATAGGCGTAATCCTGGGTGGTATCAACAAGGCGTATCGGTTAGGGCAATTCCAAGCTTTAATTTGGTTTTTATAGATAAATCAGGGGCTTAAAATAGGAGGGCAATTATGAGTAATCTCGATAGAAAATCAGCTTATTTTTTCTACATTTAATAGCTAATTTTCATCATCTTAGATCGGAGTGAGTCAAGTTGCACAGTTTTAAAGTTAGGAGGGAAACTTTGAAAAGCTTTGTTAAATGTGTGAATTATTCATTACTGCAACAACAGCTTAGAATTAATTTCTAATGCCATTTGTAGAATAAACCACGATAGGGAGCTTTTTTAGAAATTAACCCTAACGTTGCATAAGATATCGGAATTAAAAGCTTATAGAGCTAGTATAGTAGCGTTTTCACGCTGGCTTTCTGGTTTGAGCTTAGTCACTCTAAGTGAAATCTAGAAAATCAGCGTGAAAACGCTAATATGCTGCTATAGAAGCAGCAACGCGGTTTTTAATCGAAATTTTATGCAACGTTAGGGTTAACATCAATAATCGACGAAAAGTTTTTACTTGTAATTGTGGTGAGTTCACCTATTTCCATATCTCGTAATTGAGAAACTCGCTCAGCCACCTTCACAACTGTAAGAGGGGTGTTTCTTGAAGAGGTTGAATCAAGTGGAGTCATGTCTGGAGAGTCTGTCTCCAAAACGATATTCTCTATTGGCAACTGTTTTAATAAACCCATAATTTTGACAGCATTTGGATTTAAAATTGTACCACCAAACCCTAAAACAAAACCTAAATCACAATATTGCTTGGCCTGCTGCAAACTGCCATTAAATGCGTGAACTATTCCTCCTCGTAATTTTATCAATTTCAATCGGGAAATGACTTCATCGTGTGCTTTTCTCACATGCAAAACAACCGGCAAATTGGAAAATTTCGCTATATCTAATTGACTAAAAAAAAATTCTTTCTGCTGTTCACGATCCAACGATTTATCGTAATAATCCAAACCAATCTCACCAATAGCTGCTGAATGATTAATTTCAATAAATTCAGAGAGCCTTGAAACATCGTGAATCGTGTGTTTACCCACAAAATAAGGGTGAAGCCCATAGGCAGGAATTATTTCGGAATGTTGACGAGAGATTTTTTGTAGTCGCTCCCACGTATCTGCAGTAACACCGGGAACTAAAAAACGTTGAACGCCTTGTTGAACACAACGATGTATCAACTCCTCTCTGTCATTATCAAAATCAGGAAAATCGAGATGACAGTGAGAATCAATGAGAAACATCTATTTAGTGTTCACGAGTCGCCAGGAATTGAATGTCCGGCCATCGCTCTTCGGTTAACGATAAATTAACTCGCGTCGGCGCAATATAAGTTAAATCATTCCCACCATCGAGTGCTAAATTATCTGAAGCTTTGCGTTTAAATTCTTCAAGCTTCTTTTCATCTTCACAGTATATCCAGCGCGCAGTATTAACATTTACTGGCTCAAAAAAACAATCAACGTTGTATTCATCCTTTAAACGGTGAGCAACAACATCAAACTGAAGCACACCAACGGCACCAAGAATCAAATCGTTATTTGTAAGAGGGCGAAACAGCTGCGTTGCCCCTTCTTCACTCAGTTGAATTAATCCTTTAAGCAAGGCTTTCATTTTTAATGGATCGCGCAATCGTGCACGTCGGAAAAGCTCAGGTGCAAAATGAGGAATACCTGTAAACTTTAACTCTTCGCCCAAGGTAAACGTATCACCAATTTGAATTGTGCCGTGATTATGAAGACCAATAATATCACCAGGAAAAGCTTCTTCCACATGTTCACGATTTTGCGCCATAAAAGTTGTGGCGTTTGCAATTAATACATTCTTGCCTATTCGAACATGCTTAATTTTTTTACCTTTCTCGTAATTACCTGAGCATACTCGTAAAAAAGCAATTCTATCACGATGAGCCGGGTCCATATTCGCTTGTATTTTGAAAACAAAACCGGAAAACTTTTCTTCATTCGGCTCGACTATTCGTGTCAACGTCTGGCGAGCTTGAGGTGGCGGAGAATATTTAACAATGGCATCTAGCAACTCCTTTACACCAAAATTATTAATCGCCGAACCAAAATAGACAGGCGTCATTTTCCCCGCAAGAAACTCATCATAATCAAACTCATGACTAGCACCTCGTACCAATTCGATCTCTTCACGCCAATCATCCGCTATATCACCCAATAGCTCGTCAAGTAAGGGGTTATCAATACCTTCAATTACCTGGCCGTCTTGAATCTTTCCACCATGTGTAGCACTAAACACATGAACGCGATCATTATAAAGATCAAAAACACCTTTAAACTGCTTACCAATACCTATTGGCCAAGTCATCGGTGAGCACTGAATTTTTAAGACATTTTCCACTTCATCAAGCACGTCTAGAGGATCACGACCTTCACGGTCTAACTTATTGACAAAAGAAACGATAGGCGTATCACGCAAACGACAAACATCCATCAGTTTGATTGTTCGATCCTCAACACCTTTTGCGATATCAATTACCATTAATGCCGAGTCTACAGCAGTCAGTGTTCGGTAAGTATCTTCAGAGAAGTCCTCGTGCCCTGGTGTATCTAGCAGATTGACTATTGCGTCATTGTAGGGGAACTGCATAACAGACGAAGTTACTGATATTCCACGCTGCTTCTCCAACTCCATCCAATCAGAAGTCGCATGTCTTGCTGCTTTCCGACCTTTCACTGTACCGGCTAATTGGATAGCGCCACCGAATAAAAGCAGTTTTTCTGTGATAGTGGTTTTACCTGCGTCAGGATGCGAGATGATCGCAAAGGTACGACGCTTAGAGACTTCAGTTTCCAAAGACATTAATGCTTCCTAAAATTCTTTACTCATAAAAAATATCCATCGCAAAAATTAATGCGTCTTCACGACCATCTTTTGATGGATAATAATCTTTTCTAATTCCAACTTCTATAAAACCGAGCTTGCTATAAAGCTGGATCGCTACATTATTTGAGGGGCGGACTTCGAGAAAAACAGACTTGGCTTTTTTCGCTTTTGCCAAATCTAACAAATACACCATAACTTGCACGCCGTAGCCTTGCTTTCTAAACTGTTCGGAAACGCAAATATTGAAAATATGTGCTTCCTCTGCAGCGATAGACATAACTCCATATGCGACAATATCATTACCTTGTTTTAAAGTTGGACAAAAATAACCAACCCGCAAACAATCTTTAAAAATTCCCTCACTCCAAGGATGTGCATGAGAAACTTTCTCTATATGAAGAACATCGGTCAAATCGGCTTCAACCATATTATGAAAAACCAACTCGCTATCGGGCATGGAACTAATCACAATCTCCAGAAATTATTCTCTTGGCCATAACTAAATCTTGCCATACTTTTCGTTTTTCTAATGGTGATCGCAATAAATATGCAGGATGATAGGTTGCTACAATGGGAATCCCCGTGTCTCGGTACAAATATTTTTTCCCTCGTATACGGCCAATTGTCTCTGTTGTTTGTAAAAGATTCTGAGCAGAAATTCTACCCACGGCTAATATTACTTTAGGCTGAACGTAGTCGATTTGTTGATCTAAAAAAGACTGACAAGCAACAACCTCTTCTAACTTTGGATCACGATTATTTGGCGGCCGACATTTTAATATGTTGGCGATAAAAACTCGCTCGCGAGACAAACCAAGACTAATGAACATTTGGTTCAGCAATTGCCCCGCTTTTCCAACAAAAGGTTCACCTTGTCTATCCTCATCAGCACCGGGAGCTTCACCGATAATCATCCAGTTGGCTTTTTCATCTCCAACACCAAATACAGTGTTCAAGCGACTGGAATGAAGTTCACAGGCCTGGCAAGACTTCACTTGCGCTTGTAATTGAAGCCAATCGACTACGCTCGGAACTTCTTGCGACGGAGGTAGATTTTCAACAATGTTCTCTGTAATTTCCGGCAAGCATTCAGCTTCTGCCAACTCAACATCAGTTATACTACTCACTTGTTCCGTAAAACTTCCAAGCTCAGGAACATCACTACGGGCATTCCAAAGCGAAATCCCCATAGTGCTTAATATCTCTTTTTGCCTGGTGTTGAGCGGCATAAACTTACCTCTTAAACATCTCCAAGTTGAGGATGCGCTTTATCATCTGGATAAAATAACTTATTCACCGCGTTGACATACGCCTTTGCAGAAGCAACGACAATATCAATATCAGCTCCTTGTCCATTAACAATACGTCCACCTTTCTCTAGCCTAACAGTTACTTCACCTTGCGCATCTGTACCACTGGTAATCGCATTCACGGAATAAAGTTGTAATGTTGATTGGCTATCAATTATCGACTCAATTGCTTTAAACGTCGCATCTACCGAACCAGCACCAGAAGAGTTACCTTGTTTCTCTTCTTCATTCACACGAAGAATTACATTGGCATTGGGAGTTTCACCAGTTTCAGCACAAACTTTTACCGAAACAAGTTTTGCAAACTCATTAGTTGCCTCTTGACGCGCAACAGTAACTAAAGCCTGCAAATCGTCGTCAAATATTTCATGTTTTTTATCCGCCAAATCTTTAAAACGTAAAAATGCTTCATTCAGCTCAGCATCGGTATCAAATACAGTTCCCAACTCTTTCATGCGCGTTTTGAACGCATTTCTTCCTGAATGTTTTCCAAGAACCATTCGATTCGCTGACCAACCAACATCTTCAGCTTTCATAATTTCATAGGTTTCTCGATTCTTCAACACACCATCTTGGTGAATCCCTGATTCGTGAGCAAACGCATTAGCACCAACAATAGCTTTATTTGGTTGAACGGCAAAACCAGTTATTCCGGAAACCAATCGCGACGTAGGAACAATTTGAGTAGTATCAATAGCTGTGGAGCATGGAAAAATATCTTTTCGTGTTTTAACCGCCATGACAACCTCTTCCAAAGAAGCATTACCGGCACGTTCACCCAATCCATTTATTGTACACTCCACCTGGCGCGCACCATTCATCACTGCAGATAAAGAATTTGCAACCGCCAACCCTAAATCATTATGGCAATGTACAGAAAAAACAGCTTTATCTGAATTTGGAATACGTTCAATCAAGTTTTTGATAAGCCCTCCAAACTGCTCAGGCACATTGTAACCGACGGTATCGGGGATATTTAGCGTAGTCGCACCAGCATCAATTACCGCTTCCAATATGCGGCAAAGAAAATCCAACTCAGAACGGCCCGCATCTTCGGGAGAAAATTCCACATTATCGGTGAATTGTCTTGCCCGCTTCACTGCACGAACCGCCTGCTCAACTACGGCATCTGGCTCCATACGCAACTTCATCTGCATATGAATTGGCGAGGTTGCAATAAAGGTATGGATTCGCGCACTATTAGCATTTTTCAACGCTTCGCCAGCGCGGTCAATGTCATTATCCAGCGCTCGAGCTAACCCACAGACGGTGCTGTCTTTAACGGTATTCGCTACGGCTTGCACTGATTCAAAATCGCCAACACTCGCGATAGGAAACCCTGCTTCAATAACATCGACCTGCATTTTTTCCAAAGATTTAGCAATGCGAACTTTCTCTTCTTTGGTCATAGACGCGCCAGGACTCTGCTCTCCGTCACGCAATGTTGTATCAAAAATAATCAATTTATCGGTCATGATTGCACCTAAAAGTTTAATTCTTTCGTTGTATTCGTCGTTGATTGTGCTTTATGTCTTGTACCCTGCACAAAAAAGGGGAGGGGTGTTTTGATATCCGCCCTAAGGCAGGAGGAGGAAACCGAGAGAGAGGGATAAAGGAAGGCGCACGAAAGCACCACAACGATGTTGTGATGAATTAAATTGTGCGTGAACATTGAAAATCATAATTTGTATAAAGTTAGCAATAGACTTTTAAGTAATAATAGCCATTTTATCGTTTTTTGCCAAGTTATCAACTAAGCAAATGTAATTTGTAAAACTTTATACTGCAAACCTTTCAACCACCCTCTTGCCTGCGCGATTCCCGGCGTTGCTTTATACCCCAAAGTGTTAAAACAAACCCCGATAACATATATATGAAAAACAGACCGAACAATATTTGCGGAGGATCAAGCGAGATAAAGACAATCACCATTACCATAATCAAAATTGTGAAAAAAGGGACTTTCCCTTTTAAGTCGATATCTTTAAAGCTGTAATAACGGAAGTTACTCACCATCAACACTCCCGCTAAAAATGTAATTATTAACGCAAACACACTTAAATCTTCGCCATTAACACCATAATCCGTAGCCATCCACACCAACCCGGCGATAACCGCTGCGGCAGCTGGGCTAGGCAAACCTTGAAAAAAACGTTTGTCTTGCACTTTTACCTGAGTATTAAACCTTGCTAATCGCAAAGCAGCACCTGCTGTATACACAAATGCGACCAACCAACCAAGTTTACCCATGCTTGATAACGCCCATAGATACATGATCAACCCTGGGGCTAATCCAAACGAAACCATATCTGCTAAGCTATCGTATTGAACACCAAATTCACTCTCGGTATGCGTTAACCGAGCCACTCTACCGTCTAGCCCATCCATCACCATCGCGACAAAAATCGCTGCAGCAGCATAATCAAAATGGCCCGATATTGCAGAAACAACGGCGTAAAACCCACTAAACAAGCAACCGGTGGTAAACAAGTTGGGTAACAAATAAATTCCGCGACTTGGCTTTTTCTTCACTGGTGGAACTTCCATGATTTACTCGCTTCGACCTAAACTCAGTAGTTAAACAGCCAATTTATGCGCATCCGCTCTACGCATGCATTGGGTAATGAATTATGAGCCAAATGACGGCTCTCTCCAACAGCTATGGAGAATGTTTCAAATAGTGCAACCACGTAACGGCACTCAATCTAGATAAGATTGCTATTTTCCACTCAACCTCGCTGCAACAAAGAGGTTCAGACCTAACCTGCATTTCCAATAATCAACGTAGGATCACCCAGCAAACCAGCTCCTCGCTGATGAACAATATGCGCAAGTATTGTCTCTCCTGCACGAATTTCACTGCCCACTTCAACATCTAAGTGAGAATTAGCAGCAATCAATAACTCTATTTTCGCACCAAACAGCAAAAAACCACAGCGCTGCCCTTGGCCAATCCTCTCCCCCGGTTGCACATAACATTGAGCACGCTTTCGCCCTTCAGCCTGCACCGTCCAAATCACGTTATCACCTTCATCAGTTTGAATCCAGTTCATCGTTTTTTGTGAACCTTTTGTGTCATCTGTCCACTGTTTCAACATCTTCCCTTCAATAGGGCTTCTCAATGAATAGACACCCAGCGTCGCCATTTGAATAGAGAGTTGATATGAACACTCTGGATTAAATGCATTATCAGTTTTAGATATCGAAATAATTTTTCCATCAACAGGACTAACAATGCCCAACGGGGATGGCGGAATATTTCTAATAGGGTCGCGAAAAACAAAAAGAAGCCCGGCGAACATAAGAAGAAGGAACAACGTAACAACCAAATGAAAGAAGAGCAGGCTAGATAGCAACGCAAAAAAAATGGCAGCAATATACGGCAAGCCCTCTCGTGCAATAATTGGATGCTTATTAGAGACGATCATGTTTTAGCAATGAAAAGTTTCAAAGTATTCCAACAATAAAAATGCGGCCCATCACAACGAATAAGGCCGCATTATCAACAAATAACAGCTACTAGTTCTTAGTTTTGTCAACAATCTTGTTGGCATTAATCCAAGGCATCATTTCACGCAAACCAGCACCAACTTGCTCAATTGGGTGAGCGGCATTGTTGCGACGTGCCGCAGTCATTTCTGGATAGTTTGTTTGGCCTTCCAAAATGAAACGTTTCGCATAGTCACCATTTTGAATATTCTTCAAACACTGGCGCATGGCTTCACGGCTCTCGTCGTTGATAACTTGTGGGCCGGTAACATACTCGCCATACTCCGCATTGTTAGAAATTGAGTAGTTCATGTTAGCGATACCGCCTTCGTACATGAGATCAACAATCAATTTCAATTCGTGCAAACATTCGAAATATGCCATTTCAGGCGCGTAACCCGCTTCTGTTAACGTTTCGAAACCAGCTTTAACAAGCTCAACTGCACCACCACAAAGCACTGCTTGCTCACCAAATAAATCAGTTTCAGTTTCATCTTTAAATGTTGTTTCAATGATACCTGTACGTCCACCACCAATTGCAGAGGCGTAAGACAGAGCTGTTGCTTTCGCTGTTCCTGAGGCATCTTGGAATATTGCAACTAGATCAGGAATACCGCCGCCTTTAACAAATTCAGAACGTACCGTATGGCCAGGTGCCTTAGGTGCAACCATGATTACATCCAGATCGCCACGAGGAACAACTTGGTTATAATGAATCGCAAAACCGTGAGCAAATGCTAAAGTAGCGCCTTGTTTGATATTTGGCTCAATTTGCTCTTTATACAATTGAAATTGAAACTCATCAGGCGTCAAAATCATGATTACATCAGAAACTTGAACAGCATCCTCAACTGAACTAACCGCAAGACCTGACGCTTCAGCTTTAGCCGCAGAAGAAGACCCGGCACGCAAACCAACAACAACGTCGACACCTGAATCCTTTAAGTTATTCGCGTGTGCGTGCCCTTGAGAACCGTAACCGATGATCGCAACTTTCTTACCCTTAATGATAGATAAGTCTGCGTCTTTATCGTAATAAACTTGCATTATTCACCTCACAAAATATATAAAAATAAAAATAAAAATTCTTTTTTGAAATTATAGATCCAGGCTTCTATCGCCTCGACCAATTCCAGATGTCCCTGATCGAACTACCTCAATGACGCAACGATCTCCCAACGCTTCTAAGAAGCCATCGATTTTACCGCCCGTACCTGTTAGCTCTACAACATATGACTCAGGAGTAACATCAACGATGTGGCCACGAAAAATATCCGATAAGCGCTTTAACTCATCGCGATCATTTGCGTTGTCTGCTCGCAATTTAATCAAAGCCAATTCCCGCTCAATATGACCCGCTTCGGTTAAATCAATGAGTTTCACCACATCAATAAGCTTGTTCAATTGCTTTTTAATTTGTTCAATAATTTCGTCTGACCCAGTCGTTACAATGGTCATTCGAGAAAGAGAAGAGTCTTCTGTTGGTGCAACCGTCAAGGATTCAATATTATATCCACGTGCAGAAAACAACCCCGCAACACGAGACAAGGCCCCTGACTCATTTTCCATAAGAATAGATATGATATGTCTCGTCATTATGCCAACTCCCTATCTGCTGGCATACGCATTTCATGGTGAGCTTTACCTGCTTCTACCATAGGGTAGACGTTCTCTGTTCTATCAGTAATAAAGTCTAAGAAAACTAAACGATCTTTTAACGCCAGCGCCTCTTTTAACGCACCCTCAACATCGGAGCGCTTTTCTATTTTCATGCCTACATGGCCGTATGCTTCGGTTAATTTCTGAAAATCTGGTAATGCCTCCATGTAACTCATGGAGTAGCGCTCTTCGTAGGTGAACTCTTGCCACTGCCTTACCATACCAAGGTATCGATTATTCAAATTGATGATTTTTATGGGTAGGCCATATTGTTTACAAGTAGACATCTCCTGAATACACATTTGAATGCTGCCTTCACCTGTTACGCAAGCAACAGTCGCATCAGGATATGCCAATTGCACTCCCATCGCAGACGGTAAACCGAAGCCCATAGTCCCCAAGCCACCAGAGTTTATCCAGCGACGAGGTTCATCAAAATCGTAATATTGTGCGGCCCACATTTGGTGCTGCCCCACATCTGAAGTGACGTATGTATCAACATCCCCAGTTAAACGACTCAATGTTTCAATAACAAACTGGGGTTTGATGACATCAGTCTGTCTATCGTATTCCAAACAACGTTTGCCGCGCCATTCGTCGATTTGTGCCCACCATTTTGTTTTCGCCGTTTCATCTGGTTTGCTACTACTTTCAGTTAATAGCTTGTTCAGTTCTGTAAGAACCAGCTTCACATCCCCAACAATTGGCACGTCGACTTTTACATTTTTAGAGATAGATGCAGGATCAATATCAATATGGACAATTCGTGCAGTCGGACAAAATTCAGCCAACTTGCCTGTAACTCGATCATCAAACCGAGCGCCAATAGCGATTAGCACATCACATTCATGCATCGCCATATTGGCTTCATAGGTACCATGCATTCCAAGCATACCTACATTTTGTTTATCAGAAGCCGGATAAGCACCTAGGCCCATCAATGTTTGCGTAATTGGATAACCCAACAGACGCGTGAAATCACGCAGCTCCGCAGCAGCATTGCTCAAAACAACACCGCCACCCGAATAAATCATTGGCCGTTTCGCGCTTAATATAAGATCAGCCGCACGCTTAAGTTGAATGCCATGACCTTTCGTCACTGGATTATATGAACGCATTTCAACCGTTTTTGGATAGCTATAGGGAATCTTCACCATCGGATCAGTAACATCTTTTGGAATATCCACCACAACCGGGCCAGGACGGCCTGACGAGGCAATGTGGAAAGCTTTTTTCAATGTGTCCGCAAGTTTACTGATGTCTTTCACGAGAAAGTTGTGCTTTACACAGGGACGAGTAATGCCAATCGCGTCAACTTCTTGGAATGCATCACTACCAATGACAGGCGTGGGTACCTGACCAGTAATCACGACCATAGGAATGGAGTCCATGAAAGCGGTAGCAATACCTGTTACTGCGTTTGTCGCACCAGGACCAGAGGTAACTAATACAACCCCAGGCTTGCCCGTAGCTCGCGCATAACCATCTGCAGCATGAGTTGCTGCTTGCTCGTGACGAACCAAAATGTGTTTTAGCTCATCTTGGCCATATAACGCATCATAAATATGTAATACAGATCCACCAGGATAACCGAAAACATACTCGACGCCTTCATCCTTCAAGAACTGAATTAAAATTTCACCACCACTTAATTCCACACCAGATTACCCCAAATTATTTTTAACTTTTAAACGCCGGAAAACCCGACATACTAACGCATTTCATAAATCCAAGCATCAATTTATTTATATGGACTACCAACGTTTAGTTTATTCTCTTTGGGGTCGGATGGAGAACTTTCCAGGACAACAGAAGGCCGGAACACGAAATATGACTCTTCTACAAGCCGTATACTGCACCTACAATCGATTAGCGAATCAAATTGCAGGATCAATCTGAAAAAACACCATTTAAAAACTACCTAAAATGAATTCTTGTAGTAAAATAAACAATTAGAACTCGATACGTTAGATTATCCTCTCGTATTACATCACATCAGGTCCTCATGGTTTGAAGCACTACACATCTTTCCTTGAACACACGATGTTAATCACAAAACAACATTACATAAAACTCGTTCTATCGTAATTGTTGGTTTGAAAACTAAATTACGAACAGCAATGGCAGAAGAGCAAGAAAACTTTCGAACACTCATTATTCAGGGAGTCACCCAGGACGGTCGCAAATTCAGACCAAGTGACTGGGCAGAACGCATGAGTGGCATGCTCTCTTCATTTGGAGACGATCACCGCATCCACTACTCTCCGCAACTTCGACCTGTTAGCATTGACGGAGTAAAATGTATTGCGCTGGATGAGAAACTAAAAATCACCCACCCTGCTACGTTCCAACAAATTATGGATTTTGCTACACGCAATAATTTAACAATTACCGATGAAGACTCCATATAAATATCTTTAGTTTTCTAATTTGCACCTCTTAGTCCATGAATTAGGCATGAATAATATTCACTACCCGCCGCTAAGCTAACACCCTTCTCTTTCATAAGGTAACAACTCCGTTGCCACATCAAGTTGATTTCCTCCCCCCATTTTGGTGGGCAGCCGCATTTTTCGGTTAAATGTTTAAATTCCACTATCGATATAACTTAAAGCAAGCAAGAGAAATGGAATCCAAATGGCGCTCAACTACTCACTATTAATAGTGGACCCCGATAACGAAATAAAATCATCAATCCGCAGCATCGTGGGAGACGAGTTTGATATTAAAGAGATCCTAACGGCAAGCTCAGGACAAGAAGCTCTTGGCCTGTTATCCAGTCATAAATCTATCGATTGCCTAATAACCAACGCTCAATTGGATGATAACTCAGGCTTCTCCCTAATCTCAGACATCAAACAAAATAGGAATTTTTATGACATGTCGATTCTACTCATGTCAGATAAAAAAGATCCCGAACATATCCTTCGGGCGGCAGCTTGTGGTGCATCCGATCTTATACTCAAACCTTTAAATCCAAGAGCACTCGCATTAAAACTGAAGAAACTTATCTCGGGGAGGAAAATCCGTAAATTTGAGCGGATTTCCACTATTGAAGCTTTCGATATAGAAATAGGCTATGGCGACAAACTCACCTATAACGCGAAACTCCTAGATATATCCAAAGGAGGCTGCTCAGTCAGGTCCGAGCCTTTTACGATCGGCGGCAGAGTTTACGACAAAGTTAACCTGGATATTTCAGATAATAGCGGCAAAAACGTCCTAACTGTGGACGCAGAACTCATTCGAATTGAACGAGACCCCGAGAGTGAAGACAACGAATTAAAAAAAATATTAGTGGCTTTTCAATTTGATAGCACCATGAAGCAAAACATTAGCAAAATAGAAGACTTCCTCGTGAAATTTGTTGACAAAAACGGTCGAAATAATCCTTTCCAAAACTAAAGATCCAGGCAAACCCTACCGATAGTCAGTTTTAATGAAGTGGTTATACAATGTTCCTCGAAGGAGAAAAATAGTGAGCATCAAAACAGAGGTTATGGGAAACAATGAAGGCATAATAAAAATCGTAGTTTCTGGCAAGTTAGGCAACACTGTTCAAAAAAATTTTCGACGAGCTTATGAAGATAACCCAGCAAAAACCTATATCATCGATCTCTCTGATGTGGATAGTATTGATAGCTCAGGGCTAGGCATGATGCTGCTAATGCGCGATTTTGTTGGAGGAAAAAATGCAAACATCGAAATTATCAATTGCTCAGACCACATTCTAGATATATTCAACGTTACCTGCTTCCACAAACTTTTTACCATTGCCCAATTTGGCGACAAACAAGCGATGAGCAGCGTGTAGAAAATCGTCACCTCCCCTGCAGCATCCCATTTTTTATTTCTATCACTTGAACTCTTTTTCTTATAAAACGCTAAAATTCTCCCGAGAACAGTAACACGGAGAGAAAAACGCCCTATCTCAGCATCGAAACCCACATAAAATTAGACCGCGTAGAGAATGTTATGTGATGGTCCGCATACAACAAAATAATCACCTTTTATTTGCAAGGCACCGACGAACCGCTAGGAAGCTGCCCGAGAATAGAAAGCCTACTTGGAACTCAAGAGCATTAATCTACCTGAAGATTTAACTTCCAAACTCTCAATCTCAAAAGGTCGAATCGAAGTAGAATTTGCCAATGAACAACGTAATATGCTTAGCTGGAACGGGGACATTCTAGCGCCCAACTTAAACCTGTCGCTCTCGTTAATTGCTTAACGATACTTTTTTTAGAGTAACTAAAGGTGGTTGGCTCAACACCTTTTTACTCCCTAACATCCCCATAAGTGAAACCCCTGCACCACCAACCAATATGCCGTAAAACCACAAGCTAAAATTAAAGCTAATTGGCATTTGTAAGACATAATGAGAAATAACAGCAGCCGTAATTGTCGCGAAAATAGCGCCAATCATTCCTGCTAATATCCCCAAAAAAAGAAACTCTGATAAAAGTGTTTGCAGCATCTGTTTCTTACGCCCACCGAGAGTTCGCATAATCGCATTCTCTAACATCCGCTCATCATGGGTAGATTGAATTCCAGCAAACAACACCATCGCACCGGCCATTAAAGTAAAAAGAAAAACATACTCAATCGCCAAACTGACTTGTTGAATGATAGTTCTTGCGTGAGACAACACTGTCGCCACATCAATCACGGTAATATTCGGAAACTCATTAACAAGCTTATTCAAAAAACCATAGTTTGATTCAGCAAGAAAAAACGGAGACATATAAGTGGCTGGAAAATCAGTTAACAAACCAGGTTTTGCCAATACATAGAAATTTGCTCTAAACGAACCCCAATCCACTTTACGGATGCTTGCTACTTTGCCACGAAAATGTTGATCAGCAACTTTAAAGCGAACAACATCACCCAGCGACAATTCGAGATGCTTCGCCACACTCTCTTCGATTGAAATATACTCTAAATCTGGATCAGACTGATCCCACCACTCACCATCTACCAATTGGTTCTTTTCTGCAACCTGATCAGCCCAACTTAAATTTAACTCTCTCGATAACAACTGCTTCGCCTGCTGTACATCAAACGCATCTGGTGAAACCTTTTCATCATTTATCTCTACTATACGACCACGAACCATCGGATAAAACTCTGGTAGCTCGATATCATTGTCGCGAAAGAAAGTCTGAATGTTTTTAACTTGATCAGGGGAAATATTTATTACGAAACGATTAGGTGCATCTTCTGGTATGGATTGCTGCCATTGGCTTAGCAGATCCCCACGGATAAGTGTCAAAATTAGTAGCGCCATAATGCCAACGCCAAACGCAACTATCTGTACAACGCTGGTTTCCGGGCGACGGACCAAATTTCTTAATCCATAAAACCAAGCATTTTTAAATTTATTTTTAAACAAAGCAAGCAAAGAAAGTAGCGCTAAACCGCATAACGCCAATAACAAAATTGCAGCTAACGCTCCTGCCACCATATATAGCCCAATTTTCAAATCTCCCGCTTGCCAGATCATTATTAGCACTAACGCACCAATTCCATAACCATAGGCCATTACGTTTGATGCTCTTAAGTCACCTAAATCGCGCTTAAGCACTCTCAAAGCAGGTACTGTTTTTAATGCCATTACGGGTGGGAGCGCGAAACCAGCAAGTATGGCAATACCTGTCACCAAACCAAAGAAAACAGGTTTTAACCCAGCGCCAGGCAGCTCCACACCAGCTATTGCACCCAATAATTCAACTAACACTCCATGCGCAAAAAAACCTGCAATAACACCTACAACACTCGCGATAAAACCTAACATGAGTATTTGATAGAGATAGAGTTGTGAAATTAATGACTGAGTAGCACCGACACAACGCATGATTGCGCAATGGTCCAAATGACGCTGAGTAAAACGACGCGCGGAAAGCGCAACGGCAACACCAGATAAAATAAGACTCGTTAATGCAGCCAGACCAAGAAACTGCTCAGCGCGTGTCAATGCGGCGCGAATATCTGGTCGTGCATCTTGCACACCCTGAACTAAAATACCCTCTTCGTCTTTTTCCTTCACAAAATCTCGAAACGCAGATATTCCCGCTTCGTCACCAGCCGCTAACAATCCATAACGCGCTCGACTCCCCGGCTGAATAAGTTTTGTTGACGCAACATCCTTAATATTCATAATTACCCGAGGCGCAATATTGAAAAAACCACCCGCACGACCTGGTTCAGTTGTAATAATCGCGTCGATAACAAACTCCTGCATACCTAGTTGCAGTTTGTCGCCAACAGCCAGCTCTAATGTGGTTAAGATTGCCGGCTCTACCCAGATTTTCCCTGGTGCTAAAAAATTTTCCGCCCGTCGTTCGGGTTTAAATAACTCCGAAGTTATTCCCACCTCTCCTCTCAACGGGAAATTTTCATCCACGGCATTTAACCAAACCATTTGGTTTTGCTCGTTTGCTAACACCATGGTCGGAAAAGTCACTTGCCTGACTGTTTGCAGCCCAGATTCTTCTGCGGCTTGGTAATACGCATCAGAAAACTCGCGATCACCTTTTAATACAACATCCGCCCCTAATAATTCGTTAGCTTGTAATAGCAGCGCTTGGTTAATTCGATCGGTAAAAAAACTGACTGAGCTAATCGCAGCAACAGCGATAACAATTGAGAGAAAAAGAATATGCAACTCACCAGAGCGCCATTCACGAAAAAGTTGATTTAGTGCGAGCTTTACGACTTTCATAATTCTTGAAATCGCCCACCATCAATATGAAACTGGCGCTGGCATCGGTCTGCCAACTGCGTATCGTGTGTCACTAAAACTAATGTGGTATTTTCCTCTTTATTCAGTGAGAACAATAAATCAACAATTTTTTCGCCCGTCTTTTTATCTAAGTTACCAGTGGGTTCATCAGCCAATAATATTTTTGGCTTAACCGCAAAGGCTCTCGCAATTGCAACACGCTGTTGTTCGCCACCCGACAATTGACGAGGATAATGCCCAGCACGATCCAGCAATCCGACTCTTTCCATTACTTGTTCTGCCGTTTCCCGTTGATGAGGCAACTCTAACAATTCCAACGGTAACATAACGTTTTCCAGTGCTGTTAAGCTGGGCAACAATTGAAAGGATTGAAAAACAAATCCTATTAATCTACCTCTGAGCTTCGCTCGCCCATCTTCATCCAAATCGAAAATATTTTCCCCATCCAGATAAACCTCACCGTTACTCGGTATATCCAAACCTGCTAAAATACCAAGTAATGTAGATTTACCTGCGCCAGATGGTCCAATGATTGCCACGGACTCAGATGACAAAATCGAAAAATTAATATCTGACAATAGCGCCAGCTCACCACCAGGGCTTATAACTTTTTTGTTGAGTTTATTGACAACCAGTAAAGGGTTTGATTTAGTTTCAGTCATGATTCGTAATATTATCTTTCTGTTGTGCTGCTTTATCGCTCAAAGTGTTTTGGGCGTAGAAAAAATTGTCGTCCTAGGTGATAGTATCAGTGCCGGTTTTGGAATTAAACAGAATCGATCCTGGGTATCGTTACTTCAACAGCGGCTTGAAGAAAAAGAGTACGCATATCAAACAATAAATGCCAGCATCAGTGGTGATACAACCAGCGGCGGCTTAAACCGCATCGATAATATATTAAGCAACCACTCCCCCGCTATCATTATTGTAGAACTTGGGGGTAATGATGGATTGCGTGGCTTGAAACTAAAAACCATCAAACAGAACCTTCTTAAAATCGTAGAAAAATGCGAACAAAATAAAAGCAAAGTTTTACTTGTTGGCATGCAACTGCCGCCTAACTATGGTTTTGTCTACACCTCACAGTTTTCTAAGATCTTTCAATCTATCGCTCAAGAGAAGAATATCCCCACCGTTCCTTTTATCTTTAAAGGATTTGAGAACAACATGAAATACTTTCAAGACGATGGCATTCACCCTACTGAAGAAGCGCAAATCTTCCTACTCGATAATATTTGGCCAACCTTACAGAAAATACTGTAAGCAAGTACTGACGGAAATATCTTTCCCATCAATCGCTTATTCAAATAACACGACCAATCGCAAACAAAACCACTATTTTTCTCGTAATATTTTTCAGGACAAGCCCAACAATTTTATCTCTCGGCAACTTGAATAGCCTGTTTTTACCACCTATTGTTCTAAGGTAATCACTAAAAACTGACTCACATCCTACTAAATATTACATACGGATCAACATTTGCGAGATTCACTCAACAAGAGTTTGCCTATGGATAACCGATGGTTTAAACGAGTTCCTATGCGCTTAAATGTGTTGATGCATTACAGCCCATTGGGCATCATTAATGGAACGACACAAAATGTTTCCAGCAGTGGTATGTTTATAGCCACAGGGCGAATCACCCTAATTGCGGAAGAACTGCTCTCGCTACACTTCCGTTACCCCGATCAACTCGAAGGCAAACTCTATACAGTTGACGCACAAATTATTCACACTTGCCAAGATGGTGCCGGCCTCCAATTCATCAAGTTTCAACTCGATCCCGCGGAACTCCCACTGAATTATCGTATCTCATAAAGACATATCAAAAAACTGGATGAATTTGCAATCACCATTGAAAATGACGAGAATAGGGCCAATTCATTTTTCAGACTAAGCACAAAATCCCAGACGGAAATCTACGTGAGAAAATTTAGTTTATTTTGCACCCTAATAATCATCTCAATCGCAGTTGCTGCAGAAGAGGTTCGTTACGTCTCTGATTCATTAATTATCACCATGAGAACGGGACAAGGCACATCACACAAGATCATTAAATCGCCAAGAACAGGCACCCGAATGGTCTTGCTCGAAGAAGATAGCGAAACAGGATACTCCCGTGTGCGGCTGGATAGCGGATTAGAAGGTTGGGTGCTAAGCCGATATCTTGTTAATCAACCCGTAGCAAAAACCCGTTTGGTTACCGCCGAAAAAAAGATCGACCAGCTCAGCAAGCAAGTTGATCAATTAAAATCTGAATTATCATCTGTAAGCTCCAATAAAAATTCGCTACAAAATACTAGCTCGCAACTTGAGAAAGACAATAAAAAGCTGAAAAAAGAGTTAGCGCACATCAAAGATATCTCATCAAATCAAATTGCTATCAATGATGAAAACAAAGAACTAAAAGAAAAACTCTTAACTCTCAAGCGAGATATGCAAACGGTTCAACAAGAAAACTTATCTCTACAGGATAGCTCAGCGAGAGATTGGTTTTTGATTGGCGCTGGAGTTTTGGTGGTGGGGGTTGTTATGGGACTTATTGTTCCAAACCTGCGTTTTAGACGAAAACAGACCTGGGATTCTTTGTAAAAATCTCAATACGACTCGATAGCCCACACTTTGTAGGCTATCGAGTTATTTATAATTTCAACCTTCCAGAAAAAGCTCTAGATAGCGTTCCGCGATCTACATACTCCAACTCTCCACCCAATGGAACCCCGTGGGCAATTCTAGTCACCGGAATTTGATATTTCTGAGCAAGACTTGAAATGAAATGTGCTGTTGCTTCGCCTTCAACAGTCGGATTAGTTGCTAGAATCACTTCAGAAATTTCATTTCAAGTCTAACCCAATATCCTCTGGCCCTATTCCGTCTAAGGGGGACAATTTACCCATGAGTACATAATAGAGTCCTTGAAAATCTGCCGCTTGCTCCACAGCAAGCATATCCGCAGGGCTTTCAACGATACATAGCTGGCTAGCATCTCGTTTTGGGCTTCTGCAAATGTGGCACAATTCAACTTCGCTAAAGTTTCTGCATTTTTGGCAGTGACCAATTTTCTCCAACGCTTCAGCAATTTTTTCAGAAAGCTTTTGCGCGCCTTTCCTATCACGTTCCAACATATGAAACGCCATACGCTGAGCTGATTTAGCACCAACACCAGGTAAACAGCGCAATGCATCCATTAACTCTTCGAGTAAACTGTTGGCCATTTTTAGTTACTGAATACGACTCTAGCTTAGAACGGTAGTTTCATCCCAGGTGGCAAGTCCATACCATTCGTTACACCTGCCATTTTATCCTTTGTCGACTGCTCTAAAACACGCACTGCATCATTTACCGCTGCCGCAAGCAAATCCTCGATCATCTCTTTATCTTCTTCCATTAAGGATTGATCGATATTAACTCTTTTCAGATCGTGTCTGCCTGTCATCACAACTGTTACCATGCCACCACCTGCAGTGCCAGTAACTTCCATATTGGCAATCTCTTCCTGCGCTTTTTGCATACTTTCCTGCATTTGCTGCGCTTGCTTCATTAAATTACCTAAACCACCTTTCATAACTTTCTCCTCAGGAAATCAAATTGGGTGAGGCCTTTGCTTGAGATATAAATTTCATTCCAGCAAGGCAAAGATGACCAACAAAAATGGAGTTTACACGAAGTAAATACGCATTTTAAGATCATTTTTTTATATCACTGGAATGGAAATATGAATAGTACAAAGTCCTCTGGGTAAAATGCCATATAAATCTTTACTCAGAATCATTATTATCAACCAACCTCACAGAGCGCGGGTCAAGTGTCGCGCCAAACGTCTCTTTCATAGCAATAACATTTGGGTCTGCTTCGATTGATTTCACTGCTTCGCTTAATGCAGTTTCATGTTGTTGCGCTTTAATCGCAGCCGGTGTTTGAGCTTCGGGTTCACCTTCTTCAAAATTAATTTTGAGCGTTTCGCCATAAAACAAACAAAGTGCTTGTTGAATTTTTTCAGAAACAGATGGGCTAATCAGTTTTGCATTTGTTGCATCCACTTTTAATACAACCATACCATCTTGTTTATTCAGTAACGCGCTGTTGGAAATAACTTGTTTCGCCAACCCCGCTAACGGTAACTGGTTAACGACACTCTCCCATGCTAAATCGTCCGCTGATGTAGGGCGTTGCTGCGCCTGTGGCGCAACCGCAGCAGATAGAGCAACCTCAACAGGTGGCGGAACTTGCGAGCCTGAAGCTTGCAAAGCAGATTTTGCGTTGGCAAGATGAGCAGAAACACTCGGTTTAGAGACTGGGCGTTGCGATACAGGCTGTTGTATTTGCTGTTGTGCAGCAGCAGGTTGTTTTGCTTTAGGTGCTTCAGCACGCATAGCGCCACCCTCATCGGGCATAAATGCATACATACGCATTAACACCATCTCAAACCCAGCACGCGGATCAGGAGCTAATGGCAAATCTTTTTGCCCTAACAAAGCAATTTGATAGTAGAGCTGTATATCTTCTGAAGATAGCTGTTGTGAAAACTGCAACAAATGCTGATCATCTTCATCGATAGCACTCGGGGAAAGTTGCGCAAGAGCCAGCAGGTGCAATGTAGAAACCAATTCGGATAACACCGAAGAAAATACCGCGCCTTGGCTGGACAACTGTTGAACCTGCTGTAATAAAGCTTGTGGATCGCGCTTGATCAGCGCATCGAGAATACCCACCACATCTTTGTTATCAATCGTCCCCAACATCTCACGCACAGTGCTATCTAGCACTTCGCCATTCCCATGAGCGATTGCCTGGTCCAACAAGCTCAACGCATCCCTCATGCTTCCAGTCGCAGAGCGTGCAATCAATTTGAGCGCGGGGACTTCGACTGGAACATTTTCTTGCTGCAGTACATATTGCATATGCCCAACAATCAACTCTTGAGGGATGGCTTTGAGGTTAAACTTCAAACAGCGTGACAAAATAGTAACTGGAAGTTTTTGGGGGTCTGTTGTTGCGAGAATAAATTTTACGTGTGGTGGTGGCTCTTCCAGAGTCTTCAACAACGCATTAAAACTATGCGTGGTTAACATGTGTACTTCGTCAATTAAATAGACTTTGAAACGCCCGCGTGTCGGAGAATATTGTACGTTTTCCAATAATTCTCTGGTTTCATCGACCTTAGTTCTTGACGCGGCGTCCACCTCTAATAGGTCAACAAACCTCCCCTGATCAATCTCTAAACAAGCCGAACAAGTGCCACAAGGTTGAGCACTGACTCCGCTTTCACAATTTAAAGATTTGGCGAAAATACGACCAAGAGTTGTTTTTCCTACACCACGTGTGCCACTAAACAAGTAAGCATGATGTAAACGATTATTATTAAGAGCATTAATGAGCGCTTGCAAAACGTGCTTTTGCCCAACCACTTCTTCAAATATCTTTGGGCGCCATTTGCGAGCGAGGACTTGATAAGCCAAAAAAGCCTCCTAATAACCAAATAACCAGAAAAGTCACAACACTAAGAACGTTTACGAAACGACTCAGGGTTTGCGAATATAAACCTAGAAAAAGCAGTTGATCCATGAAATACAACGCAGCCTCTTGTTTCGCCTAGCGATATGAAAAAAGCTTGCTTCACCAACCAGGTGAAGACAACTTTTTTCATTACGCTATTCAAAACAATATTCTACGTTCTATTTTCACGTCCAACTGCTTTTTCTAGGATAAACCAAATAAACTACTCAGTATGTTTAGATTTCGCTTCTAGAACAAAGCGTTTTCACACAACGAATGGATACATATCGAAATATGGACCACTGAAGTACGAAAATAACGCAATTAAAGCGCAAAAGATGAATACGTTGAGTAGCTACAGCGAGGTATTATATCGATTTAAAGGGGAGATTAAAAAAAGAATTGGGTGGCTCCCCTCACCAGCCACACCCCGGCACCCGAGTCCATTGTTGCAGCTGCTCCCTTCCGGGCCTGACTGGGTCCACAATCTATCGTCGCGAGGGGACCAGCGAGGGTCACCATTGAGGGCACGGATTATGCGCGAATTGAGCTAGTTATTCAACAAGATTTTCAATCAGGCGGGGTAATAGAAATGCGGGGGAGGATTATCCTAAAAAAAGCAGTTGGACGCGCAATTAGAATGCAGGATATTGTTTTGAATAGCGTAATGAAAAAAGTTGTCTTCACCTGGTTGGTGAAGCAAGCTTTTTTCATATAGCTAGGCGAAACAAGAGCCTGTGTTATATTTCGTGGATCAACTGCTTTTTTTAGGATTATTAATCACACAAAAACAATCCTCCCTTAGCACTTAGTACTGCAGAAAAGAACTACGAAACAGACATCAACATGCCAACAAGCGTTACCAGTAGATAAATTGCCACAAGGCCAAGACATATCCCGGTACCGATAGAAAACATTTTCAAAAAATGTCCGTCTCTTTCCATCACTTTTTTTGGTGAGTCCATAACAGCCTCCTATCCAATAAATATTGGGGGGGGAATCTAGATTCAAGAAAATAACACAACGGCAACGACTGCTAACCTCAACGCGGTGTCATCACAATACAAAGACAGCTTGATATAAAACTAGCTCAGATAAAATAAAGTGCAACAAAAGAATTCTATGAAATGGTGGCGTTCATGAATTTTATTTGTAGGAAAGTGTTATCTCTCAATACTCACATCGATAAACGCAAAGGCGAGCCTCTTACATCTTACAGCTTTGTCAGCTTTTCCCAGCGAGTTAAGATCTCCAATGCTTGCGCTTGATTCTCTCCACACACATCTTTACCTGCATGAAATTCGCTGCATACTTTAGGCCGTATCTTTTGGCCAAAGATTTTACATCGAAGGTCTTCAGTCAATTGCGCACAATATTCGCCTGCTGACTTACCTTTAGGCATTCCAGGAATCGCGCTAGAAATACTCGGAGCAATGCAACAAGCAGCACATGACTCTCTACATTCCATGACCGGCAACACTTTGCAATGTTTGATCAAAATAGTATTTAAGAAAATCATCAAAACTAATTGAATCGTTTGCTTCAATTAATTTTTGTTGTTCAATGGATTTTCGAGAAAGCTGTTCAAAATAATTGACTTGCGGTGCAGTTATTCTTCTATTTTTAAAATATTCTGCATGTTCTTGAGATTTTCTTAACGAGAAATGAAAAAAACCTTCCTGTGTTTTTCGCATCTCTTCAACAATTCTCGCCGAGGGAGTCGAATCTGGCTCATCAATATAGGACTGATATTTTTTTAATGCTCGACTATAGCGATCATCGTTTTGATCATCTAATATTTCGCCCACTCCCTGCATTAACGAAAACAACTCATTCCCCCAAGATTGCAACGATAGCTTTTTATTGTCACAAAGATTGAGTAATAACTTTGGATCTCGCCCTTTATGAGCTACATCAAGCATATTTTTACTTATGCAACTATACTCATCCTGAGTAATAGGTGGGCTATCATGCAATAAACAGAAAAGCACAAAAGCCTCTAAAAAATAGAGTGAATCTTCTGAAACACCTTCTGGCTCTTGACTATTAATATCCAACGAACGCAATTCAATATAAGCTACACCACGTTCTGTTAACGCAGTAATTGGCATTTCAAATACATTGGCAATTTGTTTAGGGCGAACAGAGCTGTAATATTCATTTTCAATCTGCAAAAGATTGCTGTTTAGCTGTTGGTAGCGTCCATCGACTTTGACTCCTAACTGCTCAAATTCTGGATGAGGCGTTGTAATCGCATCACGCAAACTTTCAACATAGTTTGATACGGAATCATAATTTACATGGATGCCCGACTTGTCTTCTTTTTTGTTTTGGTAACCAATATCCCCCATTCTCAACGAAGTTGCATAGGGATAATAGTAAGTCGTCGCATCAAACTCCTCCATGTCCGTCTCTTTCCCATTCAAAAAAGATCGACATACAGTCGGAGAGCTGCCAAACAAATAGGGTATCAACCAGCCATAACGTTGAAAATTACGAATTAACTGGAAATACGATTTCGAAATAAAAGCCTGAGGGTCTTCGCTCGACTTTTCTAAATCCTGAAAATAATCCCAAAACTTAGATGAAAAAGAAAAATTAAAATGAACACCGGCAATCACTTGCATTAGCCGCCCATAACGGTGGCCTAAACCTCGGCGATATACAGTTTTCATTTTACCAAGATTAGAGTCACCATATTCGGCAATAGGAATGCTCTGCTCACCTTCTAAAACACATGGCATACTCGCAGACCACAAAATTTCATCTTGCGCCAGTTGAGAATAAACAAAGGTTTGCGAATCCCTTAAAAAATTGAGTAACTCGGATTTATCTGCATAAGGAGGGGTAACAAACTCAAGCAACGCTTCTGAGTAATCGGTAGTAATGTGTGGATGTGTTAACGCAGACCCAAGGCTTATAGGGTGTTTAGTTTGCGCAACACCACCTTGTGAAGCAACGCGCAAACTCTCTTTCTCAAGCCCAATTTGGCTACCATTAAATAACTCAGGACTGGCTGATCGTGAGATCTCAGAGAGCCTCTGCTCAAAAACTCGATACAAAAGTATACCCTTATGGTACTGATTTAGCGGACTGCGGATTTTGCATCATTTTGATAAATATTTCATGTTTTTCTCATATTTGATCAAAAAGCAGTCTTGATTACTTTAAAAAAAACAGTTCGAGAAGTAAATCATTAATAACATTGAGCTTTATTAGCCCTGCATTGAGTCAATTCTATAATCCATCGATTTTGAACTGCGTCACAATGCGATTTATTAAGAACCCGATAACAAGTCTAAGCAACATAGAATCTAAACAACATAGAAATCTGGTTATTAATATGAATTCACAAAATGTATTGACTCCTAATTCCAATAATACGAAAGCGTTGACTCGTAGAAACGAAGCGGATCATCTATCGACAATGATAAAACTGTCTGCATTGATGAATTCATCACTAGAGATTACAACTATCCGCGAACGAGCGATACGAGCAGCAAGTACTCTATTGCGCTGCCAGGCTAGCAGTCTGCTAATGATAAACGATGAAACCGGCGGCCTTTATTTTGACGTTGCAACTGGAGAAAACGGCGATGTTGTGAAAAAAATTGAATTGCAGCGAGGGGAAGGCATTGCTGGCTGGGTAGCTGAAAACAAACGGGGTATTATTATTAAGGACGCCCAGAATGACCCTCGTTTTTTTAAAAAGGCGGATAAAAAAAGCGGTTTCATTACGCAAAACATGGTGTGTGTTCCTGTCCTCAATAAAGACAAAACAATTGGTGTTTTACAAGCCATCAATAAAAATGAAGAAACTTTTACTAAAGATGACGCACAACTTTTAGTAGCTTTAGCAAACCAAATCGCAGTAGCACTAGAAAACGCGCGACTATACGACGAATTAAAGATGTCCCTATATTCTGCGGTTAGCATGTTGACTAACACCATTGAAAAACGTGACCCCTATTCTGCGGGCCACTCTAAACGAGTCGCTCGCTATGCCGTGGCAATTGGCAAACAACTTGAGATGCCGCGTGAAGACTTAGTGAACCTAAAACTAGCGGCGATCTTACATGATGTGGGAATGATTGCTGTTCCAGATAATATTTTAAATAAAAAAAATCGATTGTCTGATTCTGAAAAAGATGAAGTGATGAAACATATGGATATTGGCGAAGAGATTGTTGGTAACATTAAAGCACTGAAGAACATTATGCCCGCTATCAAGTATCATCATGAAAGATATGATGGTCGCGGTCACTTTGGCCTGATTGGAGAAGAAATACCTTTAATCGCTAGAATTATTGCAGTTGCCGATTCATTCGACTCCATGACCAACGAACGCCCATACGCTCGCTGCAAAGGTTACGATGCCGCACTACGTGAATTAGTCATCCAGAGTGATCGCAAGTTTGATGCAGAAGTTGTCGACGCGTTCTTAGGAAGCAAAGCTTACCGCCACGCGCACAGGCATCTGAAATAAACTTGTGAAAGAAGATGTTTGCAGGTTCCCTCAAACCTGCAAACTAATAACGATAAAGCAGGAAAAAGAAGGACGTTATTGAATCGTTATTTGAGTTGAAACTAAAGCACCATCCAACAAAAGAAATGCATCTTCGTCTACTGAATAGTCACCATTATCAACAATAGTATCTGCGTGAAGAACAAAAACTATCTCTTCACCTGAAATTACTGCTTTCTCTAATCCAAGAAGAGTTTTAGATTGATGAATAGGCAATGTAGAACTTTCTTCATGACGAATACGCTGATGACCAACTTTTTCTCCCAAACCATTATCCGCTTTGCTGTCATAACGATATGCCACTACCCACGCAGGAACATTGCTGATAACTTTCTTAATTTGCAATGTGTTCCCCATCACTGTAGAAACAGCTTGGTTAACTGCGGCCACATAAAGCGTTGTTGAATAGTTAACAACAAAACTTGCTGCTGCAGTCGCTGATTGAGTTATTATGCTATCGATGTTTGGTTCGTATTCACCAACAATTCCATCATCTCTTCTTAACTCAGCATATAAAATTTCACCATGTTTAACATCACGATCAAGAGATACGACAATATTTTCATGCGCTTCAGAACTTAAGCTATGCATACCGATGACTTTATCAGCTTTTCGCGCTAGCAGAGAATCTTGCTCATAAATTACAATCCAAACATCTGTAGTTAACGTCGCGCTGGCAATAGTAATTTCATTTAGCTCAATAACTTCTTGATCATTCACAGTAATAAAATTATCAGGATCGCCCGTTACCCCTCCACCACAAGCAATCAAATAGAGCGGAGCTAAGGTAACGATAATAATTTTTGAAAATGTTTTGAATTTAGATATCAGCATTGCGAGCATGGCCTCGAGTCTCATTGTCTATTGTGCAGAGAGTACTGTACATTTCTTGAACTCATCTTATGACAGGAAAGTCATTCTTTTGCTCAGGATGCAAAATAGATACAAGAACTATGGTTCCATAAAAAAAAGCCCTAGTTAGGGCCTTTTTTAAGTTTATGGAGCAAGTAGATGCTCATTTAGAAAGGAATGTCGTCATCAAAGTCAGAGTAATCTGCTGCACCGACTGGCTCTGGAGATGGCGCATTGTTGTAAGAAGATTGTTGCTGTTGCTGTTGCTGTTGCTGCTGAGGCTGTTGTTGGTAGCCTCCGCCAGCAGGTCCACCCATCGGAGCACCACCTTTAGAATCAAGCATTTGCATTTCATTACCCACTATTTCAGTGGTATAACGATCTTGCCCATTTTTATCTTGCCATTTACGCGTTTGCAAACGACCTTCTACATAAACTTTGGAACCCTTCTTCAGATATTCGCCGGCAATTTCTCCCAGACGATTAAAAAACACCACTCGATGCCATTCTGTACGCTCTTGTTTTTGACCAGTATTTTTATCTTTCCAGCTATCACTGGTAGCAATTGTTATATTTGCTATTGCTGCACCACCAGGGGTATAGCGAACTTCGGGGTCACCGCCTAAATTGCCAACTAAAATTACCTTATTTACGCCACGTGCCATTTCATAACCTCTTCAACTTAATCTTTACGCTATTATCTACTTAGTTAGCAACTTACTGATTTTCAAGGCTGCCTTCCATTTTAGCATCAGTATTCGCCTTACCTTCCTTGCCGTTAATTGTAGCGTCCTTACTGAATGCTAACAAAGCTTTTTTATCCACCGCATGATTATCAATTTTCAGATAGGCGACACCATCTTCAGGAATCACCACAACCTCTGCAACCCCTTGAATATGTGTAATTTCGTTAACTAGTTGTCTGGCGCGCTCTTCGCTAACCTCACCAACATTGATCATAAAACTACTCAGGTATTTAGGATTACGCATGGTAAATGTTAAATAAGCCCAAAACAAAAGAGCTAATCCACAAAACCCAAATACGCCGGATACGCCATAAGCACCATATAGAAAACCACCAGCAACTCCGCCAGAAAATGCTCCTAGAAATTGACTACTGGAGTAAACCCCCATAGCAGTCCCTTTTATATGTGGCTCTGCGGTTTTTACAATCATTGATGGCAATATTGCTTCCAAAACATTAAAAGCAATAAAAAAGATAAGCAAAGCAAAAAAGATACTACTCGGCGAGTAGTGATCTACCATCAACAAAAACTCGGCTACAGCAAGTACCAAAACTGCACCACTCATTATCTGCTTAATTCTTCTGCGCTTTTCGGCAACAATGATGAACGGAACCATTATCACCATGGAAATAAGTAAAACAGGAAGATAGATCTGCCAATGGTCGTCACTCTCCATATGCGCAAAATCGCGTAACGCAAACGGCATAACCACAAAACTGGCCGTCAGCACCATGTGCAAAATAAAAATGCCGGCATCGAGGCGGAGCAACTCCGGGTTCTTCAATACATTTTTAAATTGGGAAGTCACTGGCTGACTATCTCGATGAAAACGAGAAATGCCGGGGTCAGGAACAATTTTGTATAATACGAAGATCCCGCCAATCGCTAAAACTGCTGTTACCCAGAAAATACCATCTACTCCAATCACAGCATTAATAATTGGCCCTGAAATTAGCGCAACCGCAAAAGAAAACCCTATGGTCCCCCCAATAACCGCCATTGCTTTGACACGATGTTCTTCTCGAGTTAAATCTGCCGTTAATGCCATTATCACCGCAGCAATCGCACCTGCACCTTGAAGAGCTCGACCAATAATGACACCGGTCATAGTATCCGCCATTGCAGCAACAACACTTCCAATAGCAAAAATCAGAAGCCCAAGTGCGATTATTGGCTTGCGCCCAAATCGATCAGATAACATACCGAATGGGATTTGAAATGCCGCTTGCGTCAATCCATATATACCAATAGCCACCCCAACTAGCAGTGGAGTAACACCTTCCAGTGTCTCCGCATAAAGGGAGAATACCGGTAAAATCATGAACAGGCCCAACATGCGTAACGCGTAAATTCCCGCAAGCGAGGTTGCAGCTCTTTTCTCTCTTGGCGTCATCGCGTCAGCCGCGGATATTTTATCTTTCGATTTTCGATTAAACAAAGAAGCCCTTCCTTCATTTAGGCAAAGAGACTTTGAATAAACAACTTATTCAGAGTTTCCTTTGATTGTTGAGTGTAAAACGCTTTATATTATCAGGTTCGTTGTTAAGCAGAAAATAAAATGGACTCAATTCGCATTCGTGGCGTTCGCACGCACAACCTTAAAAACATCAATATTGAATTACCCCGCGACAAACTCATAGTCTTTACGGGGTTATCTGGCTCTGGCAAATCCTCTCTGGCGTTCGACACAATTTATGCAGAAGGACAGCGTCGCTACGTGGAATCGCTCTCCAGTTACGCGCGTCAATTTCTTTCCGTAATGGAAAAACCAGATATCGACCATATAGAAGGACTTTCACCTGCGATATCGATTGAACAAAAATCAACATCCCATAACCCCCGATCTACGGTAGGTACTATCACTGAGATATACGACTATCTTCGTTTGCTGTATGCGCGTGCGGGTGAACCACGATGCCCTGATCACGATATAGTGCTTGAAGCACAAACCGTCAGCCAGATGGTAGATCTAGTCGTCGCCCTTCCCGAAGGTTCTCGATATATGCTACTCGCTCCAGTCATTCAAAACCGCAAAGGCGAGCATCTTCAGCTTTTAGGTGAGTTACGAGCACAAGGGTATGTACGTGCTCGCGTGGACGGTGAAGTCATTGAACTGGATGTTATACCCGAACTCGACAAAAAGAAAAAGCATACTATCGAAGTTGTTGTTGATCGTTTTAAAGTTCGAGAAGACCTAAAACAGCGTTTGGCAGAATCTTTTGAAACTGCACTTCAATTGAGTGATGGTATCGCACTCGCAACACCGCTCGACGATAATGAAGAAACCTTAGTTTTCTCGGCAAAGTTCGCGTGCCCGGAGTGCGGCTATAGTTTGCAAGAATTAGAACCAAGACTATTCTCGTTCAACAATCCTTCTGGTGCGTGCCCAAGCTGTGACGGTTTAGGGAACAAACAATTTTTTGATCCTGACAGAGTTGTTTCACACCCTGATTTAAGTTTACGAGAAGGCGCTGTGAGAAACTGGGATAGACGAAACTCCTTTTATTCTCAACTACTAGAATCTCTCGCCAAACACTACGAGTTTGATCTAGACAAACCCTTTAAAAAACTCACAAAAAAAATTAAAAATCTCGTGTTATTTGGTAGTGGCGATGAGCTGATAAAATTCAAATATGTTGGTGACAAAGGACAAACCTACACCAAAACTCATCCCTTCGAAGGAATTATTAACAACCTTGAACGACGTTACCGGGAAACCGAATCGAATGCTGTGCGAGAAGAACTCACCAAATTCCTTAGCATCCAGCCCTGCCCTGATTGTGAAGGCACGCGTTTACGAACTGGTGCAAGACATGTTTTTGTTGAAGATAAAAACTTACCAACAATTACTGACATGTCTATCGAAACCGCTCTCGACTTTTTCAAAAAACTTGAACTACCTGGCGCACGAGGAAAAATAGCGAGTAAAATTGTTTATGAGATTCATGAACGCCTAAATTTTTTAGTAAACGTTGGCTTGAATTATTTAAGCCTAAACAGAAAAGCAGACACACTTTCAGGTGGAGAAGCACAGCGTATTCGCCTAGCAAGCCAGATTGGAGCAGGATTGGTTGGTGTTATGTACGTTTTAGATGAACCGTCAATCGGCTTACATCAACGCGATAACGAGCGACTGCTCAATACGCTGCAATACCTAAAAAAACTCGGCAACACAGTTATTGTTGTTGAGCATGATGAGGATGCCATCCGATCTGCAGATCACGTTGTGGACATTGGACCAGGTGCTGGTGTTCATGGAGGAACAATTGTTTCACAAGGTACAGCTGAGCACATAATTAACGACCCGAAATCATTAACAGGACAATATCTGGCGGGCAAACAAAAGATTGAAATTCCCAGCAAGCGCCACTCCCCCACCCAAGAAAATGAACTGATCATTTACGGAGCATCAGGCAACAATTTAAAGCACGTCGATTGTCACATTCCTGTCGGCATAATGACCTGTATTACAGGAGTCTCAGGCTCAGGGAAATCTACCCTTATTAACGACACGTTGTATGCTTATGCAGCAAACGAAATTAATAAAGCCAACCACACTGTTGCTGCACATAAAAAAATCGAAGGTTTAGATTTGTTTGACAAAGTAATCGACATCGATCAAAGCCCTATCGGCCGGACACCACGTTCCAACCCTGCCACTTACACCGGGCTTTTCACACCAATGCGAGAACTATTTGCTGGCACGCCTGAATCTCGCGCACGCGGTTATGGCCCAGGACGATTTAGTTTTAATGTTAAAGGTGGGCGTTGCGAAGCCTGTCAGGGTGATGGTCTTATTAAAGTCGAAATGCACTTCTTGCCGGATGTTTATGTGCAATGTGATGTCTGCAAAGGAAAGCGTTACAACCGCGAGACATTGGACATTTTATACAAAGGTAAAAACATTCACGAAACATTAGAGATGACTGTAGAAGATGCACTACTATTCTTTGATGCTATTCCCGTTATCAGACGAAAACTTCAAACACTCATGGACGTGGGGCTTTCTTACATCCGTCTCGGTCAAAGTGCCACGACACTTTCTGGTGGTGAGGCACAACGTATAAAGCTATCTAAAGAATTATCCAAAAGAGACACAGGAAAAACACTCTACATCCTCGATGAACCAACCACAGGCTTACATTTTCATGATGTAAAACAGTTGCTACACGTTTTACATCGATTACGCGACCATGGAAATACACTCGTTGTAATAGAACACAATCTAGATGTTATCAAAACTGCAGATTGGATAATTGATGTGGGGCCAGAAGGAGGCAATAAAGGTGGAGAAATTATCGCGGCGGGAACACCGGAGCAGATCATTGAAGTAAAAGCTTCTCATACAGGAAGATTCTTGAAACCGATTCTCAGCGCTTAATTAGTTACGATGACTTTATCCCCTATTGATGCATTAAATCGCGTTTTTGCGCATCCGGAATTTACTGCAATTTCAATTAACCCTTGTGAGTTCTCATAAAATAATGGCTGACCTTGCACAACATCTGAAAATGTTGTGCATTGCGTCAGCTCATCACCTTTAAAGTTGAGTTTATCTTTTTTCGAAAGAACCGAGGCTCGTATACCTGTCATCAAATTCCCATAACTATCGATATAAATAATCTCTTGAAGATCCAATTCATTATTCACTGCTCTTGATTTAACCGGTGAGAGAAAAGAATTAAGATTTTCTTTTTTCAATAATTTTAAAGCGGCTGGTGCAAATACATCGCGCCCATGAAAACTCGCCGATACTCTCGATTGATCATAATTAATTTCATACCAAAAAGTTTTTTCAGCATGGTTTGCAACCACTTCTAACAATCCATTATCAGGCCCGACAAACCAGCGATCATCAGCACACAAGGCCAATGCCTTTCGTGGCGACCCGACACCAGGATCAACCACAGCAACAACAATCATCTCCTTTGGTAAGTAATTCGTAATAGCTGCCAATAAATAGGAGGAAGATCGAGAATTAAATTGAGGGGCGTCGTGCATTAAATCAATCACCGGCACATTTGCCAACGAACCGGTAAATACAGCTTTCATTTGTCCGACATATGGTCCACTAACACCAAAGTCCGAAAATAACGCAATCAATTTGACTTCCCCTCATAGAAATTCTGCGAATAAGTTTCCTTTAACTCAGCGCACACCTATAATAGATGTGTTAGATCTAATTGACCAAATCATTTGCAGAAATGCTCATCCAGATAAGAAATATAGCTGTATTTACGATAACAGTAGCATTTGCAAGCCTACTAATATTGGTATTTCTAATTTTCAGCACCTATCCCACCGTTAGTGAACCAAAACAGCTGGAACACACTGATATTAGTAATATCAAAAAGCAGTTTTCCGAGAGCAATCCATTTAAACGAAAGCGATACGGTTTAAAACATGTATCATTTGATGAAAAAACGTTAAATCAAGCAGTTCACCTAGCATCAAATAAAATCCTCAAAATACCGTTTCGTATTAAATTGGAAACGGACGCAGCAAAAATTCAAACCTCTTCAAAAATCACTATTTTCCCCTTTAATTTATATCTCAATACAACATTTGATGTGGTACCTTCAGAGAATTTTTTTGAATTAGAAAACCTAGGCGTTGGTGGCGTACCGATTCCCAATTGGCTAATCAGTCTATTCACACCATATATTATGCAGGCGATATCCGATCGTTACCCAAGCTATATAGAGCTTGTCAGTGCAATCAGAAAAATCGAGATAAAACCCCAGCGCGTTAGCGTAAGTTACCGATGGAATAATATCGTCGCTAATCATGCTCAATCTATTACGCGAGATGTACTACTAACTGCACGCGAGCAGCAATTGGTCAGTGTTTATTATACAAAACTTTCTGAGATCTCTCGCCTCACGTTCTGGCGAAGAAGCAGTCTGGATACGGTTATTAAACCAATGTTCAAGTTGGCACAAGAGCGCACTTTTGCAGGTGGAGACCCTATCGAAGAAAATCGAGCTGTCATTTTAACATTAGGTTTAGCTGCCACTGCGGTGCCTATCCGCCATCTTATAAAATTCGACAAATCCAAGCGGGTAAGAAATGTTCGCTTTTACAATCTAACACTACGTAACAGGCGTGACCTTATGCAGCACTTTCTCATCTCTGCTGCCTTAACGGTATCAACAAATAAAGGGCTAACAGACGCTATCGGCTTATCGAAAGAGATGGAAGATTCCCAAGGTGGAAGTGGTTTTAGCTTTGCTGATTTATTAGCCGACCGTGTGGGTGTTAACTTTGCAGAATCTGCGATTAAAAACAGAGAGTCAGCAGTGGCACTACAAAAATTTATGGCTAAAGAAGATTTGAAAGAGCCGGACTATATGCCAAACCATAAGAACCTGCCAGAAGCAATCACCTCTCTGGAGTTCAAAAAGCGTTTTATTGATGTGAAGCATGAGCAGTATCTATTTGTGGAAAATGAACTTACACAAAGGATACGCGCAACTCCACTCTACAAACATTGATTATTGAGAACAAATAAAAAAGGGACTTCAAGATTGCTTGAAGTCCCTATATTGGAGCTGGTGATAGGAGTCGAACCTACGACCTGCTGATTACAAGTCAGCTGCTCTGCCAACTGAGCTACACCAGCTTTGTGGGACGAGATTATATAGATGTAATCAAAAAATGCAACAAGAAAGCTAGCAAAAATGACTCTATTTACAATCTTGTGGACGGAATTCTATCGCTTGGTGATTTGCTATTAATGCATCCCACTCTTCGATCGAAATATTGTCTTTTTCAGCAACCTCGATAAACATCCATTTTTCGTCAAGGCTCTTATAACGCACCTCCATTTTGGCATCAAAACCAATAGATTGTATTTTCAATAGACGTTGTTTAGCAAACTTCTCTTCTTTAAAAATACCTAACGATATGGCGTAGCGGGGTTTGTTTTTTGTAAGTAGCACTACATCTTTAACGCCTTTCAATTTGATCTCTTCGACTTTTAAACGTCCAAGCGCTTTGCTTCTCAGCGGAGGCATAAAAACCCAATAACCGATAGGTTCCTGGTGCTTTACTACATTTGTCTCTAACGCCATTCCTTTTGGCATTAACGCTTTTTGAAAAAAGCTCTCTACCTCTTCCGATATAATCGGACCGATCTCATAACAAACTAAACGCTCTTCAACAACAGGAGCAATATCTATCTGGGAATGGCTAACAAATTCTGGTTGGGATTGTGTATGAGGTACTAGATTATTTTGAATAGCTAAAGATTGTACCAATGTATTATCTCCCACATGGGGCGGTAATACTTTTACAGAAGGGGAATCAGCAATTTCATCAACGGTATAATCCGAATCAGTAATTAAAACAAGATCTCCAACATCGATAAGTGGCTCGTCAGTAGTTGCCTCATCTCCCGACGGAGCAAATAACGCAACTATATTTAATATAAGAAGAGCAACAACACTCCATTGCAGTGGATGCAGCTTGTATAGTAAGTTGGTATTGGCATTCTGCCGACTCATCAAATAAGCCTAAAATATTTCGCTAATCCATGAAAAACTAAATTGGGATGATATATTGATTCTACATCCATGTATGATTGAATAATTTTCCCGTCGCCACCGGTGACCACACATAATGGCTTTTGATATTCGGTTGCTTCGTAGTGATGAAGAACCTTCTCTACTAACGCCGTAATTGATAGAACTGTTCCTGCGTTTACTGCTGAAGATGTATCTTTCGGAAAATAGTTCTTCTCCGCAATTTCTCCATATTCATCTATCGCATCCGCATTTTTTATAAGAGCATTTCGCATTATTGCCAAACCTGGAACAATCAAACCACCAATAAAAAAACCTTTGTCGTTAATAGTGTCGATAGTGACTGCCGTACCGCAATCGACCACACACATAGGTGCATCAAAAAGGTTAAAAGCCCCTATTAATGCTAACCAACGATCAATCCCAAGAATCTCAGGTTTAGAATATGCATTTTCCAGGCCGCACATTTTACGATTAGTTACAGCTACTTGAGGAGTAATTTCGGTTAATTTGCATATATTTCGAACAAAGTGATCGTTTGTCTTTTTGCTAGCAACACTGGAGAGATAGATATTCTTTAACTGGTGTAGATCCAAATAGCTAGAGAACTGATCTAAAAAAGGCTGGGGATCTTTTGGGTCATAGCTCGAACTAAAAATGTACGAGACTTTTCCTGACTCTTCTGCTCCGACCTTTACTCTTGTGTTTCCTATATCGATTAATACATTTATATCAGACATACCTACGAAAGCCTTACGCTGACTTCACCAGAGGATATTTTTATCAAGTCCGCACCTGATTGAATAAGCAATTCGCCCCACGGCGCAACTCCCATTGCAATACCGCTAGAATTTTCTCTCATCCCTTTGGTATAGACTTCTTTACCAAAAAGATAATCAACTTTCTGCCAAGCTTTCCTGAAATCATTAAAACCGACGTGCTCAAATCGATTGATAAAGCTATCTAGAGTATTAATCAATGTGGATATTATTTCGTTTCGTGAAATTCTATCATCTGGCTTTATGGAGTAGATGTCTATCCACTTTTGATCAATCCCACTTGCATCAGTCAAATTAAGCTTTAGATTTATACCTATGCCAACAATAACATCTACAAATTCTTTATTGTGCTTAACTACTTCGATTAACACGCCTGATAATTTTCTATCATCAAAATAGATATCGTTAGGCCACTTAAGTTTTAATTCATTTAGCCCAAATTGATTTAGCGTTTCAATTACAGCTAACCCGACTATCAGGCTGAGCGGAGAAATATGGTGTAGTGGAGTTTTTATTTTCCGGCGAAGAGAGAAATAGATATTGGAGCCAAACGGCGATACCCAATGTTTACCTGAGCGCCCCACACCAGCCGTTTGACATTCAGATAGAGCAACAATGCTAGCCCCACTTAACGCTAACTCTTTTATGTAATGGTTCGTAGAAGGAGTGTGGAGCAATAGGTGGAGTTCTGCGTCAATCTCCTCATCAATATTTTTGAGAATCGACTCTAATAATAGCGGTTCTTGTATATTAGCCTCATCTAAAGCAAGACTTCCATTCATTAATAAGAAAGGCGCTCCAAGCTTTAACAAATTAGTTGTCAATTGTTCTGCTTGTGCAACATCTAACTCACACAACTTAGCGATGCATTCCCTATTTGCAAATCCATTTTCTTTTAGATAACCGATCAAGTCCAAATATTTGTTGTGCCCAATCATTGTAAGCAGAGTCCGACTATTTCAAAGAAGTACAAAGACAGGTAAGGCACCATGGCAGCCTGGCAGCCTGCCGTCATTCAGGTCGCTGTTTTGAAAAAAATCAGCTTTTGGGAGACAAAATTACGTTGACCACGCGAGCATTGTCCTTGGGCATATTCGCTCTTATCTGCTTAGTTTCATATTTATCCGCACTGATAGTAATTACCTTCAAACCAGACTTCTGATAATAGAGTGAAGCTATGCCCTGTTCGTTAGTTTCTACCTGTTGATCTTCACTTGATTCAACGAGAGCCTTGAGGATAGGTAGCCCGGAGACATTGTGCACCTCTACAATCAGTTTATTAGATGCCCACTCTTTAATTCCCTTTATCCCACACGCGCTTATTCCAGCACTAAGAATTATTACTACGACTATTAATATTACTTTTTTCACTTCACTTTTCTTTTTCTATTTTGCACCGGCTTTTTGCAAAGCCTGAATGATATATGGGTTTTTTAAGCGCTTTGCCAGCTTTAGCGCGGTATCATTATTATCATCTGTTAGGTTTGGATTTGCGCCATTTTCTAGTAGGTAGTCAACAATTTCTTCATTATCCTCGCTTATCGCGATAAATAACGCAGAGTATCCAGATTCGGAGCGAATATCTATTTTCGCACCTTTTTTCACCAATAATTTTATTATCGGCAAATTGCCTTTCGCAGTTGCCGCAATTAATGCGGTATCACCGTTGTCCGTTTCAGCATTTACTTCAGCACCATTTTTGATGAGCATATCGACAATGTCCGCATAGCCATCCTGTGCAGCCAGCATCAGCGGCGTTACGTTATCGTAGCGCGCAAATCTCGCGTTTGAGTCAGCACCTTTTTTTAATAGCAGCTTTACAATATCTGTATAACCACTCCCAGCAGCAGTAACGAGTATAGGCGATCCAAATTTATTCTTTACGTTAGGGTTTGCCCCTCTATTTAATAACAACTTCGCCACTTTAAGATTCTTTGATACAAGGGCGTAAAAAAGAAGCGCATTCCCTTCTCCGTCTTTGAAATTGACGTCCCCACCCTTATCAAGATATTCTACAGCTAAAGTCTGCTCGCCATTCTTAATACTAGTGATTATTACGTTGTTTCCAGCATTACTAGATCCGACCCACATCATGATGAGTAGCAACGCAATCTTAGCCAACATTCGAATAATATTCTTCAAGCCTAGAATCCCTTCTTTTTGTAGAAAATTAACTTTTATGCTACTTACACTACTAACGACTTGATCCTACCAACAGAACACACTGTTAAAAACCTCATCGAGTAAATTGTACCAACACATTTGAGTGATTTTACCCCATCCACATTTATTTCACACAAAAAAAAACCCACCTCGTTGAGGTGGGTTTCACAATTAAGCGCCTGGCAGTGACCTACTTTCACATGGGAACCCCCACACTATCATCGGCGCTAAGCGGTTTCACTTCCGAGTTCGAGATGGGATCGG
>Ga0316204_10001969_pt1 | contig 50527 bp, 43 predicted proteins | sample 6monrhotite_MG_2_FD_205661 | JGI IMG/M metagenome (GOLD analysis project Ga0316204, IMG submission 205661) | Microbial mat bacterial communities from mineral coupon in-situ incubated in ocean water Damariscotta River, Maine, United States -... | ecosystem: Environmental > Aquatic > Marine >... | reverse complement strand
CCGCAATCATCGCTTACACCTGGTTTTTTGGCTGGGGACTGTGTATCAATATCCTGATTGCCGTAGGTACAGCGCTAGGCGCCGAAGCACTGATGCTGCGCATTCGCCAACGACCCATCGTACCTTTCCTTGCCGATGGCAGCGCTGTGCTCACGGGCTTGCTGCTGGCTTTTTGTCTTCCGCCCTTTTCACCTTGGTGGATCACAGTAATGGGAACCGCCTTCGCCATTATCGTCGCCAAACAATTGTACGGCGGGCTGGGTTTCAACCCTTTCAATCCGGCGATGGTGGGTTATGTGATGCTGTTGATTTCCTTCCCATTGGAAATGACGCAATGGGTGCCGCCCAATATCGTCAACCAACTGCAAATAGGTTTTTTGGACACACTGAATATTATTTTCACTGGTAATTTCCCCTATTTGCTCAACATCGATGCACTGAGCATGGCCACCCCACTGGATACCGTAAAAACCGAACTGGGTCTGAATATCACCGTCAGCGAAATTGTACGCAGCAATGCCATTTTTGGTGATTTTGGCGGCGTCGGCTGGGAATGGGTAGGCAACTGGGTTTTGCTGGGTGGCATATGGTTGATCTACAAACGCATCATCACCTGGCATATCCCGCTGGCGCTGATGGGCAGTCTGCTTGTGATTTCATTTTTCTTTTTCATGTTAGACCCGGACACCTATGCATCACCCATGTTTCATCTGTTTAGTGGCGGCACCTTGCTGGCGGCCTTTTTCATCGCCACTGATCCGGTCAGCGCCAGTACCACGCCACGAGGCCGTATTTTTTTCGGCATTGGTATCGGCATACTCATTTATATAATCCGTACCTGGGGCAGTTACCCTGATGGTGTAGCCTTCGCGGTATTGCTGATGAACATGGCGGCGCCCACCATTGATTATTACACCCAGCCACGGGTCTTTGGTTACAAGAAGGGTTATGAAAAACAGCCGTCTAAACCGGGTGACGGAGACAACACCTGATGTTAGGCAAGCACATGGGGCGCAGCGCCGTTTTGCTGGGCCTGTTTGCCTTAGTGGGCACGGGCCTGGTGGCGCTGATTTTCACTGGCACCGAGGAACGTATCGCCGAATCCGAACGTCAGTTCATGCTACGTAATCTCCACGCAGTGATTAAACCGGAATTACATGACAACGATATTTTTCACGATATGATTACCGTCACTAATCCACAACGACTGGGCACAAAAGACCCCGTACCGGTATTCCGCGCGCGCAAAAACGGTCAACCGGCAGCACTGGCCATCACCTCTGTTGCCCCGGATGGCTACGTCGGCCCCATCAAAATATTGGTGGGTATCACCTTTGATGGCACCGTGCTGGGCGTGCGTGTGCTCAGCCATCGTGAAACACCAGGGCTGGGAGATGGCATCGAAGAAAAACGCTCGGACTGGGTGTTTGGTTTTAACGGTCACGCACTCGGTAACCCGCAGGACAAAGGATGGGCAGTGCGCCGTGATGGTGGCCAGTTCGACCAGTTCACCGGAGCCACGATCACACCACGAGCAATCGTCAAAGCCGTGTACAACACTCTAAAGTTCTACGAACAGAACCGGGAGCAATTGTTCCAAAAGTCCCCCCTTTCTCCTGTAGAAAGCGCACACTGAAATTACCTGGAAAGAAGCCTGCCATGAATAACGACACCGCCAACATCCTCAAAGAAGGTCTATGGAACAATAATACCGCGTTGGTGCAACTGCTCGGTCTTTGCCCGCTGCTGGCGGTTTCCGGTACAGTGGTCAATGCGCTGGGACTCGGCATCGCGACGACGCTGGTAATGGCCGGTTCCAACGTCACCGTATCACTGATTCGTAATCTGGTGCGCCCGGAACTGCGCATTCCCTGCTTCGTGCTAGTCATTGCCTCATTCGTCACCGCTGTGGAATTACTGATGCAAGCCTTTCTCTATGACCTGTATCTGATACTGGGTATCTTTATTCCGCTCATCGTCACCAATTGCGTCATCATCGCCCGTGCAGAATCTTTCGCCTCCAAAAACAATGTATGGCGTTCGCTGCTGGATGGACTGGCCATGGGAATCGGCTTCACTGCTGTGTTGTTATTGCTTGGTGCAATCCGGGAAATTCTCGGCCACGGCACTCTACTCACCCAGGCCGAATTAATGTTTGGCGAAGGCACGCAGTGGCTTACCATCACCCTGTTCGACGACTATCGAGGATTCCTGCTGGCTATCCTGCCACCTGGTGCTTTTTTAGCCTTGGGATTACTCATTGCGGGCAAAAATGTCATTGACAAACGGCGTGCGCAACGCACGGTACAAACGGTAGCTGCACCGGTCGAATCCATGACCTGATCTTGGCACTACCCCACAAAAAATTGTCTGACCTGTACCGCTGGTCAGGCCAGACAAACCGCCTGTCTCAATAAACCTGTTTTTACCCCTAGCTCTCTCCTAAATCTCCCCGAATATCATCGTGTATTCCCCTGGATATACGAGAAATAAATATTGATTTTTCAATAAGTTAAGAAAAGCCTGTCGCATTCCTCGGCATCAAACCCCAAGTTTGTCGAAATTTTGACCGACGGCTACATATTCCAGACCGGCGGTCGATAAAACGGCCATCAAATGACCTTTAAACGGCTAAAATTTGTACAACATTTTGAGAACACTCGTATGAGTAAACAGTGTATGAACAAAAACAGACAAACAATGCGCGGCTTCACACTGACCGAAGTGCTGGTTACCCTCGTGGTATTAGGCATTGGTTTGCTGGGGCTCGCCGGACTCCAGGCTAGCAGCCTGCAACACAACAACAACGCCTACCAGCGCACCCAGGCCACATTCCTTGCTTACGACATACTGGATCGCATGCGTGCCAACCCTGTGGGTATTGAAGAAGGCCGCTACAACAGTATTGAGACCTGGACTTTGTCAGGAAGCCCGGCATGTGCTTCTGGCAATGATTGCGCCCCGGAACAACTGGCTGAAAACGATGCACACGAATGGACAACCCTCCTGACCAACGCCCTGCCCTCCGGCCAGGGCTCTGTCATCGGCACCGACCCCAATCTGCCATTCACCGTAAGGGTTATGTGGGATGACAGGCGCACCGGCGTCACTGGCACAGGTTGTGACGAGACAAACCCTGCCGACATGACCTGTTTTTCCATTACCGGACAAGTACTTTACAACCGCTTGTAAAGCGCCCGTTTCTATAAACACGAAATTATCCTGATGAAAACAATACACTCAATACGCACACGACAAACTGGCCTGACCCTCATCGAAATTCTGGTGGCCATGGTCATCAGCCTGATACTGATGGCTGGCGTTTTACAGATATTCCAGGCCAACAGACAGAGCTTTGCGATACAGGACTCCCTGTCCCGCATTCAGGAAAATGGCCGCACGGCCATCCGTATTCTGACGGAAGATCTGCGTATCGCTGATTTTTGGGGTTGCCGCAGTCAGGATATCGAGATAACCGACAACCTTAATAGCGGTGGTGGTGGTTATGTGGACTTACTCACCAATGGCGGCATCTCCGGCACCAACGGCACTGGCACCAATCCCGATAGCATTACCATAGAAGGAGCCCGGAGTAACGGAATCGGCGTATCGGCAGCGATGCCCACCACAGCCGCCGTCCTCCATGTAAGCAGCGGTGCCGGACTACAACAAAGCGATATCTTACTGGTCACCGATTGTGTACAGGGGGATATCATTCAGATCACCAACATGACCCCTGCAACAAGCAACGAAATCGTGCATAACTCAGGCAGCGCAGTCAGTCCCGGTAACAGCACGTCCAATCTGAGTCAGATTTATGACACCGACGCCATGGTGTTCCAGGCCCGCCAGACCACCTATTCCATTATCAACGATCCGGCTAGCGGCGAACCTTTTCTGTTCCGCACCGAGGGCGGTGTTCCCGTAGAACTGGTGGAAGGCATTGAAGACCTGCAGATCGAATACGGTGAACTGGTTGACGCCCTCAACGGCGACATGCGTTATGTGCCCGCCGATGCAGCCGGGCTCAATATGGACCAAGTACGCAGCCTGCGCATTACCCTCGTCGCCCACAGTACCGCCACCAATGTGGCCACCAGTGGCGACGGCCGTCTACGCCGCACCTTCAGCAGCACCATCAGCATTCGCAACCGGAACCCGTAATGAACCACACTGATATCGACAAGGGGCCTTGCATGTTTCCATTTCTAACACGCACACTGTCAGTCACACACAAACGCCAAACTGGTGCGGCACTCGTTGTCAGCCTGATGCTGCTGATAATACTCACTTTGCTTGGGCTATCCGGCATGCAATCCACCGTTATGCAGGAGCGTATGTCCAATAATGTGCGCGACAAAGGTATGGCTTTCCAGGCTGCAGAAAGCGCCTTACGCAATGGTGAAAACTGGGTAAAAGACCAGCTCATGCCCACCAGAGGCACCCTAACCGTACAAGATGGTAGCAGTTGCAGCGCTCCTTGCGACCTCGTTGATCTGAATGATTATTCCACTATGACCAGCAAGGATTTCAATTGGTGGAAAACCAATGGCCGCATTTACAGTCATACCATGCCAACCGGAACCGGAGAGGTCGCCTCCGCCCCACGTTTTATCGTGGAAGAGCACAGCGAGCAGCGCGATAGCCTGGCCGACCCTACGAGTACAAGCAGTCCACCCGTGCGTACCTTGTATCGCCTCACAGCCGTGGGTGTGGGCGGCACCGTCACCGCTGAATCCATGATTGAAACCCTGTACGCCAGAATTGATTAACGAGGACATGTCTATGAAAACGCTCTATACGCTTCCTGCGGTTGCTGTCGCCTTCAATATGATGGCAACAGGCCTGATGATGGTCAGCAGTACAAGTCAGGCTGCTCTTCTGAACCTGTCCGACAACCCCCTGTTTGCCGCGCAATCTGCGCCACCACTCACCCTGATGACCATGGGGCGTGACCACAAATTGTATTACGAAGCCTACAATGATGCCTCTGATCTCAATGGTGATGGCATACTGGACACAAATTATAAGCCGGATGACATCAATTATTACGGCTATTTTGGTTCCAACATTTGTTATATCTACAATGGTGGCAACGCCCGCTTTGAGCCCAGCTCCACCACCACCGATAAGAAATGTTCCGGTGGCAGCGAATGGTCCGGCGATTTCCTGAACTACCTCACTACTTCGCGCATTGATGCCCTGCGCAAGGTTTTTTACGGCGGTACCCGCGTTGTGGATACCGGTTCTGAAACTGTACTGGAACGTTCCTACATTCCACAGGACGCCCATAGCTGGGGTAAAGAGTACACAGACATCGCCACCAGTGGTTTTGATATTCGTGAGTATTCACCATTGAGCCTACCCCTTAGTGGTACGCGTCACTTGTTTGCCAATACAACTCTGGTGAGTGAAAACGATGCCCCTTTGTTCCGAGTATTAAATGACAGCCGTTTCCGCGTCTGGGAATGGCTTTCCAAAGAAAGCCCAGTGGCGGGCGACACTTGTGTTGATGCCGGCACAAACTGCGTCGCTACAGGAGGCCCAGTCTGGGGCATAGTACCCGCCAGTTCTGGACCGACCGAAGCAGGTCTGAAAAACCTGACCCAGACAACTTACGATACCAGTGGCTATGGCACCTTTCCCAACAATGCGGCCGAATACGACACGCTGGAAACTAATTTTGCTAATGGTGCGAACTTGTTCGGCACAGGGCCTGCCAGCACCATCGATAGTAGCGGTAATCCATTTGGTGTTAATGATGATTACCTGACCATTTTTGAAGGCACACTGGTCATTCCCCCTGGCGAAGCAGGTACTTATAACTTTGCTGTAGACGGCGATGATGCGGTACAAGTGATTATTGGCGGCGTTGTTGTCGCAGCTTGGTATGGTGCGCATGCCAACTGTAACTGCCAAAATGAAAATGGCACTATATTCTTAGTGCCAGGCGATCACACCATCAAATTTCGCCACCAGGAAGCCGGAGGAGGCGATAACTATTCTCTTTATTGGGAGAAAACAACCCCCTCTTCAAGCATGACAGATTATGTCGTTCGTACCCAAGTCTGTGTCGCTGGTCTGTCGGAAGCCAACTGTCAGGCTTATCCCAATGGCAACAGCAAGCCCATCGGCCTGCTGCAAAGCTACGGTGAAAACGACAGCATGTACTTCGGCCTGCTCACCGGCTCCTATGAGAAAAACACCTCCGGCGGCGTACTGCGTAAAAATGTGGGTTCGATTACTGACGAAATCAACGCTAATGATGGTACCTATACTGCTACCATCGGTGTGATTGCCTCCATGGACCGCTTGAAAATTGCTAATTTCCGTTATGGAAGTAGAGACTATGCGCCTGGCTGGCCTGGTGCATGGATTACCACACGCCCCATGAATGAGGGCGAAATAACCGACTGGGGTAATCCTGTTGCTGAAATGATGTATGAAGGCATGCGTTATTTCGCTGGCAAGGCATCGCCTACCCCGGCATTCAGTATTGCCAATTCCGGCAACGATGATGCTGATTTGGGCCTGCCACTACCCGGTTGGATTGATCCCTATGACACTGCTGGCAGCGGTTTCTCTTCCTGCGCCAAGCCGTTCCAGATTGTGATCGCGGACATCAACCCATCTTATGATTCAGATCAATTGCCGGGCAGCTTCTTCGGCAGTTTCAGCGGCGATATCAGTGGCCTGGACGTATCCGCTTTGGCCGACACGATCACCAGCAATGAACCTGATGTCATTGGCAACCACTTCATTGGCCAGGTTGGCGCAGTTTCTGACAGCGCACCCACCAGTAAAATGGTCACCACCTTGAGCAATATTCGTGGTTTAGCGCCAGAAGAACCCACTAAGCAGGGTAGCTATTATTCGGCCAGTGTCGCCTACCACGGCACCATCAACGACATCAACTCAGCTGATGGTGACCAAAAAATTGATACTTTCTCAGTAGCGTTAGCCTCACCATTACCTAATATCGAAATCCCGGTGGCCAGCGGTACTATCACCCTAGTGCCATTTGCCAAATCCGTCGGCGGCTGTCTGGGCATTAGTTCGGCCATGGGTGACTTCCAGGCGACCAACACCATTGTGGATTTTTATGTGGAAACTCTCACGCCCACCTACGGTAAATTCCGCATCAATTTTGAAGATGTGGAACAGGGCGCTGACCACGACATGGATGCTATCGCAGAATACGAGTACACGGTCAATGGCGATGGCACGGTAACTATTAACATGGCAATCCCTTACTCTTCTGCCTGTATCGTCATGCATATAGGTTATATCATCTCTGGCACCACTGCTGATGGCCCTTACCTGAATGTGCGCGCTGGTGGTACAGCGCCGGTAGACTATTTTCTGGACAATCCCAATATTGGCGGAGTGGACTTGCCAGTAACGGCCTCACACACCTTTACCCCTGGAGCCGCAGGCGCAGGCACCACATTCCTCAAAGACCCACTGTGGTACGCCGCCAAATGGGGTGGCTTTCAGGAAAATAGCGCAACGGCCAACGACCTGCCCGACCTTGCCTCCGAGTGGGACGAAAACGGCGATGGTGATCCCGACAATTACTTCCTGGTCACTAATGCGCTGGACCTCAGCACCCAACTGGCCACTGCCTTCAACGAAATCATCGCCCGCAGTGGTGTATCCGCCAGTGCTGCAGCGCTCACCAGTGGCCAGATCAGCTCGGACACCAACCTGATCCGTTCTACCTTTAATACCGGTACCTGGACCGGAGACCTCAAATCTCACCCTATCAATAGCGACCCGGCCCTCGGTGCCATCGGTGAAATATTTCCCCCCGTCTGGTCGGCAGAGGCGCAACTTAGTTTAAGCCCACGTAAATTTTTTACCCACAACGGTAATATCGGGTCTGGTGGTGGCCTGGACTTCACGACGGCTGGCATCACTCCGGCTCAAAAGGACTTGCTCGACAAAAACGCCAGTGGCAACTACGACGGCTTCGGCAATAGCCGCGTGGGCTTCCTGCGTGGCAACAGTGTCACCGGTTTCCGTAACCGCGTCGACGAGGATGGCGACAGCCACATCCTCGGTGATATGGTCAACTCCAGTCCGGTTTACGTGGGCAATCCACGGGCGCGTTACCCGGATAACTGGAACGGTAGCGTAACAGAGCCGGAAGATAGCGTTTCCTACTCCAATTTTTTCAACACCTTCGCAACCAGTCCGCGCGCACCCATGGTCTATGTAGGCGGCAACGATGGCATGCTGCACGGCTTCAACGCCGACACGGGCAAGGAACTGCTCGCCTACATCCCCAACGAAGTTTTCCCACGCCTCAGCGCCTTGACCTCTCCTACTTACAGCCACAAGTTTTATGTGGACGGTTCCCCCACCGTAGCCGATGCCTTCATTAATGGCAGATGGCGCACAGTACTGGTGGGAGGCCTCAACCGCGGTGGTCAGGCTATTTACGCCCTGGATGTCACTAACCCAGACATCATGGACAGAACCAAAGTACTGTGGGAGTTCTCCGACAACAATGATACTGATGCCGATGCTGACATGCAGTACGCTCTGGGCTACAGCTATAGCAAACCCAGCATCGTGCGCCTGTATAACGGCAGGTGGGCCGCCATTTTCGGCAATGGTTATAACAACACTGAGCCCGACGGTACCGCCAGCGCCAGTGGCCATGCCGTACTGTACATTGTGGACCTCGAAGACGGCTCGGTGATTCGCAAAATCAACACCGAAGCAGGTAGCGCTGCCAACCCTAATGGTCTGGCCACGGTGACACCGGTGGATATCGATGGTGATTTCATCACTGACTACGTGTACGCCGGTGACCTACTGGGCAATATGTGGAAATTCGACCTCAAAAACACCGCCAGCAGCGCATGGGACGTAGCCTACTCCCATGGCGGCAGTCCTGCTCCACTGTTTGTGGCCAAAGATTCCCTCGGCAACCCCCAACCCATCACCGCCAAAGCGGATGTGGGTTTTGCCGAAAACCGCACAGATCTGATGGTCTACTTCGGCACCGGTAAATTCCTGGAAGGCGCAGACAACAACATCACAAGTGCACCAGTTCAAACCTTCTACGGCATAATTGATGCTGGCAGCGCTGTCACCGGTGTTCCTTCCAGCAGCTTGCTGAGACAGGAAATAGAAACGTTTGTGAACACTTCCTGTGCCGATCTTGATGGTACGACAGGCGCCTGCGACATTCGCATCACCACTGACAATGCCATAAGCAGCAGCGATCATGGCTGGTATATGGAGCTACCCGATCCCGGCGAACGTGTTATTTATCGCCCGATATTATTGGGTGGTACCGTGCTGTTCGTCACCCTGATCCCCAGCGGCGATGAATGCAACCCGGACGGCTCTGGCTGGGTTATGCAAGTGGATGCCTTCGACGGCAGCCGCCCAGATGAGTCACCCTTTGACCTCAACGGTGATGGTATTTTCGATGATTCCGATCAGGTTTCCCACACCGACAGCAGTGGCAACATCGTCGATGCTCCGGGCAGCGGTCGCCGTGTCGAGGGTGGTGCACCTACTGGTGCTCCTGCCATTCTGAACGATAGTGTCAGAGGTTCAAACATTAACTATACGGATACCACCGATGACACCGACTCAGCGCGCGGTAACGCCTTTGGGCGCACCATTGGTCGTCAATCCTGGCGTCAGATCAAATAAGCGGGGACAGAGCATATGCACAACACACCCATGATCTGTTATCCCACCGGGCAAGCATCACCCGGTGGGCAAACCGGTTTCACACTGCTTGAGTTAATGATCACCATGGCCATTGCTGCCATTTTGCTGACGGTGGCGGTACCAAGCTTTCAAACCACCATTAGTAATAACCGGTTGGCAACACAAACCAACAGCCTGGTTACTGATATCAACATTGCTCGCAGTGAGGCAGCAAAACGGGGAACTGGCGTAGTGTTGTGCAGTAGCAGCAACCCCAATGCCCCTACCCCTACTTGTGTGGGTGCCGGAAATGCGTGGACAGGAGGTTGGTTAGTGTTTGTCGATGCTGATAGCAGTGGTGCCTTCAATGCCGGAGATCCCCTCATCAAGGTAGGCCAAGCTATCGGCGGCACAGCCACCATACTCACTGCCAATACCCTCAACACCTTCACCTATAATGGTGATGGCACTAGCAGCATTGCTGTCAATGCCGATTTTTCCATCTGCGATGATCGGGGTGAACCCTTTGGTCGTCAGGTACAAATTCGCCCCACTGGACGCCCACGACTGATTGGCGGCCCACTGCTCGCTGGTGGCTGCACACCATAATTGCGAATACGCATGCATTGAAGTTAAGCGACGCTACGGCGATACTCACTGCCCAACACGAGAGATACTCAACAGCACAAGGTAAAAACATGTTTATCCAGCCCACACAACACACGCATACCCGGCATCCACTCACGTCGATGAAAGGATTTACCTTGGCCGAGCTGATGATCGTTATTGCGATTATCGGCATTCTTGCCTCCATTGCGTTCCCTGCTTACCAAAACTCCGTAACAAAATCACGTCGCGCCGATGCCCAAGGCGCCTTGCTGGGTTTTGCCAATGCCATGGAACGACACTTCACCACCAATAGTTCATACTTAGGTGCCGCTGGCACTCAAGTCTCTCCCGCCAACACCGGCAGCCCTTGGATATTCTCCTCCAGGTCGCCCGTTGATGGCGGCACAACTTTTTACAACCTGACCATCTCAACTGCCAACGCAACCACGTTCACTCTGACTGCCACACCGGCGGGCCCTCAGGTCGGCGATGGCATAATGACAATCAGCCACACCGGAGCCCGTCGTTGGGATGAAGACAACAACGGTAGTTTCAGTGCCACGGATAATAACTGGGAAATAGACTAAATCTGTTGAATCCACTTCTCAATACTTCGCTACAGGCTCCTTATTTTCAACTATGCCAAAATACGCTTTCAAAACCAGCAGAAGTTTTCTTAACTCAGCGATAGCTTGACCGCCAATATATACCCGTAACGATTGAGATTTAGGCTTTTATTGCACGCCGTCTGCTTCAATTTTTCTAAAGACAGAAAAAACCTTCTCCTCCCCCTTGATTCAATACCTTCTACCCCTATGTTCGGGGTAGAAGGTGTGATTTTTTAACCGGCTATGAACTGTATCAGCCACTCCATGCAAGCCAATGAGAAAGGAGAACATCATGAACATTATTCAATATGATCCCTGGCGCAGACTCCAACAGTTACAACGGGAAATGGGTAGCCTGTTTGATCCTCGTCTCGACACTGATGACGACAGTGCAAGCATGGCGACCAGCGACTGGGTACCTGCCGTTGATATCAAGGAGGAAGATAACCGATTTTTGATTATCGCCGATGTACCCGGCGTTGAACCCGATGACATTGAGGTGCATATGGAAAATGGCATGCTCTCTATCAAAGGTGAGCGGTATGAGGAACACAAAGAAGAGAAGGAAGGTTACAAGCGCATTGAGCGCACACACGGCAGTTTCCATCGCCGCTTTAACTTACCCGATACCGCAGATGCCGAAAGCATTACCGCAAAAAGTCGTAACGGCTCGCTGGAGATCAGTATCCCGAAACGTGATACAGCCGAGCAAACCCGACGTATCACCGTAGAGCATTAAGTTACCCATCAGCTAATATACCACCGTAAGCCAAAATAGCTTGCGGTGGTTGCACCTTCATTTAGTCCGGGAGAATCGTCTCGCCTCTCCACAAATCTTCCAAGGCTTCGCGTTCACGCACTACGGTGTATTGCTCACCATCCACCATGACTTCGGCCACCCGTGGTCGCGAGTTATAGTTAGAACTCATACCGAAACTATAGGCTCCCGCTGAACAAACCGCCAGCACATCACCTGTCTCGATATTGAGCTGTCGATCCTTGCCCAGGAAATCACCGGTCTCACAAATCGGTCCCACCACATCGTAAACACCAGCATGGTTGTTATGACCATCATCGCCACGTGGCTCAAGTGGAATAATATGCTGCCACGCACCATACAAAGCTGGCCGTAACAAATCATTCATTGCAGCATCCACAATGGCAAAGCTTTTTGCCTCACCCGGTTTGATGTATTCCACTTGCGTCAACAAAATACCCGCATTACCGGCAATAGCCCGCCCTGGTTCCAGAACAATTTCCAGCCCCCGTTCCTTCAGCTGTGCCAAAATTGCTGCGGCGTAATCGGCAGGGCTCGGTGGCACTTCATCACGATAGGTAATACCAAGACCACCCCCCATGTCGATATGTCGCAGGTTAATACCCTGAGCCACGAGTTTATCAATCAATAACAGCACACGATCCAACGCGTCCACAAAGGGGGAGATTTCACTGAGCTGTGAACCAATGTGACAATCAATACCCTGCACGATGATGTGTGGCAATTCAGCAGCGCGCTGATAGACAGCCTCAGCATGTTCAATATCGATACCGAATTTATTTTCTTTCAACCCGGTTGAAATATAGGGATGTGTCTTTGCATCCACATCGGGGTTCACCCGAATCGACACCGGTGCGCGCACACCCATTTCAGCACCAACTTCGTTGAGCCGCTCCAGCTCGGCCAGAGATTCCACATTAAAACAGCGAATACCCAATTCCAACGCGTAACGCATTTCGTCGGTACTCTTACCTACACCGGAAAAAACCACTTTAGACGGTTCACCTCCTGCGGCAATCACCCGGTGTAACTCGCCACCCGAGACAATATCAAAACCAGAACCCAATCTGGCCAGTATATTCAATACCGCCAAATTGGAGTTGGCTTTTACGGCATAACAAATCAGATGTTCATATTCCGCAAAAACGCTATCAAAGGCACGCCAGTGACGCTCCAGCGTGGCGCGGGAATACACATAACACGGTGTGCCGACATCATCGATAATACGACGCAGATCAACTTCTTCTGCAAATAGGTGCCCGCCGCGATAATCAAAATAATTCATGGTTTTTTTCTGCTCTGTCTTTAAATGTTTCTATGCCGTTTAGGGTTCAGGCTTAAGTGCGCGTCCTATCTATTTCATGGCCAGGTAAAGCTCAGCCATGGAGCGGATGGGGCATGCAATTAGACCTAAATCTCAATCACCACGAGTATATTCAATCGAATCAGTGGGCTCGGCTGACACCTCAGGCCGCACCAAACTACCCTTTTGACCACATGCGCTCAACATGCTGCCTGCACCCAGTACCGCAAGCACCCACCAAAGTAAATATTGCGCCCAACAAGATTTCATGAATAATCCCCACAAGAAGATGCTCATTATAAACGCCCCCCCGTAAGAAACACAGCACGGGTAGCAATATCACATTAAGGAGAGAACCTCAGTGAACCCAGATGAATTTAACCAAAAAGTCGATGATACCCTGTCGGCCATTGAAGATGCATTGGATACATGCGATGCCGAACTGGACTGGGATTTTGCCGGCGGCATATTGACGATAGAGTGCGACAATGGCTCTCAGGTGATTATTAATCGTCAGGCACCCACTCTACAGATCTGGGTCGCTGCCCGCGCCGGAGGTTTTCATTTTGATTATCACGCCGATGATGATTGCTGGAAACAGGACGAACTGGAATTATTTGCCATGCTCAACAAAAGCCTGAGCGAGCAATCCGGTGAAACCATTAATCTGGTGACCGGCACATGATTAATGCACTCATAGATCCACCCATCGAAATCGAAATGGGTGCCACGCCCGATGCGTCAGTCATCTGGTTACATGGCCTCGGTGCTGATGGCAATGATTTTGTTCCCATCGTCCCCGAACTATCATTACCCGACTCGCTCAGCATCCGTTTTATTTTTCCCCATGCACCGGTGCAACCCGTTACCTGTAATGGTGGTTACGCAATGCGCTCCTGGTACGACATTTTTTCACTAGACGATTTTGATCACGAAGACGAAGCAGGGCTCATCACTTCTCGAAAAATACTCACTTCGCTGATCGAAAATGAAAACCGACGAGGCATCCCTACACAACGCATTGTCATTATGGGGTTTTCCCAGGGTGGGGCCGTGGCACTGTACACGGGGTTACGCCACATGCACCCCCTTGCAGGTATCGGCGCTCTGTCTACCTACCTGCCATTGCACAAAACAACCAGCAATGAACGCAGTATGGAAAATCAAGTCGTACCTGTCTTTATGGCACATGGACTCCGTGATCCAGTCGTAAAATATGAATATGGAGAAAAATCCTGCTTGTTACTGAAAGAGTTGGATTATGACGTTCACTGGAAAAACTATGACATGGAGCACAACGTGTGCAACGAAGAAATTATCGACATTGGTGCATGGCTTGTTGAATGCTTTGAAGCATAACCTAACGTTTTATCGTCGGTATACCCGTAGCAATCAAAGTATCAGACAGAAAGCCTGCGCCCATACCTACCTCGTTTACAATAACATATTGTAGATTTTTTATGATCATAGCTTGATTAAACGCATTATCCAGATGAATTGTTTCCTTTTTTTAGTTCTTTAATTCACGCCAGAAAAATGTAATATTTACCAAGTCAGCCAGATCTCACATACACTAGTATGTCCTCGCGGAAAAACATCCGCCACCTGAAAAAAATATGGATACTTGCAGTTATATTTTAATTCAGAAAAACTTAAAATGAATATCATTAAGAAACATATGAAACTGATTGCCATTGGCAGTTTGTTACTCAGTAGTACCGCACAGGCTAATTCATCAAAACCCAATATGTTTGACAATGGTAATAAATGGCACATTACTTTTTATAATGACTCCACCAGCAACCATGCTCAATGGGCAACACAGGAAATTTATTTTCTGCCCTATTCTGTAGTGGTATCAGCATTCCGCAATATTGCGGGTAGCTTTTTATACTGAACACATGGAACGATTCCTCAGATATTGCTGTCGGCCAGTGCAACAAAGGCCAGGATACACAATCACTTTTTTAGAGGTAGTAAAAATATGAGCGTTCTAATCGGCGATACAATCGTATGCGGGCAGCACACAGGTGGTGATATTCAACTGAACATTTTTGGTGACGAATTTTATGCCCGATATGAAACACTTGATGGATATACTGTTGTATTTGACAAAGACCATGGTTGCTACTGTTATGCATTACTTGCATCAGGGCGATTTGTATCAAGCGGTGTTCCTATTGGCAAACTTTTGCCAGACGGATTGAGAAAACACCTCAAAGAAGAACCTGCTGTTTACAATGAAAAATTCGAACTGAACTATAACCGCCTCCGTCCACGGGAAGCCGCCCCGGATTCGAGTGCAACGCGCACCATAGGGCCGGATGATGGCTTGTTGGAAGGACGAAAACTACACCAGGGAACGATTCGTGGACTGACTATAATTGTTGACTTTGACGATGTTACCACGAACATTTCTCGTGCAGCTGTCGAAGACATGTTTAATGCCGAAAACTATAATGCAAACGGAAACTTCTGTTCGGTCAATGAATATTTTCAAATCGTCTCAAGCGGCAAACTCAATTACGTCAATACCATTATCGGGCCGGTAAAATTACCCAAAAGACGAAGTCATTACATCAACAACCTGCTGGTTAAAGAAGCACTGGATATCGCTGTTGACCAGTTTAATATCAATCTCGCAGATTTCGATTCCCAAGGAGAGGGAATAGTGGATGCCATCAATTTTCTCTATGCCGGAGACTCTCAATATAACGGTAACCTTTGGCCCCATAATTCTGTTGAACAATTGCAATACGGCGCAATCCGCACGCATTACTACCAACTCACCGGACTCGGAACTTACGCGGTTGATCTGAGAATCGGAACAATTTGCCACGAAAATGGGCACTTGCTTTGTCGCTTCCCGGACATGTATGACTATGGTAAGCGCGACGGCGATTTTGAAAAAAGCCAGGGTATCGGCCGCTACTGTCTCATGGGGTCTGGCAATCATCTCAATGAACGCCGTACCCCTTCACCCGTGTGCGGTTACTTACGTGAACTCGCTGGCTGGGTGGACAATGTGCATATTCTCAGCTCATCCGACACAATCACGGTCCCTCATGGCAGCTATAATACTGTCTGGAAGCACGAAACCGTGCTACCGAATGAATATTTCATCATTGAAAACCGTAGCCAACTCAGGTTGGATGCTTACCTTCCGTCGAGTGGCCTGGCTGTTTACCATTGCGACACACTGGGTTCCAACGAATGGCAGGACGGCACCCGAAACAAACATTACCAATGCGCCCTCCTTCAGGCTGACGGCAGTCTTGATCTCGAAAATAATCGTAATGCTGGTGATGCCACTGACCTCTTTAGTAACGCACCCGGCGTAGCCGTCTCTGATGTAACAACGCCATCATCCCGAATGTGGAATGGAACAGACTCCGGTCTTGTTATTTCGGAAATCAGCACCGCTGGCGACAACATTACATTCACAATCGGAGAACCTCGAAATCAGCCGATTGCCGAAGCTGAAACATTTCCAAACGTACTCATCCCTGACAATGATCCCAATGGTGTCACCAGTTTTCTGAACATCAAACCCTCTGGTGGAATCACAAATCTTTCTGTGAGTGTAGAGATCATCCACAGCTGGATCAGCGACCTAAAGGTTTCACTGGTTGCCCCGGATGGTACCGAAGTGGTATTACATCGCCACGAAGGCGCAGATGGCAATGACCTCCGGAAAACGTACAATAGCGCAACATTGCCTGAGTTGGCAGGCTTGATAGGAAGTGAGGTGGGCGGAGACTGGTCAATCACCATCGTTGATAAAGCTTCCCAGGATGTCGGCAGGCTTGTACGCTGGCGTTTTATGGCCGGATACCTGCGTCGTTCTACCGCAGTGACAGAACACGCAAACCCAAACCTCTCAATTCCTGACACCGATGCCCAAGGAACATCGAGCGAGATTCAGATCCTGCAGAACAGTGAAGTTAAAAATATCACCGTCAATATTGACATTGTACACACCTATATTGGCGATCTTCAGATTGACCTTTTCTCTCCGTCTGGGCAGGTTGTGCGGCTACACAATAATAAAGGTGGGTCAAACAACAACATCAAGCGGTTATACGACACCACATCAACACCTGATCTCAACGATATCCTTGGTGAACCCATGAGTGGTAGCTGGAAACTCCGCGTGCGCGACCTCGCAGCCCAGGATGTTGGAACGCTTGTTTCCTGGGGCATCACCCTCGAGCATTAAGAATAGGAACGTTGTACCAACAATGTCAGGGGCAGGCGAAAGCGAACATGCCACCAACTAAACCCTGTAGCTTCGGTTGATAAAAACCGAAAAGTGAAACTCACCCTGTTTTCTGAATAAAAATACACTGGGTATGCAACTGAATGACCCGATGGATAAAAATAGTGTGCTTTGATAATGAGTAATAATAACCACTCTTAACAAAATCATTGTTTGTATCGCAAAAATGCCTTTTCTATTTCAACCAGAAACAATACCGTGGAAGCAACCAATACGATACGTAACCAGATATCGATACCAATGGCCACCGTACCAAACAACGTTTGCAATAATGGCAAGTAAGTGAAACCTAACTGAAAAACGATCAGCACGGCAATGGCCATCAACACATAGGGGTTGCCGGTGAACCCGGCACGATTCAATACCGGAGCAGTAATGTAGCGGGCATTGAACAAATAAAAAATCTCGAACATCACCAACGTGTTCACTGCAACAGTGCGCGCATGTTCGATACTGGCTCCCTGCTGCATTTCCCAGAGAAAAAGCCCGAAGGTGCCTCCCATTAAAATCAATGACACAAAAATAATGCGCCACAGCAGATGAGCATTCAACATCGGTTCCTGGGCGTCACGAGGTGGACGATGCATAACATTCGCTTCTGGCGGCTCAAAGGCCAGTGATAATGCCAAAGTCACCGCCGTCACCATATTCACCCAGAGTATTTGTACCGGCGTCAGTGGCAACTGCTGAAAACCCAACACAATGGCAGCGAGAATGATCAGTGCTTCACCACCGTTGGTGGGCAGAATAAACAAAATGGCTTTTTTAAGGTTGTCGTAAACAGTACGCCCTTCTTCCACGGCATGAATAATGGAGGCAAAATTATCGTCGGCCAGCACCATCTCAGCGGCCTCTTTTGCCGCTTCAGTGCCATTTTGGCCCATGGCCATGCCGACATTGGCTCGCTTCAGAGCTGGCGCATCATTAACACCATCGCCGGTCATAGCCACGATTCTGCCGTGTTCCTGCAATAATTTGACCAGACGTAATTTGTGACCGGGATTCACCCGCGCATACACGTCTACTTCCTGTACCCGCTGACGTAGTTCAGTCTCACTCATCCGCTCAAGTTGCTGCCCTGTGATGGCGTCATCAGCGTTAACCAGTTGCAATTGCCGGGCAATGGCGCGGGCAGTGGCGGCATGGTCACCGGTAATCATCTTCACCCGAATGCCTGCTTCGCTACAGGCTTGCACCGCTGCAATGGCTTCTTCACGCGGGGGATCAATCAGGCCAAACAGGCCCAGCATGCTCAGGCCGTTATGCACATCGTCGAACGACAGCTCCACCTGTTGGTGCTCGACGGCATTGACGGCGATGGCCAGCACACGTTGCCCTTGTCCCGCCATTTCTTCAATACGGGCCAGCCAGTATTGTTTATCCAGCGCCACTTCGCCTGCCATATTTTTTTGTTGCGCGCACATTTCCAGTACCCGCTCCGGCGCGCCTTTGAGGAAAATAAAGGCTTCACTGCGATGACTGTGATGCAATGTCGCCATGAACCGGTGTTCGGACTCAAAAGGAATAAGATCAGTACGCGGGTATTGTCTGGCTTCAACATCAATATCCAGCCCTACTTTTAAAGCGGCTACCAGCAATGCACCTTCCATGGGATCACCATGTACCCGCCATTCGTCATCAACGTGTTCCAGTGCCGCGTCATTGCACAGCATTGCCGCGCGCAGGGTTTCCAGCAACAACGGCTGTTGCTCAGGCAATACGTCCTTTTCCACTGCCTGATTGACCGCTGAGAGAACTCCGTGAGGATCGTAACCCGTGCCACTCAGGGTAAATAATTGATCGGCCGTGGCAATACTGCGTACAGTCATTTCATTGCGGGTCAGGGTGCCGGTTTTATCTGAGCAGATGACTGACACCGCTCCCAGGGTTTCAACGGCAGGCAACCTGCGAATAATGGCATTGCGTCGTGCCATACGTTGCACTCCCATCGCCAGAGTGATGGTCATAATAGCTGGCAAGCCCTCGGGAATCGCCGCCACTGCCAGACTGACGGCGGCAAGAAACATTTCCGTAAGCAGATAATCCCGAAGCAACACGCCGAAAGCGAAGGTAATCGTAGCAACCCCTAAAATAACCACCGTCAACCAGCGAGCAAACTGTGCCATCTGACGTAACAATGGCGTTGTCACCGATTCCACTTCCGACACTAGGGTGCTGATACGGCCAATCTCGGTTTGCGCACCCGTGGCTACAACCACTGCATGTCCTTGACCATGAGTCACCAGGGTGCCGGAATAGGCCATGCAACGACGGTCGCCAACCACCGCTTGTTGCGACACAGCAACGGTGACCTTTTCCACGGCCAGGGATTCGCCGGTGAGCACTGACTCTTGAATTTGCAAACCTTTCACACGAAACAAACGCAAGTCTGCAGGTACTTTGTCGCCAGGCTGTAATAAAACAACATCACCGGGTACCAATTCTTCAGTCAAGACAGTTGACTGCCGTCCATCCCGCAACACCATGGCATTAGGTGAGAGCATTTTACGAATAGCACGCAAGGCATCTTCAGCTTTGCCTTCCTGCACAAAGCCGATCAATGCATTCAGTACTACCACACCAAGAATCACACTGGCATCCAGCCAATGCTCCAGCAGCGCAGTAACAATACTCGCTGCCATCAACACATAAATCAGCACATTGTGGAATTGACAGAAAAAACGCAGCAGCGGGCTGCGTTTTTTTACTTCAGCAAGCCGGTTCGGCCCATGTATTGCCAAGCGGTTTTTGACTTCGGCTTTTGTTAATCCATCGGCACTCGTTTTGAGTGATGTGAAAACAGTACTGACATTTTCAGCATGCCAACTTTCCGGTGATAATACAGATGCTGTCGGCTGGACATGACGCTTGCCAAACAGGATCAACAACCCGCTCAGGACGCCCATGCCATTACCGGCAGGCGCCACGCAACACGGTGGCCGTCAGCTCATTTTCGCAAACCTGCCCCTGCTCCAGCGCACGAACATTGGCAAGACTGGTATGCGCAATATTGCGCAATGCATCCGCGGTGAAATAACCCTGATGTCCTGTGATCAATACATTGGGAAACGTCACTAATCGTTCAAACACATCATCCTGAATAATGTTGTTGGACAGATCTTCAAAAAACAGGTCGCCTTCCTGTTCATAAACATCCAGCCCCAGATAGCCGATTTTCCCCGATTTCAGCCCCGACACCAAAATCGCTGCGTCAATCACTGCACCTCGACTGGTATTAATCAACATCACACCCTCTTTCATTTGTGTCAGCGCAGCGGCATTAATAAGATGATGAGTGTCGCAAGCCAGCGGACAATGCAGACTGATAATATCGGACTGCGCATAAAGTTCCGGCAGGCTCACATAGCTTGCCCCCAATTGTACGCATTCATCGTTTTTCTGGAGATCATAAGCCAACACATGGCAACCCATGCCAGACAGGATACGCACCACCAGAGAACCAATACGCCCGGTGCCTATCACTCCTGCCGTCCGGCCCTGCATATCAAAGCCCAACAATCCCTCTAACGAGAAGTTGCCTTCCCGTACACGATTATAGGCGCGATGAATTTTTCGATTGAGGGACAACATCAGGCCCACCGTGTGCTCTGCCACTGCGTAGGGCGAATAAGCAGGAACCCGCACGACTTTTATCCCCAGTTTTTCTGCGGCAAGCAAATCCACATTGTTAAACCCGGCACAACGCAATACCACCAACCGGATGCCCTGTTGTTGCAGGACCGACAAAACGTCATGGTCGAGTATATCGTTAACAAATACGCACACGGCATCGGCAGACAGTGATTTCAGGTCTGTATGCTGGGACAGATGGTGCGCAAAATAAACCAGCTCAAAACCAAACTTTTCATTGGCTTCGTCAAAGAATCTTTGCTCGTAAGGTTTGCTGCTAAAGAAGACGATTTTCATAATCAACCACCAGCGGCACGTCATTGTTGGAAAATTCACTTGGCTGGCCAACGCATTGATGAAGCCCACCCATACTCGAACTATAGTTGTAAATCCCGATCAGGCATTACCCTTCAGCTCAGCCAGCGACAGCCCCAACTGGTACAATGGTTTCTTTTTGCCACCGGTAATTTTCGCAGCCAACGCACTGGCCTGACTCAGAGGCAATTCATCAAGGAGTATTTTGAGAATACGCTGCGCCTCACCATCCGGCACATCATCCTCTGCGACGCTGACTCCAGCGACCAACAACACTACTTCCCCTTTTTGCTGATCCGGGTCGTCACTTGCCCATTCGAGCAACGCAGCCGCAGCATCACTCTTGATGGTTTCAAAGGTTTTGGTCAACTCCCTCGCCAGTACCACATGACGGTCGGCACCCAACACAGCCACCATATCGGCGAGTGTGTCCAACAGTCGGTGCGGCGCTTCGTAAAAAATCAGCGTACGTGTTTCCATACCCATTGCTTCCAAGCGTTTTTTGCGCGCAGTACTTTTTGATGGCAAAAAACCTTCAAAGACAAAACGGTCCGACGGCAGTCCTGCTGCCGATAGGGCAGCGATCATCGCGCTGGCCCCTGGTACCGGCATGACTTTAATGCCCGACTCACGCGCTAAACGCACGAGGTGAAAACCAGGATCACTGATCAACGGAGTACCTGCGTCAGAAATCAGCGCCACACTCTTGCCCTGCATCAAACGCGCCACCACATCCGGTGCCCTGTCACGCTCGTTGTGATCGTGCAAGGCCAGGGTTTTACTGGTGATTTGATAATGCTGCAACAGGCGTCCGCTGTGCCGAGTATCTTCCGCGGCGATAAAATCCACCCCAGCCAACACCGCCAACGCACGCTGGCTGATGTCCGCCAGATTGCCGATAGGCGTCGCCACTACGTATAAAACACCCGCTTCCACTCGTTCGTTCATTGACACTGCTTCACCTCATCCACATACTTTCCCACCCATGCGAAATCTAACACAAAGTTTCAAACAACTGCGCCAACAAATCCTGCCCGGCCTGCTGGCTCTGCTGCTGGTGGCTTGTGCTGGCGTACCATTGGATGAGCAGGAACAACAGGACAGCATGGCTTCCGACACAGCCTCGCTAGAGCAAATGGTCACCGATGGTCGCTTCCTTGATGCGGCGCTGGCTTATTCCAAACTCGCTGCCGAAGCCCCTTCACCACAACATGAGCACTATACGCTACGCACCGCTGAACTGTTGATGCAGGGCAATTATGTACCGCAAGCCCATCAGCTGCTCAACGAAATTAACACAGCCCTACTCTCAACGAGCTTACAGCTTCGGCACACCTTGCTTTCCGCCAACATTTCTCTGGCCCGACAATTGCCCGACACGGCATTGGTGTCTCTGAATCAGGCAGAAGATCTACTAACAACCATGGAGGAAACCAGCCCAGAAAACATACGGCGTTTCCACCAACTGCGTGCCACCACCTTTGCTCAGTTGGGCAATCACCTGGAATCCGCTCGTGAGCGAGTGCTGCTGGAACCACTGCTCGATGACCCGAATGCCGTGCTTGCCAATCAGGAAGCCATTCTCAATACCCTGCAAAGCCTCTCCTCTGCTACCTTGCAAGCCCAGCAAACCACCGGGCCACTCGATGTCCTCAATGGCTGGCTGGAACTGGTTCAACTTGGCAGCAAAATGGCAGACAACCAGCAGGGCGGTGCCGACATGGTCACTTGGCACGAACGTTATCCCGCTCATCCAGCGCTGGATGACATTATCGCGGCAGTACTGTTGGCGCGCCCCCGGGTGCTGCCCCTGCCAAAAAAAATCGCGCTGATCCTGCCACTGAATAATCGCTTTGCCAGGGCTGCCAGCGCGGTGCGTGACGGTTTTCTCGCGGCCTATTACGCGCAGCCCGACAGCACACCCGTGAGTTCACCCGATTCGGAAAACATCGACAACCCCGTCGGCAGCTTCGGCATGTCTACTTTTGGTACGCCCGCCAGCGTAGTGCCCAGTATTGCCATTTACGATACAGGCGATGATCCGACGTTTATTGATCTGATTTATGAGCAAGCTGTCGATGATGGCGCCGAATTTGTGGTGGGCCCGCTTAACAAAGACGCCGTCAATCAATTGGCCACACACGATGAATTGCCCGTACCGGTGCTGGCACTCAACTATAGTGAACAACACGGCGAAAACGCGGCGAAGGGTCTGCCTGATAATCTGTTCCAGCTCAGCCTGTCACCAGAACAAGAGGCCCAGCAAATCGCCGAACGCGCCTGGCTGGACGGCTACAGTCGTGCGGCAATCATCACTCCTTCATCCCCTTGGGGAACACGGGTGGCCAAGGCATTCAGCGAGCGCTGGTTGCAATTCGGCGGACATGTGGTGGAAAAACAGACCTACAATGCCAAAAAAAGTGACTACTCACTACCGATCCGTCTGTTGCTCAATGTCGACGAAAGCGAACAGCGGCACAAAACCCTGCGTCGACTGCTGGGTAAAAAACTGGAATTCATCCCTCGCCGCCGACAGGATATTGATTTTATTTTTATGGCTGCCGGTTCTCGACAGGCACGACTGATTCGTCCGCAACTACGTTTTCACCACGCACCCAAAGTGCCGGTATATGCCACTTCACACAGTTACAGTGGCAATATCAACGCTGATATGGACAGAGATATGGACGGCGTGACATTCGCCGACATGCCATGGACGCTGCACACTGAGCAGTCCACCCATGCTCTCAAAACCGACATCGAAGCGATCTGGCCCAATGCCAGCAAACGCTATTCGCGCCTCTTTGCATTGGGTGTCGATGCCTATCGGGTAATCGGTGAACTCAATACCCTGCGGCGCAATCGCTCAGCGTTTTATCCCGGAAAAACCGGCGACTTGTATCTGGACGTAGCCAATCGCCTGCAACGGCGGTTACTATGGGCGAAGTTTGAACATGGTGTGCCGCAGTTACTCAACGAATATTCAGACACACCGCCACCCCCATAAACCCAAGCCACTGCGATGTTCAGCAAAATCCGCCAAAATGACCAACGCGCCGCAACAGGCAAACAGGCCGAAGCTAGCGCCTGCGAATACCTACAGGCCCAAGGGTTGACGCTGGTGGAACGTAACTATCTGTGCAAACGTGGCGAAATCGACTTGATCATGCAAGACAAGCACACCACAGTGTTTGTGGAAGTGCGTTACCGGCGTAATGACCGTTTTGGCAGCAGCGCAGAAAGCGTTGATTGGCGTAAACAGACAAAACTGCTGGCGACCGCCGAACACTATTTACAGCAGCACCCCAAGGCGGCACAAAATGACTGTCGTTTTGACGTGGTAGCGCTCACCACTGAAAACAGACAACAAACCATTGACTGGATTATCGATGCCTTTCAGGCCTGAGCCCATTAAAAACAAACATCAAAACGAGAACGCCATGAAACCAGATAAACTGTTATACATTTTATTGGCTATCATCACCATCACGTTAAGCGCTGGCTGCGTTGCCCCGGTGCTGGTAGCTGGCGCTGCCGGTGGTGCCAGTGTTGCGCACGATAAACGCAGTAATCAAACCATGATTGATGATGAAATCATTGAAACCAAAGCCAAGGATGCCATTTATGCCAATGCCAAAATGGCCAAACGAGTGCACATCAACGTCACCAGTTTCAATCGTGTCGTGCTGCTGACGGGCGAGGCACTATCCCGGGCAACACGCGACGAGGTGGTGAATATCGTACGCCACCTCGACAAAGTACGTCGCGTACACAATGAAATTCATGTCGCAGACCTCACTGGGCTTTCTTCACGCACCCGCGACACCTGGATTACTTCAAAAATAAAAACACAAATGATCGCCACCAAAGGGTTTGACGCTACACGTATTAAAGTAGTGACCGAAAATGGCAACGTATTCCTCATGGGACTGGTGACAAAAGAAATCGGCAATCAGGCAGCGACTATCGCTCGCAATATTTCCGGAGTGAAGCGTGTGGTGAAGGTATTTGAATATCTGTAAAACCCTGTAATGGACATCCCCGCTAATGTTACCCAGGCGCTGATTCAATTATTGGGCGCAGATCAAGTACTCACTGCAAGCAGCGACCGGCTGGCCTATGGTTATGACAACAGTCGCGAACAGGCTTTGCCCGGACTGGTGGTCTTCCCTCGCAGCCACGAGGAAATCACCGCCATTGTTCAGTGCTGTTATCGCGACAAAATTCCGCTGGTTGCCCGTGGCCGCGGCACGGGCACCACCGGAGCGACCGTGCCCGTTAGCGGCGGTATTGTGCTTTCCACCGAACGCATGGCGCGCATTCTGGAAATTTCACCGGACGACCGGCTGATGGTGGTGCAACCCGGCGTCACCAATCAGGCAGTACAGGATGCCGCAGCGGCACATGGTTTTTTCTGGCCACCAGACCCCACCAGTGCGACGGTATGCACGGTGGGCGGCAACCTCGCCTACAATTCCGCAGGACCACGGGCAGTAAAATACGGCACGCCACGGGAAAACACTCTGGGGCTGCGCGCAGTATCTGGCACCGGAGAAGAAATTCGCACCGGCACACGCACCACCAAAGGCGTGGTAGGTTACGACCTCACGCGCCTGTTGATCGGCTCTGAAGGTACTCTGGCAATTATCACCGAAGCCACACTCAAGCTCACCCCTCTGCCCGAAACCAAACGTACTTTACAAGCAATTTACGCTGATATTGGCTCGGCAACGCAAGCAGTATCACGCATAATGGCGCAACCGGTGGTGCCCTGTGCACTGGAATTCATCGATGGTGCAGCCATCGACATGATACGCGCAGTGTCTACGGCCAAACTGCCCGAAAGAGCAGGCGCATTGTTGATGATCGAGGTAGACGGCCCGACATCAGCCATGGTGGAAATGGTGGATGCGGTAAGTCAGGCCGCCACGACCAAAGGCCTGCTGAGTTTGAAAACCGCCAATACAGCCGCAGAAATTCAGGCGCTGTGGGCCACACGCAAATCACTGTCACCTGCACTACGCAACGTGGCACCCAAAAAAATCAACGAAGACGTGGTGGTACCCGTTTCAAAAATTCCGGCATTACTAAGCGGACTGGAAGCGCTGGCACGGCAACACGAAGTCACCATTGTCAATTTTGGCCACGCTGGCAACGGCAATATCCATGTAAATCTACTGGTAGACCCCGACAACCCCCGTCAGCTAGCCAGCGCTGAAGCCTGCCTTGATGCTGTATTTTCACTGGTACTGGGACTGGGGGGTACTCTTTCCGGGGAGCATGGCATTGGCCTGGTAAAGCGGGAATTTGTCGCCCGTGAAATTGCACCTCCGACACTGCGCCTGATGCAGGATATTCAGCAGGTTTTTGACCCCCATAATATTCTTAATCCTGAGAAGCTTTTCCCCCGCACACCCGCACCTTGACAGTCTGCACAACCCATTAAGAAATTAAAGTTTTCCCATTTTTACACCGTTAAGCTGGTAGCAATAAATAAACAAACATCAATCACCTCCTTGCAGGAAAATGTCTGCTGGCTCGTGGCTAGATAAAACCACTGTTTAAACCAGCCATTAGAAACAGGCAAGCAAAACTGACATTAACCGATATTTCTGACAATGAGCTGCGATTTACTTCAAAAACACAATGGTCATCAAACGAAATCTTCACAATATTGACATTACCGTGCGTGTGCTCATTGGTGTCGCGTTGATCTACATTAGCTTTATCGACACGAGCCACATCAGCAATGACATGGCACGTTGGTTATTAGGTATCTTTGGTATCGTTAATCTTCTTGCCGCAGCATTACGCTCCTGTCCGATTTATGCCCTTGCGGGCATCAGCACTTATCGAAAATAAGTGCCGTTATGAATGCCACGACAAATGTCACTACGACTTAAACTGATACTGTCATTTATTACCATTAGTTTAATGGTGGTCAGTATCTTCAGCATTGTTGCCTACATCAGTGCACGTGAATACACCCAACACATTGAGCAAGTACGTTTACACCAAAACAATAAACACCTGATCAAAATGTTGGATAAATCGCAGCCATTACTGGCTCAACTTCGGGGCACCGTACCACACCACGAAAATAGCGATAACCGTTTCAGCATTATCGATGCTTCACAGAAAAAAATACTGCCAGGAGGGGGATTTAATCTTGGCAAACATTTATTAACAGAGCTTTTGGCCCAATCCAACACTAACAAAGTACAACAAGGCAGTTTTGTTATTGGCCAACAGGAGTATTTATGGTCCGCAGACCCAATACTTAACAGTCCCTACATTATTGCAAATACCCATCTCCGAGACAGTAGTGGTGTCTCGACATTTTTTAGGTATGTCGGAACTCCCCTCAGTATCACCCTGCTCGTCAGTATCTGGATTTCTATCTGGGCTGCACTTTTGCTTGCCAGACTATTCCGGCAAATCAGTGAAAAAAATGCACAATTGGAACACCTCGCCAATCACGACCCTCTCACCAAACTACCCAACAGGCCAGCCATTGGCCACTATCTCCAACAAGCAATGGAATCTGCCAAAGTCAACAATGAAAAACTACTTTTTTGCCTGATTGATATTGATGCGCTCAAAGAAATCAACGATAGCCTTGGTCACAAAAGTGGGGACATCTTATTGAATCAGGTTACTCTGCGCTTAAAGCGTACCCTTAAGGACTCACGACACATCGGTCGGTTTGGCGGAAACAAGTTTTCTGTAATGATAAAACACACTGCCACTGATAATGCCGAAAACATTCGACACAAATTGCTGAAAAGCTTTGAACCCAATTATGAAATCAACGGCCATAGTCTCTACGTACACGCGACTTTGGGTATCGCTATTTTCCCGGAGCATGCAAACAATGCACAAGAATTGATTCAAAAAACAGAAACAGCCTTGCACAAAGCGAAAAAAATGACGGTTGATTCCGCTATTTACGATATCAGCCAAAAAAACAACAGTGCTGAGCGTCTACAACTAACACATGACCTGCGCAACGCCATACACAATGAAGAACTTCAACTGTATTATCAGCCTCAATTTGACGTACGTCATAATACAATTGGCAGTGTTGAAGCGCTGGCCCGTTGGATACACCCACAACGAGGATTCATCCCTCCCGATATTTTTATTAAAATCGCCGAACAAACCGGCCTGATCCAATCGCTCACTGACTGGGTATTACGTACGGCCATAAAACAATGTGCTGAATGGCGTGACACAGGGAAATATCTCACCGTATCAGTTAACTTGTCTGCACGAAACCTGCATGATGAAACGCTGGGAAAACAAATCTCCAATTTGCTCAATCATTGGGATGTCGCTCCGGATAAACTTTGCCTGGAAATCACGGAAACAGCGATGATGACCGACCCGGAGCATGCTAAAAAACTATTAAACAATCTGGACAATCTTGGTGTACGACTTTCTATTGATGATTTTGGAACAGGTTATTCATCGTTAGGTTACTTAAAACAATTGCCTGTCGATGAACTGAAAATCGACAAATCATTTATCTTGAATATGGCGAAAGATGAAAGCGATGCATCAATCGTACGCGCCACAGTCAGCCTCGCACATGACCTGGGATTGGAAGTTGTTGCTGAAGGGGTCGAAGACCAAATATCACAGGATGAATTAAGCCGCATGGGATGTGAATACATTCAGGGATACCATATCGCCCGCCCCATGCCACATGATGAGCTTACGGCAATTCTCATACCGACGGAGACCAGCCGCAATATTCAGCAGAATCGCATGTAAATTTCACTAGGGAGCATAACTCCCCTTAGAAGCCTATCCAAGAACGAAAAATCTGCCTCAAAAAGCTTTCCCTCGCGACAACTTTCCATGCCCGGACAGACTCCTAGTAAAAAAGTACCGTTAATGAGCAATTTTCGGCCAGTAACGGCCAAAATCAAAGCCTGGGCTATGCGGCTGGGTATGGCATTGGGCACAGATTTTTTCTTTAGGCCAATCCGTATTGGGCAATGCCTTGCTTCCACCAGCTTCCACATGCTCACGACCCGCACCATGACAGGATTCGCACTGTACTCCCATCAAATGCCCTGTGACATTCATGTCAAAAAACCCACCGGCCTGATCAAACCCTACGGTATGACACTGGATGCAAGAGGGGTCAAAGGCCTTATTCACATTTTCAAGGCTTTCGTAGGCAATAGCGTGCTGACTGTCAAACCAAGTTTTGTGCTGTTTTTCATGACAAGTCTGACACACCCCTTCCCCCATAAAAGGACTTTGGCCCGACTTCTGATTTTTCCGTGCCTCTACACGCTGTAAATAGTCAGCCTTCACTTCGGCATTATATTCGTCATACCACGCTTGTAATTGCGGTGCGTCAACAATGCTCTCCGGCATGGGTAAAACAGCATGCTGCCAATCGGTAATACGTCCCTCTTTGAGCATCAAATCCAGACGCCCAAGACGCATACCGCGGGAGCCCGGCTGCACAACAAGCGTATGATTTTCCCGTCGCGCCTCACCGTATACTTCGTAGGCTGCCCCTTCTATCAGCACGTCAATATTATCCAGGCCGATCTGTTCGGCAAATTGTTTACTGTTCAGCGTGGTACTCACCACGTTCAACTCACCGTTTTTTTTGGCTTTCTGCAAAGCGGCGTGAAACTCCTTCGGGGAGGCATCAGCCAAACTGTGCTGACCCTGCATTTTTTGCAACGGTGAAGCCGCAACATCCAGCCAGCTGAAAAATCGAATACGCTGTTTGCCACGAGAGATCAAACGACCCGTAGAAAACGGGGCTTTTTCTGAAGCAGAGTTACTCAATACCCAAGGTAGCGATGCGTTCGCCGCAAAATCCGGGCCATAGGCCAAGTCTGGCCACTGCACCCCCACAGCATCATAATTTAGCTGCACAAAACCTTTGAGAATATACTCACCTTTGCGGCGATCACCAGGACCATTGGTACTCAACAAACCTCCGGCAGAAATGGCCAGTAAACCTGGTGTCGCTTCACGTAGCTGTTGCAACAGAGTGGCTCGACGTTTAATACCACCGAAATTCCCCTCCGCACTACAGCCGCAGGGTTCCAGTTCACCATCCAGATTACCCGAATAAATAATACTCAGTGAATCATCAGCCCAAGCCAATGGTACCCATGCAAGCAGTACGCACAAAAGTATTATCCGTTTGCAAAAAAGCTTGTTCAACATAACGCGCTCCACTCTAAACTTCTACCACAGTATTCAGCCTAAATTATTCCACACTGGACTTTTCACCCAAAACTTTCTGCTTGAAATAATGCCATACTAATCCTGAACACGACAGCAAGCCGTATTAAGCGACACTATGAAAAAACCCTTCTCCATACCACCGTTAAAATTGTTCCCGCAACTACTGCTCGTATTTGCTTCATTCCCCATTTCCATCACCATCGTGGAAGCGGCGTACTATCCCGATTTTCGCAAGCCATTTGATTTCAGCTTATTGCTGGCCAACAGTGATATTGATTTGCAAACAGGCAACAAAAAACACCGCGTTTCATTGGACCGCGTCAGCATCGAAATATTCACACTAATCGAGCCACAGATTCAATTTGGGTTTATCTCCGGCTCCAGCAATTTGAGCCTCGATAACGATCCGCTGAGCATGGGCAAGAGTCTCAATGGTTATCATGCAGGACTGGCGATACGCCGTACTTTAGGTCGCAACCCACAAATCGTTTTTCATGCAAATTATATTTACCAGGATGCAAAAAATGAAACCGCTAATCAAACGGTAACACTTAATTGGCACGAATGGGCAGCGGGCGGCTCTGGAAAACTAATACTCGGCCAACAGCTGGAATTAAGCCTCGGCTGGGCATATCACGACGTGGACGCACAACGCCGAGTCACAGGAGATATTAATCAAACACAACGTCTGAAATTAGCATCTACTACTGGCTCACAAGGGAAACTAGAAATTGCCTGGCTGGATCGCAGTGACGGCCGCGTGAGTCTGGCAATACAGCGCGGGAGCTACCAACAGGTCACATTCAGGTTTTCACGAAAATTCAGATAACCCAACAAAAATCAAAATAACTCAGATTACCTTTGATTCGTTTCAACACAAGATGGAAACAGTCAGTTTGCAGGCGTAAACGAATATTTTTGATACCGTCATCGCGCAAATCAAAGGCAATCTGAGTAATGATCAAAAATTAATTATCGTTGCGTGGTGACGCAAGAATGTCGATCAGGCGATCTTCAAGTTCAATACGATCCGCCAATTGCTCTCCTAAGCTTGATAGATCATCGGCAAGGCGACTGAGATCACCACAGCGATCTTCACAATCATATTTGTCATTAAAATCGAGGATTTTCTGGGTAATGTCCGAAATATTCGGATAAACCTCATCGGCAATAGCACGAATGGGTACCCGGCGCTCACGGTCTTCATCTATGTGGCGATAAAGTTGGAAATGCGCACTTGCAGTATAATCAATAAGTCGCTCACAAAACGTTTGCAACAAACGCTGTGTATCCTGCTCAGGCTTGAAAGGTTGCTTGGAGGCCAACTCCGTGTACAAAGACAGTGCACCGGTACGGCATTCAACAAGATCATCGATTTCCTGGTGTGAACGGGCTCGGCGCTCTGGAATCGTATGAATATCAGACGGCATAATTTCCCCTTGCTACGTTTTCGAACACATCGTGGCAGCCTGTAATCTACGACGAAATGTGCGGATGACAAAATGTTGCTGGCCAACAGCCTGAACAACAATTGAGGCGCAGCTCGCCAGCAAGCGTGCAGGCCCATAGTAGCAACCCTGGCTTTTTTTTGTAAACAAATTATTAGGGGTGTTTTTTTAAGGAAGGAAGAAGGCTGCAAATATGGATCAGGCAGTGATGTCGGTTCTATGGCGTTGACTTTTGACAAATATGCGAGGCAACAAATGTCACAGAAGGGAAGCTCAGCGTCCAATCAGCAATTCAATTTTCCCCAAGAGGCGTGGGAAATCTACGGGCTTTGTATCGTAATCTTCGCAGCCTGCGTCTATGGCTTTTTCACGGTCACCTGCCATCGCATGTGCAGTCAAGGCGATAATGGGAATATTTTTTGTCCCTGAGCCTGCCTTGATGCGGCGTGTTGCCTCCCAACCATCCAGTACTGGCAAACTCATATCCATGAGAATCAGCGCAGGCTGCTCAATATTGGCCAAATCCACTGCCATACCTCCATCCTGCGCATAAACAACATCGAAGCCTTTACGTTCCAGGCGTCGTGATAACATGTCTCGATTCATTTCGTTGTCTTCTACCAACAACACTTTAGACATAACCATGCCTCCTTTTTTATTACCTTATTATTTGTATTTCAAGAACTCGTTGTTAAGTCCACGTGCTTTAGACTCAGCATTTTTGTTCATCATTTAAATCAAAAAATCATTAATATTACTTCGAATCTCTATATTCCTGTCGCACCCTTTTAAAGTCATTTTCCACTTCAAAAAAAGCCGACACGACATCCGGGTCAAAATGACTGCCATAACCTTCTTCAATAATACTGCGACTTTTTTCGTGGCTGAATGCGCCCTTGTAGCAACGCCGGGAAGCCAATGCATCATACACATCCCCCAAAGCCAAAATGCGCGCAACCAACGGGATACCTTCACCTGACAAACCATGAGGATAGCCTGAACCATCCCATTTTTCGTGATGGCTTTCGGCGATTTCAATGCCCGTATGAATAAAATCATTGCCGGGGTGTTGTCTGTCCACTTCACGTAAAGTTTCTGCGCCAATCACCGGGTGTTGTTTCATTATCTCCCATTCTTCATCGCTCAACTCCCCAGGCTTAAGTAGCACGCTGTCATCAATACCGACTTTACCAATATCGTGTAATGGGCTGGCGGCATAAATATTATCGACAAATGCCTTGTCGATAATGGTTTGAAATTTTGGCGCACGGCTCAGTTGTTCTGACAACAGCTTGCAATATTCCCGCATGCGCTCGAGATGTTCACCGGTTTCGGGGTCTCGCGACTCTGCCAGTTTGGACATAGCAAAAATAGCCGCCAGCTGTGACTGTGATATTTCCAACACTTTGGCGCGTACTTCCTCAGACAGGCTTGCATTGTTGCGTTCAATTTCTTCACGCCGGTGTTCTTCCTGATCACTCATGCGCTTTCTTCCCAGGCTAGCATCTACTCGCGCACGTAATAATATCGGATTGAACGGTTTAGTCACATAATCCACTGCACCCATTTCGATACAACGCACCGCGCTATCCACATCATCAAGTGCAGTAATCATTATCACTGGCACACGTCGTAGCACCTCGTCACTCTGGATGGCTTTTAGTGTTTCATAACCGTCCAGCACCGGCATCATGATATCCAACAGTACCAGATCAAAAGATTGCATACGCAACATTGCCAATGCCTCTTCACCATCCGTAGCGGATGACAACTGAAACTGAGCATTTCCCAAACGCCGCAGCAGCAAGTCACGATTCATTTCATTGTCATCAACCACCAAAATGGAAAATGCCTCTTCCATTTCATTGCCTTTTTGTTTGGCCATATTCATGGCAATCCCACCTTTTTATTACAACAATGTTTCAACATAATGACCCATCCATTTTTAGCCCACTACCATTTTTGATTGCGAAGACTTCATCAATTCACGCAGACGCCGCAACAAGCTATCCAGACTGTAAGCGCCTTTTTCGATAATCATGTCCACATGTGTCAGCAATTTTTCGCGATCTTCATCACTGATTGAATGCTCTGTCAACACCAATACTGGAATGGATTTCCATTGCTCATTTTCTTCCAGTCTCTGCACAAACACCGTAGCATTCATCGTTGGTAGATCAGTATCCAACACAATGACCGATGGCATTTTTTCGGCCACACGCACTAGCCCCACTTCGACATCGGCACTTTCTACAATATCCCAGCCCTCATTTTCGAACACTGCCCGCGCCAGACGCCGCGCATCAACATCACCACCGATCACCAATACCGTAGAAACCACGTTGCTGCGAAGGTGGCTGTTGATGACATCCATCAATTCGTTTTTGTCCACAGGCTTATTGATATAACCCGCCGCACCCAACTTTGTCGCCATTGCCCGTTCATCGCTCATGCTATGCATAATTACCGGCACATGCAGCAATACCGGATTCTTTTTCAACTGCGACAATACGAACCAGCCGCTCATGTCTGAAATGACCACATCAAGAATGATTAAATCCGGCACCCGCTTAGCGGCCCTTTCCAAGCCTTCGCGCCCACTACTAACTGCCTCTATGTAAAAACCCTCCTCTCTTAACGTCCGTTGCAACAAATCACCAACTGATGGGTCATCATCAATCACTAGAATAGTAGGTGGTTTCTCATGTTGCTCAGTAATATTTTCCGTATGTTCGCCATTTATGTCATGTTCCAGAGTTAATGCCGATTGTGGGTTTAACATATTCACCACACAACTTCTTTCATTCACCACTTCAACCGGAACTCTTATCACAAACTCCGACCCGCTTTCCAATTGGCTCGTTACCGTGATATCACCTCCCATCAATTGACACATGTTACGACTGATGCTCAATCCCAGGCCAGTGCCACCATATTGACGCGTCGCAGATGCATCGATCTGCGTAAACGCCGTGAATAATTGTTTCTGTTGCTCATTACTAATACCTATTCCGGTGTCGACTACACGAAACACTGCCCATTCACCCGTCTTACCTACCACACGTTCAACGAATAAACTAACTTCACCGTTATGAGTGAATTTTGCCGCATTGCCCAGAATATTAGCCAATACCTGTTTCAATCTGGCCACATCGGTGTGAATGCTGCCAATCCTCTCGTCACAGTCAACTTTTATGGAATTTCCATTCGCAGCAATGAGCGGTTCAACATTGTCCATCACTTCTCTTACCAGTTTCGGCAAACTGATATCGTTCAAATACAGTTGCATTTCACCTGCATCAATTTTTGACAAATCAAGCACACCATTAATCAACGAAAGCAAGTGTCTCCCGGAATTAATAATGTGTAGCAGATCATCCACCATTTCTTCATTGCTGGATTCATCGACGTCTTCATACAACATTTCGCTATAACCAATAATGGCATTCAATGGTGTGCGTAATTCGTGGCTCATGTTTGCCAGGAACTGGCTTTTTTCCTGACTGGCTGCCTCGGCCTTCAGCTTGGCTTGCAACGCTGTCTGGGCTGCTATGTGCTCTTCTTTTAACGCATCATCATGTTGATGCAATCGTGCAAACAGTTGTTCGGTTGCCCGCCATACCTGACGAATTTCGGTACTCATTGAACGGTCTGCAGGAGGAAGGCTGACGTGTGAGTCCAGATCCACATGTGACAGACAATTCGATAAATCAGTCAAGGGTTTGAGTAGACGTCGTACCCAATATTGCATGCCTAGCAACAGCAAAAAAGCCAACCCTATGGAACCTCCCATTTCCCACCACACTTCGCCGATCAAACGATTGTAAAATATATCGTTATATTCTAGTTTTACGCTACCCAACAATTCTCTGGTGCGTGGTGAAAAGACCGGCATTTCTGCACGAAAAGGTATTGCCTCATGTTTAACTTTGTTACGACGTTCGATTACCCGACCATCCAGCAGCGAAATTTTCAAGCTCAACACAATAGGCTCTTGCCAGGTTCGGTCTTTCAGCAACACAAGTTGATTTAAAATCTCACTCAACTGAACATCATCATCCACTGCTGCTTCCAGCAACTGTGTGTACGGTGTTATCAGTAATTCAGCCTTGGTTTGCTCAGCCGCTTTTAGTGCAGGTGCTGTCACAACAGCCCAATGGCGAACAATCACTGCCATACACAATACCACTACGACAATTATCGCCAGTGATATACGCGTCGTCAGGCGTGAAAAAATATTATTCATGGCGTTTACATGCTTTCATCAACAAAATATTAATTATCACTGTTGAATGCCACAATCCCGACACTTCGTCTGTCGGTAATATTTTTTTCATACTGATCATTTGTGTCTCGATAAACATGCCACCGATGTTGCTCTCATCCTTATCCACACGACGGGCAAACTCCTGCGAAAAATCTTTTAACACATTGCACGCCTCTTCATTCCATGGCCTCGCTAAAACGCCTTGCAGTAACTTCACAGTTACACATCATTTTTCCTCGCAACAAAATGAGTATGATGCGCACTGAGCACTTAAACGTTGAACACTGCGGTATATTCTCGATCGCGATAACAAATAGCTATATCAATATATAAGTCATCAAGACTGCATTTTCACAATCAGTTTTAACGAGCGCATTTATTGCTGGAATCAGCTGTACACATTCGAGTTTTGTACAAGCCTGCTCCTGTTAATTTTTTCGGCAATACGTGTGAGAACTTAAGTCACAACAAAAGTTCGTATACCTGTCCCTATTCATACGCGGCTGAAATAGCTGACTTACCCTACTGCTTTTCTTTTCGCCCACAAAAAAAGGGCCTTTCGGCCCTTTTTTAACACTGCTGAATTTCACCTACGGGATTAACTCATCGCAGTTTGTGCAGCAGACACAGCCACTCCACTTTTAATTGGCGCCCCCATGTCGGTGAGCACAGTATCCAGTGTGCCCAAACAAAACATGACATTTTTAGCACTAGCAGCATGCCCCATAAGGCCAATGCGCCAGACTTTGCCTGCCAACGCGCCCAGGCCTGCACCAATTTCCAGATTAAAATCATTCAGCAAATGCCCACGTACCGCAGCTTCGTCCACGCCATCAGGAATGGTCACGGCGTTGAGCTGTGGCAAACGCGCCGCCTCGGGTACCACAAACGACAACCCCATGGCCTCAATGCCAGCACGCAGAGCCAGATGATTTGCCTGGTGACGGGCCCAGGCATTTTCCAGCCCTTCTTCCTGCAAAATCACTAGCGCTTCGTGCAAACCATAAAGCCCGTTAACTGGCGCAGTATGATGGTAGGCACGCTTTGCTCCCCCGCCCCAATAACCCATTACCAGGTTCAGATCAAGAAACCAGCTTTGCACCGTTGTCTTGCGATTTTTGATGCGTTCAACAGCGGCATCACTGAAACTCACCGGCGACAGGCCCGGCGTACACGACAGACATTTTTGTGTACCTGAATAAATGGCATCGATACCCCACTCGTCCACCTTAATAGGTGTCCCCCCCAACGAAGTCACAGCATCTACGATGGTCAGACAATCATGGGCATGGGCAATTTTCACCAGCGTCGCTGCATCTGACTGCGCGCCCGTAGAAGTCTCGGCATGTACGAAAGCCACGGTACTGGCCTCAGGATGCGCCTTAAGTGCTTCTTCCAGTTTGTTCGGATCTACCGGCATGCCCCATTCGTCTTCCACCATAATTGCCGTGGCACCAATGCGTTCTACGTTTTCTTTCATGCGACCGCCGAACACACCATTCTGACAGACGATGACGGTATCACCCGGCTCGACCAGGTTCACAAAACAGGTCTCCATACCGGCCGAGCCTGGGGCCGAAACAGGAATGGTCAATTCGTTTTTGGTCTGAAAAGCATATTGCAGCAGTGCTTTCATCTCATCCATCAGTTCCACAAATTTAGGGTCCAGGTGGCCGATAGTGGAACGCGCCATGGCATTCAAAATACGAGGATGCACATCGGAAGGGCCTGGGCCCATAAGGGTGCGAACAGGGGGAATGAACGTGGAAATGGTTTTGTCTGTGGTCATCATCAAATCTCTTTTAATTCGTGGAATATTAAGGCGCACTCACAGTGCCCTATACTAAGGCATTGCTCACCCTGCTTTAAATTGTTGACAAATTTTATCGGTTACTTGGGTTCCAGGCAATCAGCCAGCAACTCGATCCAGTGTTTTACAGGTACAGAGGCGTCCTGCCGTAAATGCAGCAAACAACCAATATTGGCGCTGACAATCATTACCGGTGACCCGGCCTGCAAGGCGGCCAGTTTATTGGCCTGCAATTGCTCAGACAACACTGGCTGAAAAATAGAATATGTGCCCGCAGCACCGCAGCACAAATGACCGTCTTTCACTGTCACGGGTTCAAACTCGCACTGGGCCAGAATACTTTCCACTACACCAGTAAGACGTTGGCCATGCTGCAAGGTACAGGGAGCGTGAAACGCAATGCGCGTTTGTGGCTCTACCACCGAAATAACACTGGCCACGGGCTCGGCAGCAAGCAATTCCGAGACATCTTTCACCCATTCGGAAACTTTCGCCGCCTTTTCTGCATAATTTTTATCACCTCGTAAATAATGGGCGTAGTCCTTCACCTGCAAACCACAGGCACTGGCGGTACTGACAATGGCCTCAACCGGGTTATGCGAATGTTCATCCAGGTACGGCCACCAGGCGTCAATATTGCGACGCATAAAGACCGCCGCACTTTCCGCATTAGACAGATGCTGATTCAATGCACCACAGCAACCGCCATCCGCTACCCGTATGGCGCTAATACCCAGGCTGTCCAGCACCCGCGCTGTCGCCAGATTAATTTCTGGCGCGGCCACCGATTGCACACAACCGTCCAGTAACAACACTCGCCGTATATGTCGTGCTGCGGGCCATTGCTCCACCTTTACAGCACATGCTGGGATTGCTTTGCGCAGCACTTTGGGCAATAACAGCCGCACCCTGCGCGCCATACTTGCTCCAATAGCAAAACGCTTTGGGAAAGGCACTGACTGTAAAAGGAGCCAGCGCAACAGGCGTTCGGGCAACGGTCGCTTGACCAAGCTTTCCACACGTTCACGGCCAATATCCAACAAGCGATTATACTCAACCCCCGAGGGACAAGTCGTTTCACAATTGCGGCAAGTGAGACAACGATCCAGATGCTCGCGCGCAGTTTCGCCGCTAGACTCTCCTTCCAGCAATTGTTTAATGAGATAAATGCGTCCACGCGGGCCATCCAGTTCATCGTTTTGTAACTGGTACGTGGGGCAGGTAGCATTACAAAAACCACAATGCACACAACGCCGTAAAATACTATTAGCTTCCCGGCCCTGCTCGGTAGACAACAATTCGACAGGTAACTGAGTCTGCATTTACAACCCCTCGTACAAACGGCCGGGGTTTAAAATACCTCGGGGATCAAAAGCGGTTTTTACCTGCTGGTGTATTTTCCTCAACACGGGGTCCAACGGCGCGAGCACCGTACCGTCCTGATTAAGCCGAGTGGCATGCCCGCCCATTTTTTGCGCAGCCGCCTGTACCGTATCAGCGCTCGCATCGGTTTTTAACCAACGTTGCGCACCGCCCCAGTCCAGCAGACACTCACCCGGCAATGTTTCAGTAAACACTGGCGTGGCAGGTGGTAGCGACAAACGCCACAGCGTATCCGCATCGCTAAAAAAGGGCAGTCGGCGCTCACGCAAGTCCTGCCAAAACACGCAAGCCTGCTCATCATCATGTTTCTTTTCCGTCACGGAAAGTGTCTGCGGTTCTTTTTGAAGCAATTTTTGAATCTGTTGTTGAATAAATACCACCGCAGCCATTATCGCCTCTTTTGCACCCGACAAACGCAAACACAATTGCCCACCCTGTTGTGATGTTGCAGGCAAATGACAGACAGCCGTCAGTGGCAAAGCGACATTCGCCAGCCGTGCCATAGTGGCAATAGCTGTCGCGGCATCCATATCCACCACCAATGTGTGTTCACAGGCCGGTCGCGGCAGTACTTTCAAAGATATGTCCAGCAATACACCCAAAGTGCCCTGTGCGCCGACCATCAGACGAGAGGCATCATAACCGGCAACATTCTTCATTACCTGGCCACCAAAGCTGAGCACCTCACCCCGACCGTTGATTACCCGCACGCCTAAGGTGAAATCACGAGCGGCACCAGCATACGGACGACGCGGGCCCGACAGACCACAAGCGATCGTACCGCCCAGAGTTGCACCTTTGCCCAGGTGTGGAGGTTCAAAAGGCAACATCTGCCCAGATTCAGCAAGCACAGACTCCAGCGTTTGTAGAGAAGTACCGGCCCGCGCAGTAATTACCAATTCGGTGGGAGTATATTCCACGATGCCCTGATGTGCCGTCACGTCCAACGGCTGTGCCGACACCGCACGCCCCAATGGTAATTTGCTGCCACTACCGGCAATACACAGTGCCTGTTTTTCCGCAAAGGCCTTCTGCACCTGTGCAGCCAGATCATTACTTGTGTCCTCTGCCATTAAAATCGCTCCAACTCTGGGAAAGGCACTTCGCCCTGATGCACATGCATGGCCCCAAACTCGGCGCAGCGATGCAGAGTGGGTACTGCCTTACCCGGATTCAGCAAACCCTCAGGGTCAAATGCTGCCTTTAGCGCGTGCATTTGCTGCAATTCGGCCGATGAAAACTGATGGCACATTTGATCGATTTTTTCGATACCCACGCCGTGCTCACCAGTGATAGTGCCACCCACAGCCACACATAAATCCAGAATTCTGCCACCCATTTCTTCGGTGCGCTCCAACTCACCAGGACGACTGGCATCAAACAAAATCAACGGATGCAAATTACCGTCACCAGCATGAAATACATTGGCCACCGGCAGGCCGTACTCTTCAGACAGAGCCGCAATACCAGCCAACACCTTGGCTAACTGATGACGCGGAATAGTGCCATCCATGCAGTAATAGTCCGGTGAAATACGACCTATAGCAGGAAACGCTGCCTTGCGACCCTTCCAGAATTTTTCACGCTCAGCCACGCTGGCAGCGACACGCACGTCGGTAGCTCCGCAATCCTGCAATATTGTTTTCACCTGTTCGACCTGAACCACAACTTCCTGCTGACTGCCATCCAGCTCGCACAACAAAATCGCGACAGCATCTTCGGGATAACCAGCCTGGGCAAAGGCTTCAGCAGCACATATCGCGGGGTTATCCATCATCTCCAAACCGGCGGGAATAATCCCCGCAGCAATAATTTTGCCTACAGCATCACTCGCCTTCATCACATCATCAAAGGCCGCCAGCAATACCTGCACGGCTTCAGGTTTGGGCAGCAGTTTAACGGTAACCTCTACAATCACTCCCAGCATGCCTTCCGAGCCGGTGAACAGTGCCAACAAATCAAAACCAGGAGTATCCAGTGCATCACTACCAATGGTGAGCCGTTCACCCTCCATAGTCACTACTTCCAGTTTGAGGATGTTATGCACCGTGAGTCCATATTTGAGGCAATGCACACCCCCGGCATTTTCTGCCACGTTGCCGCCAATGGAACAAGCGATTTGTGACGAAGGATCTGGCGCGTAATACAAGTTATACGCCGCGACGGCCTCAGAGATAGCCAAATTACGCACTCCTGGCTGAACACGGGCACAACGGTTTTGCAAATCAATATCGAGAATCTGATTGAATTTAGCCAGACTCAGCAACACACCATCGGCCAACGGCAAAGCACCACCGGACAACCCGGTGCCCGCACCGCGAGCCACGACGGGCACCTTATGCTCACTGCAAATACGCAACACCTGTTGTACTTGTTCTACGGTCTCTGGCAACACTACCAGCAGCGGTAGCTGCCGATAGACCGACAGGCCATCGCATTCGTAGGGACGGCGCTCTTCTTCACGGAACAATACAGATTCAACGGCCAAAAACTGGAGAAACAACGTGACCAGCTGATTCGCCAGCACGCCCTGTGACTCGATTTGCATATATCTCCCGGAGGGATTCAAGAATTGTGTAGGCAGTATACGTTTGGGGATTTTATGGCTTCAACCCGATTTTTTATGGGTCTACTGTTTTATGGGTCTACTGTTTTATGGGCCTACTGTCCAACAGGGTCGATCATACCGAGTCTGATTACCTGCTCAAGTCAGGTATGTGAATTCAGACCAAGTAACAAAAATTATTTTTTAACGGATTAATTTAGAATCAAGCGTATTGTGCTTGCTCGTTAAAATATTCAAAACACCGATTCAGTCCTTCTTCTCGTTCAGGGGTTAAATCAACGAAATGCAAGCCACATTGCCACTTCCCGTCTTCCTTTCTCTGCCAAACCACCTCGGCACGCAAAGCGACAGGACGCTGTGCCTCATATTCTGCAAGATTCTCGTAAGGTAAAAAAACTTCCAGATCAACGGGTTCTTTCGTAGCAAGCTTCTGCTTGATACGCAACTTCATGCCCGACAAACTCAGGTCATTACAAATACTCTCAAACTGAATACCACTTTGCCAGAATCGCACACGCAACTGATGCTTCAAGCGAGGTGTCGCCCGATGCTCGTTACCGACTTGCTCTGTATGCACAATTTTTTCATAAGTAAATTGCGACAAAACCTGACGCAATCTTTCCGTTACACGATAAAGGTCATCACCCACATTAGCGGTGTTTTCTACCTTGAGAGCCGTTTGCTGCACACTTTCAAACAAGCCAGCGAGTCGAATCTGCAACATCTGCAACTGATTCAATTGCGTCTTGCTCTCATCATCAATTTTCTGATTGGCATCTGCCACACTGGAAATATCATTGGCGATACGTTCAATAACCTCACCGGCTTCACGGGCCCGTCCCTGGCTACCGTTCACCCGTTCCGCCACGGTCTCCATGGACTCTGCCACCTGACTCACCTGACCATTGATCTTGTTAATGATATCGGTAATTTTGCCGGTGGAATCCGTGGTGCGTGTGGCCAGATCACGTACTTCATCTGCCACCACGGCAAAACCACGCCCTGAATCACCGGCACGCGCTGCCTCAATGGCCGCATTCAATGCCAGCAGATTCGTTTGCTCGGCGATACCGCGAATGGTGCCAATAATCTCATAAATTTGCTGGGCTGCGGCCTTTAACTCCGCCACCTGATTGGATGCATGGGTAACATCCGCCACCGTTTCATCCATGCCTGCAACGTTATCCCCAACATAGGCAAGACCTTCCTGTGCACCCTGGTTAGCGACCGTTGCCCGCTCAATGGCTTCCCGTGCCATCAGCTGCACGGATTCTGCCACTTCAATCAGTACAGTGGTATCCTGCATCATTCCTTCTGTGACGGCATTTTCCGACTGGCTTACTTCGCTGATTTCATGAGAAATGGTGGCGACCTGATAAGCTGACTGTTCCAGTTGTGCGCTGCTGTTGTCAATGCCATGCACCATTTCTTTTTGCCTGTCGAGCATGATATTGAAACTGCCGGCCAGCTCACCGATTTCATCGTTGCCAGCGAATTCCACCTTTTGCGTTAAATCACCCTTCTCAATATTTTTTGCGCTTTTATACAGTCGTTCAATCGGTGCAACAAAACGTTTGGCCAGAATGGAAATCACCAAAAATAAAATGGCCAATCCAAGCACAGACTGCCACACCGTGCTAGTAACATAAGCTGCGAGATGGGCATCCATCTGAGCAATGACGTCCGGTGCTACATTCCCTTGTCGGGCGACCTCAGCCAATTGCAGCAGTTGTTGATAACCATCCCTGCGCATAAAAACAATAGCCACCACAGTGACCAGAAAAAAACTGATTTGGAGTCTCCAGCGGAGGCTCAGGGTAGAAAACCAGCGCATCATCAAACGAGTTTCCTTAATTATTCGAAGTCCACACACACCCCGGCGACAGGCATGCACCTGCCCTACCTAACGACAACGTGTTCAAGAAACTGAAGAGACTCTGCTAAATGATTGGGGTAATTCCTGACAAAGCAAAAACGGGCACGAGGCTCCGCTCCAAATAGGTATTAATCAACCCCAAGCCGTGCCTGCACGCGCAACTTGGATTGAATAAACTCGTGGTGCGGCACATAGAGCAGATCACTGAGTCTGCGCAATAAATGCTCCTCATATCTTTCCATTTCGGCGTCTGCGTAAGCTACTTCCCACAACATTTCTACCACTTGTACCTTTTGCGCTTTAGAAAAGTTTTTATTAATCAACGAGGTAAATTGGTGATAACAAGTCGCATCGGCAATTTCCAACTCCGCCAGGCGGATTAATTCTGCCGTTTTTTCCTCGCCAATATCAAAAGCCTTGCGGATGGCCCGTGCCACAGCGACTTGCTCATCTACTCTTACCTCGCCATCGGCACGGGTCATTTCCACCAGCAAGGCCGCAGTGGCCAGATGCAAGCGATCCTGGTCCACTGCTGCGTCATCTGCCGGTGGCGAGAGATGCTTCTCAAAGAATTGTTTGAAATGTTCAATCATGATTTATCCTAGAATCCGCAGTTGAACGGCCTGTAGAGTGCGTTGGATTTTGTGACTGGCGAGGCGCGATGAGAAGTAATAGCTTGCCTATTGCGACGATTCGCATTGTACAGGATGTACCGGTGTCGCGAAGCACAGGACGTGCGAGAGCGACCAACGCGGCCAGACGCAAAAGGCAACGTGCTATACAGGTCGTAGCGACCCATCCAGCAGGTGAACTCTCCAAAACGATAAAACAGGATGTTGATCAAAATGTTAATACGTCCTCTAAGCGGTCAACTGCGGAATCTAGGTTTATTGGTACCTTATCCCACGAGCTCAAGTTACCGTAACAGGAACACAATGCCAAATCCGATTGTCCAACCCTCCGGTCACCACACAAGCTAAGGAATGGAAATTGAATCACTTATACCATTGGCATCTCTGCTTCAGCCCGTCTTCGCCCGTTATTCAATCGCAAAAGCTCGAAATAAGAGCAACTATTCCTACACTTTTGCTCAATCAGAACGAACAAAGACGAACTAAATCAGAGCGCCACTGGTATAAGTGATTCAATTTCCATTCCTAACAGGAGTCACACATGCACCATCTTATTTTTCTCAGTATTTTCCTGTTTTTCCTGAACGCCAATGTCCAGGCCAACAACCAACAGGAAATAGAGCAACTGCTCGCACAAAAAGACGCCCCTTTTGGCGTGGTCTTCGAAATTGTCGAGGGCAAGGATGATGCCCTGCAATGGGCCATTCCAGCTGTCAATCAATACATCCGGCAACTACGGGAACGTTTTCCTAACATCGGCCTTGCTGTGGTCTCCCATGGCAGCGAGCAATTTGGTCTTATGAAAAACCAGCAAAAAGAAAACCCCCAGGTGCATACCGCTGTGCAATCTCTGGTAGCTAATGATGTACCTGTGCATGTCTGTGGTACCCATGCTTCGTGGCGCGGAAAAACCGCTGATGATTTTCCTGACTATGTTGACGTTACTCCCGCCGGACCGACAGAAATTCGTAATTATGAAGCCATGGGCTACGTGCTTATCGAAATTAAAAAACCTTAAGACAAGTGGTGCTGTCTGTCGTCCCTTGCCTCCCCCTGGCAAACCTCGTAACCTAGCCCGTTCTTAGTCCTGTTGTTTGACTTTTAAACCTAAATTAATCCGTTAAACCGTAGCGAGGGCGACTAAGGTGCAGAAAAACGTTTTAGGTTCTGTGCCTTAGGCGCTCGCAGTAGGTTTAAACAGGGTAACCAAAACAATGACAATCTCAATGGCAGACAGTATGAAATCGACTATCGAACAAGCTCGCTTCAACATGGTTGAGCAACAAATCCGTCCGGCGGAAGTCTTGGATCAGCGTGTGCTAGAGGTGGTGACCAGTACGCCTCGCGAGGCTTTTGTCCCTGCCAACTATCGTGATCTGGCCTTTTCTGACATCAATATTCCACTGCACAACGGACAGGTAATGATGAAGCCCATCATGGAAGGCCGTCTGTTACAGGCTCTGGATATCCAGCCTGAGGACTCTGTTCTGGAAATTGGCACGGGCAGCGGCTACTTTGCCGCATTGCTCGCCAAACTGGGCAAGCAGGTCCACAGTGTCGAGATTGATATAGACATCATGACCACTGCACAAGCGCACCTTGCGAGCCAAGACATCAATAATGTGGCACTGTTACAAGGTGATGCCGCACAAGGCTGGGATCAAGACGGCCCTTTTGACGTAATCGCCATCACCGGCTCACTGCCAATTCTGCCCGAAAGCTTTCAGCAACAATTAGCTGTCGGTGGTCGTATGGCAGCCATTGTCGGTCAATCACCGGTCATGCAAATGCTACTCATTACCCGGATTACCGAAACACAGTGGACTACCGAAACGCTGTTTGAAACGGATTTCCCCGCACTCACCAATGCAGAGCAGCCACCGGCTTTTGTTTTTTAGTCATTTTTACAGATACACCTCCTGCACGGCTATTCCCGCCGGGCACAGAGCTCGTATTAATAAAGGAGTACAACATGCGACGTTTCTTTCTGCGTCCTCCACACCCCTCTCAACACGACTTCCGATATCGTAGCGCTTTGGTTTGCATTGGCTTGACCTTGTCATTCATGGTTTCCACTGCTCACAGTGAGTCATTGATGGATATTTATAATCTGGCAGCAAGTAACGACCCGACCATCCAGCGCGCCACGGCAAACCATGCTGCCGCGCTGGAGGCATTGCCCCAAAGCCGCGCCAATTTTTTGCCCAGTATCGATTTCCAAGCCAGCAGAGAGGAAAGCGACCAAGATATCACCAAATCGAGTGTCATCAACCCCACCACTGGTCTCCCTCGCACTGGCACGAGCAGTTTCAGTAATACTGACTATTCTCTCCGCTTGAAACTGCCTCTCTACCAGCGTAATAATTATGTCGTCCGACGCTTGGCCAAACACAGCGTCACTCGCGCCGATGCGGAATACGAAGTGGCCCGGCAAAATCTGCTACTGCATGTAGCTGAGACTTATTTCGACATTCTTGCCCATCGCGATGACCTGGAATTCGCCCGCGCAGAAAAGCTCGCCATCAAGCGGCAGCTTGAACAGACCCAACAGCGTTTCGACGTGGGTCTGGTCGCGATCACTGACGTGCATGAATCCCAGGCCCGTTACGACCTTACCCTGGCCGAGGAAATTCTCGCCAGTAATCAGCTCGACAACCGCATCGAAGCACTGCGTACCTTCACCGGCACCTATCACAACGAGCTGGACAAACTGGACGATGACATCACTCTGGTGCGCCCCGATCCAGAAGATATCGATCAATGGACCCGTACCGCCCTGGAGCAAAACCCTGCCCTGCTGGCTGCCCAGGCTACGCTGAACGAATCCAGGGAAAACGTAGCCCAACAACGCAGCGGTCACTACCCGACGCTTGATCTCAATGCCAGTTATTCTTACAGCGATAGAGGGGGTGTTTTTTCCAGTACCACAGACACTAACGCCATCGGCCTGAGCTTTAACCTACCCATTTACGCAGGTGGTCGAACCAGTTCGCAAACCCGTCAGGCATTACACTTGCTCGAAGCCAGCCGACAGACGCTGGAAGAACAACGCCGCAACACCCAGCGTCAGGTGCGCAACGCTTACCTCGGTGTGCTTTCCGGTATCAGCCGTGTCAAGGCACTCAAGCAAGCACTGGTTTCCAACCAAAGTGCGTTACGTGCTGCCGAGGCAGGTTATGACGTGGGTACCCGTACCACGGTTGACGTATTGCTCGCCCGCCGCAACCTGTTCAGCGCCCAGCGCGACTACGCCCAGTCCCGTTACGATTACATTCTGAATACTCTGCGCCTCAAACAGGCTTCTGGTTCACTGACCACCGACAACCTACAAGCGATCAGCAGTTGGTTGCATTGACCTCAGTCTATCCAAGTATTATGTCGTTTTAACAACCTGGGAGGGCAGGTAGCGCTGCCGTTTCCCATCGCCACTATCTCGTGAATACCACCGAACATCACAAGCCAAATGCCTCTTTCAGACCCGGCACCTTCCTGCATCCTCGTTACTGGTCCACTTGGCTGGGCTTGGGAGCACTATGGACACTGAGCCGTCTGCCGTTTGTTTTACAAATGCAGTTAGGTTCACAGCTAGGAACGGTCATGTATTATCTGGCCCGCCGTCGCCGCCACATCACCCGTTGCAATATCGGCCTCTGTTTTCCCGAGCTGGATACTAAAGCACAACAGCTGTTGGTGCGTAAAACCTTCCGCTCCGCAGGTATCAGTCTGATGGAAACCGGTCTCGCTTGGTGGGGCAAAGATAAAATGCTGGCCAAGCGGGTGAAAATAGAAGGGCTGGAACATCTGCAACGGGCCTCCGAGCAGGGCAAGGGCGTGCTACTGCTGGGAGCCCACTTCACCAGTCTGGAAATCAGCGGCCGACTGCTGTCTCAGTTTCACCCGTGCGCCGCGATGTACCGTAAACATGACAACCCTCTATTTGAGGCAATCATTAAACATTCACGGGAAACTCATCTGGATAAGATTATCTCGCGCAGAGACATGCGAGGTATGGTTCGAGCACTGCGGGAGGGAACCGTCGTATGGTACGCTACAGACCAGGACTTCGGCTCTCGCAACAGTGTATTTGCCTCTTTTTTTGGCATACAAACCGCGTCACTGGTAATGACCTCTAAACTGGCCAGATTATCCGGCGCCCCCGTAGTCCCTTTTTTCTCTCAACGCCTTGATGATGACAGCGGTTACAAACTAACCCTGCTGCCAGCGCTGACTGACTTCCCCTGCGGCGATGACGTGGCCGACGCAGCCCGTATCAACGCCATCATTGAGCAACAAGTACGCAAAGTACCAGACCAATACTTGTGGTTACATCGTCGCTTTAAAACCCGCCCTGAAGGCGAGCCCGGCCTGTATAGCTGGGCTGATAAAAAACGCACCCGCGCTCGTGACCGCCAACGCCGCAAAGAAACACTGCCATGAGCAAAGGACTGTTTCAGTATCGTCTGCTACTGTATCTGCTTGCGCCACTCATTCTGATTTTTAACGCTTGGCAGGCTGCACGTGCCGGTGAGTGGCGCCTGTTCCGTCAACGACTCGGCATCAGCCTGCCACGGCGCACTGACGCCCCGTTATGGTTGCATGCTGCCTCGGTGGGCGAGCTCATTGCTGCCCAACCATTAATAGCAATACTGCGGGAGCACTTTCCTCATATCCCTATGGTAATTACCACCGTTACCCCCACTGGCGCGATACTGGCGCAACAACGCTTGCCCACAGACGTGCAACATATTTATTTACCCATGGACTGGCCCGGTACAACACGGCGATTTCTATGTGCCGTAAAACCTCGTGCTGCATTGATCATGGAAACAGAGTTATGGCCTAATTTATTTGAAAACATCGCTCAGCAACATATACCGTTGATTATCGTTAATGGCCGACTCTCCTCGCGCAGTCGTAATACTGCAACCTGGATAAAAAAACTTTATAGCCTCACCTTAAAAAAAGTCAGTGCCATTCTGGCACGCTCGGCAGATGATGCCAGCGCCTACATTCAATTGGGTGCAACGGCTGACAAAGTACGATTACTCGGCAATATCAAATGGGCTAATACCAACAACACCGCCGAAACAAAAGCCATCGACCTTGGCCGCCCTTTTATACTCGCGGCTTCCACGCATGATGATGAAGAGCAACAACTTGCTGACATTTGGAAAGAATTGGCGCAACAAACACAAGACCGGCTACTGGTCATCGCCCCTCGTCACCCTCAGCGTCGAGATGACATCCTCAAACAACTTAACAAGCAGTTTCCGGGTCAAGCCATTGCTGTACGCAGTCGTGCTGACATTATCCACACCAGCACTCAGGTCTATCTCGCTGACACACTGGGTGAACTGGAAGGCTTCATGGTTGGCGCAGACTGTATCTTCATGGGAGGATCACTCATTCCTCACGGCGGTCATAATATTTTGGAACCTGCACGACTAGGCAAGCCCATCGTCTTCGGGCCAAGCATGGAGAATTTCACCGAAGAAGCACAGCTGTTGTTACAGGCTGGCGGCGCAAAACAGGTAGCGAACACACAGGAGTTACACAAGATATTAAGTGATTGGTTGACACATCCACAAGCGGCATCTGTTTTTGGCAAAAAAGCAGCGCGGGTATTATCGAAACAAAATGCTATACTGAACAAGTACCTGCAGACCATTTCCAAGCTTTGTAATTTAAACCCCGAGAAACAAAAATCAACCCGAGAATAACATTTGTAGCATTGTTCACTACCCCCAATTAATTCATCACCATAAAATAATTTATGGGCGTGAATTTTTCACATATTTTCTGATGGAAATAGTTTAAATTCTAAACTGCTACCCAGTTTACCTTTGATTTATTTGTGGACTGTGTCAAAAATTCCTGCTTGCATCTGTAAAATTCGTGATTTTTCCATGCCTTAGAGCAAATTAAAGACAATCTGAGCAATGACTTTACATCTGAAAAAAGATCGACTAATTATGGTTCGAAAAAATTTCAATATCATAATTACACAAAAAAACACTCAGAGGTGTTTTTCAAAAAACTTAGAGGGATGTTAACCATAATCTTGACTAAAACGTGATATCTAGACAGTCAAGGTTGTATAAATAAAAACCATGAATATTAAAA